>Ga0209777_10002832_pt1 | contig 22212 bp, 21 predicted proteins | sample FrelakmetHBP12HB_FD_187147 | JGI IMG/M metagenome (GOLD analysis project Ga0209777, IMG submission 187147) | Freshwater lake sediment microbial communities from the University of Notre Dame, USA, for methane emissions studies -HBP12 HB (SPAdes)... | ecosystem: Environmental > Aquatic >...
GATCTGGTAGGGGTAACAAAAACAAACGATCTGCCGTTAACTCATAGGTCGCTATGTCAAATTCAAATAGAAATGTTTTAAAAAAGAACTGAATGATTCCTATAAAAGATGCTATCGTCCCTAGAATTATTATATGTATGATAAAATCTTTAATGGTTTTTCTATCTGTTAATACCTTTATCCCCCAATACATGAGTAGAAAACCATTAAGAAAATAAATAAGGACAGTTATTCTTACACGTTCTCCTCCTAGGAACAAAGAATAAGCCCCCTTTAATAAAGTAGAATAAAATAGTATTACGAAAAAAGTCATCATAATAAATTTTAATCTTTTATCGAATATTTTCTCCCCTTTTTTTATAATGAACGGTAAACAAATTAAAAGTGGAAAGGATGTTAAAAACGCATTATCAAGGTAATTCCCAATTCGGAATCCAAAAATTAAAGTGTTGATATTATAGGGAATTAAAAAATAAATTGAGAAAGAAAGTAAAAATGCTTTGAATGGTTCTTTTGAAAAAAAATAATGTAAACTAAGTACAATAATACCAATATGAACAAAAAATCCTAACTTTATTGGTATAGTTACCAATAATGCCAATAAAATTACGATTTGTGAATAATACTTCATTTTATTTTTTATAAGAAAAATAGTTCGTGATTATAATTTGTTCATTAATAAAAATACTAATTTGATTATAGTAAAAAATCAGAGTACCGAAATGCAACTGAAGCTTTTATTAATTGATAAGTGTCTGTGAATATTAAAGCCATTTTTATTAATCTTTTTGGGGTCTATATATCTTCCAATGTAAATTTGGTCGTTATTGCTGTCAGAGTCAGAGCACCATACAAAATCATTCTTCCAAAGTATTTCACCATTAGAAATGAAATAATTTGCAAAAAATGTATAAGCACATAAAATAGCGGTTGGTAACTTAAAAAGTTTGTTCTCTTTAAAAGGGAAAGTTTTAGGGTCAATCCCCCTATAAACTTCAAAAACATCTTTTTTTACTAAATACCATTTGCTTTTTAAGGTTTCTTCATTTGCAAATTTTTCTTTTAGATACCAATCTTGATTATAAAAACATGGTTCAAGCTTCTCTGGATCGCAGCTAAAATGCTCTTTCATTTTCACAACAGTTAGCTTAGAACCATTTTTATAGAATGGGATTGCTAAAATAAGTATATAATCATTTATATATTTTTCTAGAAAATCCAAAGGAAGCGTTAATTTTGGAACAGACTTTATAATTTTGTCTGAAATATAAATGCCCATTTTATCTTTAATGGAAATCAATTCTGTCAAACCAATAAAATTCTTCCCCATTATATCTTTAGCTCTTTCTATATCTGTAATTCTTTCCATTTCTGATATTCTATAGCTTCTTCAAATGTTTCTAAGTGTCCTAATTCACTATATTTTTCAATTCTTGTAAATTCTTGTGCCAATAAATCAAACCGTATACCCCAGCCCGTTTCCTCAAACCATTTTAAATTTTGCGAAGTCCCATTAATTATTTCAATAAGTAGGTTAGCATTTCTCATTGCTTTCAAAAATGTCAAATATGCTCTATATTGATGATAATGCGAAGCCACAAGAATGATTCTCTTCCAATGTCTATTTTTACATATTTCCATGACTTCAACAGCTTCATCCTGTGTATTTAATGATTTAACCTCAAGAATAATATCTTCATTTTTCACACTGTTTTTTAAAAGTTCTGGAATTATATACTCTTTAGGAAAACTGCCATAATTAGGATCAAAGATACCACCAGAGAATAAGATTTTTTTTGAATATCCTTCGCGATATAATTCAACAGCTTTGTTAACTCTAAATAGTCCATCACCTTCCAAAAGAATAATTGCATCGGATGGTTTAATAGTATCATTGTCTACTAAGATAATAAACTTTTCTCTCGTTGATAACATATATTAACCTAGATTAAATCGTTCCAAGTAATGGGTTGATCCTTAAAAATTTGTTTGTTAGTTACTTTTCCAATAATACAATCTTTATATTTAGGTAAAATACCAAGCTGAGGTCTAAGTTCTATAATGTCTTCTCCTTTTATTTTCGTTCCTTTAGGAATATTTTTATTGGAATACAAAGATCTCCTCTGTACAATAACTGTCTCGGACTCTTCCTCAACTACTAGTTTTCGTGTCGAGCCTAATGCAGTTTCCAATTCTCTAATATAGTCGACCATTTTTTTAAAATCATTTATATCCATCGAGTGTGGATGATCAGGTCCCCTATCTGTTTTATTTAGAGTAAAATGCTTCTCAATTACTTTAGCTCCTAAAGCAACTGAACCTAAAGCGACCACTGGACCAGGTGAATGATCTGAATAACCAACTATTATATCAAAAGCAGTTTGGTATGTCTTTAATACATTAATGTTTGCGCTTTCAATTTTCGATGGATAATTTGTAATACACTGCATTAAGACTAGGTTTTTATTTCCCGTCCCTTCAATTGTTCGCACGGCTTCATCAATCTCTGACATTGTTGAATCACCCGTAGATAAAAACATCGGCTTATTTTTCTTTGCAATATATTCAAGCATTTCCAACCAGGTAATTTCACCTGAACCAATTTTAATAAAAGGCAAATCTAATTCTTCACAAATATCAACGGCTTCAAAATCATAAGGTGAAGTAGAAAAACCTATTCCAATATCTTTGCAATAATTACTTATCTCATGATGCCATTCACGTGGAAATTCTGCATCCTTAAACACTTCATGGATAGGTCTACCCCAACTTCCATGTACTCCTTTTAATTGCATTTTAGCAAAGCCCCCCGCAGAAATAATTTTTTCTGCTATAAAGCTTTGAAATTTTGCACAATCAGCTCCACATTCTTTGGCTGCCTTAATTAACTTTTTAGCTTTATTAATATCTTTATCGAAATTTGCACCAATTTCAGCTATAATATAAACTGGGTGCTCTGCACCGATAATTTTGTCGCCAATTTTGATTTCCTTTGGGAATTTATTTTCCATTTCAACTACTCCAAGAAAAATTAATTAAAAATCACTTAAAGTTTTCTTTAGTATTTCAGCTTGCTTTTTAGCTTCAGCTAGATTCCAATAATTCGTTTTCATTTGTATCATTCTAGGTTGTAAAAACTCAGCGGTAGGGCATAATCCAGGTTTATACTTTTGCCAAATTCCTTTCCAATTTTGGATTATATTTAAAAAAAGTGGCTCCAAATATGAAAGTTTCCATGCTGCATAATATCCATCTCCTCCATTTTTTTGATACAAATTTCTAAATCGATACCAGTCAATTTCAGGTCTTTCAGTATTTAAAATCATGCTATAAGACCAATAAGTATTTAGATATCCGTCAGGCTCCTTCTGTCTGATTAATATATCACTCTCTTTAATTGCATCATCAAAGATTCTAGCAACATCAATTCTATTTTGCACAAGTTCATCAGCTCTTTCAAGCTGTCCTAAAACAGTAGCTGCCTGAACTTCTGAGATCCTGTAATTATAACCTAATGAAACATGCCTAGAATAATTTGGATCCTGAATATCATTTCTAGAAATTTTCCCTTGTTTGGAACTGACCCCTGCATATCCTAAACTGCTAAACTTTCTTGCTTTATCAGCATAATTTTCATTATCGGTAATAAGCATTCCTCCTTCGCCGCAAGTTATATGTTTGCTGGCTTGAAAACTGAAACTTGCAAAATCCCCAAATTGTCCAACATATTTTCCTTTATATTTAGCCCTAAAGCACTCCGCGTTATCTTCTATTAAAAACAAATTATGTCTCTTACATATTTTCAATATTTCATCATAATCAGGAGAAAGTCCATATAATCCAACGGTTAAGATTGCTTTTGTTTTTGAAGTAATTTTTTCTCTGACAGAATTTGGATTAATATTAAAAGTGTTTTTATCAACATCTGCAAAAACCGGTAACGACTGATTTTGCAAAACAGCAATTGCTGTACTTGACATTGTCAAAGGCGGTACAATAACTTCATCGCCTGCTTGAATTCCTAAAGCTGCTAAAGCAGTATGCATGGTCTGAGTACCATTAACATGGCTTATAGCATATTTAACATTATGAATTTCCGCAAAAAGTTTTTCCAAACGATTATTAAAAGTGCTGTTTTTCGAAGTATTGAATTCATTTTCAATAGCTTCGAGAATATATTTTTTTTCTAACTGAGAAAATCTTTCCATCATTGATTCTCTTTATTTATATACATGCTACTTCTCGCAACATTTTCGTTAATCTTGGCTATTTGGGGATTTTCTTTTAATAATGCCAAAATATCTTTCATATAAAAAATCTCTCCAACTTGGTATAAATGATTGTAGACTTGTCTGGTCATTTCTAAATCTTCTTTTTTATCAATAGTCCATCTCAGATAAGAAATATCTTCAGAATATTTAAAATTCTTTTGCTTAAATTTATTTTTATTTCTATAAAAGTATTGAGTTACATGTTCATGTTCATATTCATCAACCGAATTTTGATAAGCTTTTTCCAAAGATTGCATTGTAAAGACTTCAGTATCCAACCCTTCAGGGAAAGTCGGCGGGTTATTGTTATATGCAAAATCCAAATTATTTTCAACCAGCATATCAATTACATTATCAAGAATAATAGGATCTTTAAAAGGATCATCTGCCGTTATTCTAACAATTATTTTCGAAGAACATTTTTTTGCTGAAAAAAAAAATCTTTCTAATACATTGTTTTCACTTCCTCTAAATACCTGAATAAAGTTATCTCTGCACCATTCTTCAAGTTTATCATCTAGTTTATTCATCGAAGTAGCAATTATTATATTTGTTATTCTTTTGCTAAATCTTATTCTATTAATAACATGCCATATCAAAGGCTGTCCCATTATTTCCGCGAATATTTTATTAGGAAGTCTACTTGAATTAACTCTAGCTTGAATAATAGCTGTAATCATTTAATTTATTTCTTCAAATGTTTTTGGATTCATAAATAATCCATGCATTATTAAATGAACTAATCACCGTAAATAATGTCTTTCGAACCTTCAACATTTTTTATTATTAAATCTTTAATTTCTTTTATCGTTAAGAATTTTCCATTTGTTCCACTGTTATAAGAAAATTCTGGACAACAAAATATACCTTCTTGACCGTTTGTATCTTTCTTAAATTTCTCGACATCCCATAACGGTGTAGATGGAAGAATTACAAAATAATTATCGAATTCTATAGTGTTTAAGGAATCTGTAGTAGTAATCATTTCCTCATGTAATTTTTCTCCAGGGCGAAGGCCAACAATATTAATTTCAGCATCCGGAGCAATTGCCATAGCAACATCCATAATTCTATATGATGGTATTTTGGGAATAAACAATTCTCCGCCCCACATTCTTCCCAGGCACATTAGTACAAAATTAACTCCTTCCATCAAAGTTATATTAAATCGAGTCATTCGCTCGTCAGTGATTGGAAGGATACCATCTTTTTTTTTATTTAAGAAAAACGGTATAACTGAACCACGACTGCCCATCACATTTCCATAACGGACAACAGATAGTTTGATATCAGTCCAACCTTTATAATTATTTGCAGAAATAAAAAGTTTATCAGAGGTCAGTTTTGTCGCACCATATAGATTAATAGGAGCTGCAGCTTTATCGGTACTTAAAGCAATAACTTTTTTAACTTTGCAATACAAAGCTGCATCGATGACATTTTGACCACCAATAATATTAGTCTTTACAGCCTCAAAAGGATTATATTCAGCTGCAGGGACTTGCTTCAATGCCGCAGTATGAATTACAATGTCTACTCCTTCCATGGCACGCTTTAACCTTTCTAAATCACGCACATCACCAATAAAATATCTTAGAAATTGATCATGCTGAATAAAATTACTGTGCTGTTGCATTTCAAACTGCTTAAGTTCATCACGGCTATAAACAATAACTTTTTTAGGTTTGTATTTTTTAAAAACGGTTTTAATAAAAAACTTCCCAAATGAACCTGTACCTCCTGTAACAAGTATTACTTTATCATCAAGCATTTATTGCACCTTTCATTAAAAAAATAGTAGATTTTGTTTTATATTAAAATTTTAATAAGAATTCTATTAAAGTCGTCTTTGATTTGTAAATTTACTGAAACTTAACTCTTTTATTTTGAAAATATTTGTTTCTCAAAAGTCCTAATAATTTCCTCAATATCTCTCTTATTTCAGGTTCAAAAATTGCGAGTAAAAGATAATTCATGAAAAGTAAAATTCCTGATAAAATGATGAGCATTAAACCATTATTAATGAATAAAATTTTTAGGGTAATCATAATTACTACACAGATAAGACTTAAAATAATTGATTGTCGGATTTTTATCCAAACTCCTTTGATTGACACTCCAATCAATGAATACATATATCGAGCGAATACCAGATTAACTGTCCCACTAAGTAACAATACCATAAATAAAGAGATAAAAATATTTTTAAGTATTCCACCAATAATTATCCCTGTAAAAATAAAAAGTGTGTCAAGAATGATATATATAAAATAGTAATCTGGTTTTTCCAGAATATTAGTTAAGTAAGAAGCTAGACTGGTTATTAACTTTACAAAGATATAAAAACTTAATACTTGTGAATATTGACCTGCATTTCTCCATGGTTGTCCAAAAATAAAACTAAATAATTCACTACCAATTATTGAAATTGTAGAAAAAAAAGGAAAGCATAAAATAAAAATAACTGTTAAAATCTTATTCAACAGTTTCTCATTCCCAGATTTATCAAAAGAAGCTCTTTGAAAATACACCTCTCCAATTGATGAACCGAGATATTTAATAGGTAAACTCAATACTCTTAAACTTAGGGAATAAAACCCTATAACATTCGAAGAGAAAAAAAAAGCATAAAATACTACTGGCGCTTCAGATGTAATCCTGCTTAATAGGTCTGAAGGAGTATTATAAAATGAAAACCTACGGTACCTAACTAAGAGACGCTTGATACATTCATAATTAAAATAATATACAAATTTGTTTCTTAATAATTTCAATTGCTTAAATGATAGGGCAAAAATAGCAGTGATGGAACTAACAAAACCACCAATTATTAGAATTTTAGCGCTTGTAAAACCTAAAAATCCTATCGGAACTACAATCAAATAATTCCCTAAATTTCTCGATATTTCACCCAGCGCATTTTGCTGAAAATTAGCATTTTTTAGATTCCAATATCTTAATGATAAATATAAACCATGCAAAAATAAGGATAAAGGTAGTATCCAAATAATAATTTTGATTTGATCGATATTTAAAGCTTGATTGATTAAATCATATCCGGCAAAAAATAATAAACCTATAACAATTGAAATTGACATTGAAAAGGAAATCGAAATAATAAAGAGATTAATTCTTTCTTCTTCTGATTCTGCTATCATAATTGGAATAGCATATCCCATAGTGATAAATACCATCAAAGGTGAAGTTATTGAACCAAATAATTGAGCTATACCGAATGATTCTGGTGGAAATAATCGAGTAATAATCGGTGTGAGAATGACACTTAATATTTGAGTAATAATTGGTGCTGATGCAACTTTTGTAAAATCTTTATAGAAAGATGACATTTAGTTGAAGTAATTGGAATGTATAAATAAATTTGAAGTAATAGTAACGGAGATTTTTAATTCATTTTTCGTAATACTTCATCCCAAGAAATTTTATTATAAACTGGGCTTTCAAAACCGTCTGGAACAATGTTGAAGAGTTTGACTCCGGTTGATTCAGCAAATTTTTTTACTACCTCATGTGCGTCCAGATTTTTATTTTGTGAAATGTAAATAGGGATATAAAAATCTTCATCTTCTACAATTTTATAAACTTGTATATTTCTTGCATTTGCTATTTTATTAATTAAATTTACTGCAGCGTCTTTCGACAATCTTTTAGAAAAAACAGGGGAATCATAAAAATGAAATTGCAAACTTGGTTCAAGAGTATAGTCATTTCCAATAAAATATATTTCTTTGAATCCCATATACATAGCGATAGCGGTCATTAGAAATATAGAACCTTGTGCCATAGAAGTCCTTCTTGTTAAATCAATACTAACTTCCTCCACTGTTGAAAAATTTTTAAATGGTTTAAAGTAAAAAACTTTTTTGTTCTCAAAAAATTGATTCTTTTCAGTAAATTTGCTTGTAGTCGCGTCAAGAAATATTAAAGTATCATTACTAAGAAGCGCATCAGCTTGACCCCATCTATCAAATGGATTGAAGCCATACCTGGTTAACGGCTTATCATTTATTAACCAATTTTTAATATCGTGAAAAGAATAGATATATGGATTCAAATACTTAGACTTTGAATAAACATATTCTGATTCCCAAAGTGGGGATGCAAACATAAAAAATTTAAGATTTAATTTATGAAAATCTTTATGTTTATTTATTTCAGCTACTCCGAATGTATATTCATTATATAATAAAGAGAAGTCAACATTATTGACAGACACGCCGTTACCAAAAATAAAACATCTTTGGCCCATATGAATATCCTTTAATGACTTATTTTTTTCCAAGATATTTTTATCAAACATGTCTTCCATAAAATACAATACTGATCTAAGAACACTCCTAGCGCTAATTTTATCAGCGAACTTAATAACTTTATGGAATAAAATACCTTTATATGTATTTAGTGGTTTCATGAACTGTTTTCCTTTAGTAATGAGTATTGGTATCTGGCACCATAATTTTTACTAATATATTTATCGTAATTAAAAAAAATGAGCAACTTATCCATAAATGGTAGAATAATAATTAATGCGAAGAAACATCTTCTTTTTTCGAGGGGTTTTGATACATCTAAAATTAATAAAATATTATATTCATGAATGAGAAGATGAGTAGTCAATAATTGGATTATCATTGTGTTCAATCGCATACTTAGGTTTAGTGCCAGTTAAAGGTCCTAGTCTTTTCCCTTGATCTGCAACTAAAATTATTAATTTCAAAACTTCTTATCCATATTATTAAAAAATTCTCCAATTAAATTTAACTCGTTTTTATCTTACTGTTTTTATTTTCACTAAGCTACATCTGACAAAAATTTTTATACAGCTTTTTTTCAATAGCTTTTATTATTACATCATCACCTACTCTAAAATAGTTCTTAGATGATTTCACTTTTTATCTGATCCATAACAGTTTGAATGATTTTAATACATTCTTGAGGAAACTTCCCAATTGCCGTTTCTTCGGAAAGCTGTATGCCATAAATCCCCATCTTTAATGAATGATATAAATCGATCACCTCTGCGATTGTCGGTATAGGCTTTTCTTCCATATTCTTTAAGAATTGGGTAGCCAAAAAAACTTTCTTATTGTAAAACAATCCCTTATCAACAATATACTTTTGATATAAAGCAACTTTTTCTATTCCGATTTCTGTCGATAAGTCGCCACGATCAACAATTATATAATCGACAGTACTTAAGATAGAATCTATATTCTTAACGGCAGCAATTGTTTCTATTTTGGACATAATCGAAATTGAAGAATCTAATATTTTCTTAGCTATTTCTATATCGTCCGAATTCCTAACAAAGGACAACCCTATGTAACTTACCTTTTTTTCATTAGCAATTTTTATTATATCAAAATCTTTTTCGAAAAGAAAAGGTAACCCGATATTAATTCCTCGAACATGAAGGCCCTTATTATTTAATAGATAACCGTTTGATTCTGAAAGAACAGTAATTTTTGAATCATCAATTTTTTCAATCACTAATTTTAGTGTGCTATCTGACGCCCAGATTACATCGTTAATTTTTAAATGCTTGTGAAAATCGGAAAAGTTAGTTTGATTAGAATTTATAACCATGGTCTTCCCTTTTACTAATTCAATTGGGAATTCCAGATTTGATGTTCTAATCTTATTTCCGGGTAAGTCAATCAATATTTTAGCATCCCTAAATATTGATCTGGTTTTATTTATTTCCTTTTCTAGCGTTGAAGCATTATGATGAGCACCGTTGATTCTGAATATAAAGTCGCTAGAATTTAAAAATGATGTTGGATTTGAATTAAAGAAGCTGGGTCCAACTGTTACGATAACTTTCTTCATAATTTATTTCTTTTAAATGAATATCTTCGTGTTAAGTGATTTGATTGCTTCTGCGATATCTTTTCGCATTAATCTTTCATCTACTTCTTCTCCATTGTTCAGCATCGCTCGAATTTTTGTTCCACTGATTTTAACGATATCTTTAGACCCATGCCTGCAAGTCTTAGCCGAAACAACTTGTCCACAACCAATACAGTAATAAGGTTCCATTAATAAGAGTAAATCAATACCCAAATTGTGTTCTTGTGATAGTTTTCTAGCTAAATCATGAGCTTCATAACTTCCATAATAATTGCCAATCCCAGCATGATCTCGCCCGATGATAAAATGAGTACAACCCAAGTTTTTTCTTATCAAAGCGTGAAAAATTGCTTCACGCGGACCCGCATACCTCATTGGTGTTTTTAATTCAGCAAAGTAAACTCTTTCTGATGGATAATACTCTCTCAGCATTAGATTATATGCTGTTAATATAGCTTCATCAGTAAAATCACCTTCTTTTTTCCAACCAGTTAATGGATTAATGAACAAGCCATCACAAACTTCCAAACCTATTCTTTGTAAATACTCGTGTGCTTTATGAATAGGATTTCTTGTTTGAAATCCCACCGTTGAGTTCCAGCCTTTTTCAGCAAAAATACTTTTTATTTTTGATGGCATTAATGAATATTTGAAAAGAGTTTCGTCTGTGATAGTGGTTTTTCCTCCGACACGATATTTCCATCGTTGAGATTCTTTCAGAAGACCTGGATGATTCAAATCACTTGTATTAAACACCTTTTTAAAATTTTCCATATCTGTTGTAAAAACATCCTCAATCTCCAAATAACCTATTTCTTTTCCATCGTATAATAAATTAATAATTTCATATTGGTTAATACTTTCAAAAATCTCTTGGGGAATATCAAGTGTGATAGGAATAGTCCAGATAGTTCCGTCATTTAACATCATTTTATTTATTACTAAATAATAATCTTTATAAGTTAAGAAACCATTCAAAGGTGAAAATAATCCGGAACTTATATTGATAAAATCTTGTAAAAGTTCTGAATTCAGTGTATAATCAATTTTTTTCATACGATTTTATCCTGCAAGTTTTTCAGAAATAAATTTTAAGAGGAGATTAAAAGATTCTTCCACTGTCTGATGGTCAACGTCAATTATCAGATCATTATTCTTTGGCTCTTCAAATTTTATATTAATACCAACCAATTCCGTTATTCCAAGATTATTCTGATAAATATTTTTAACATCATCTTTTGTACTTTTAACTAAATCTTTTTTAACATAAATCTGGTAATAATTTTCGATCTTTCTTCGGACAAAAACCCGTAATCTTTCAAATGGAGAAATATTGCAAACAATCACATTAATCCCACTTCTATTCAGAACATATGCAGCGTAAATAATCCTTTTAATATTTGCAACTCTATCCTCTTCTGAATAACTTAAATCATTTTCAAAAAAATCACGAATTTCATCCCCATCTATTAAGTAGAAAGAGATGCCATTTTCTTCAAAATGTGTTTTCAACTTCTTCCCCAAGGTTGATTTCCCTGCACCTGAAATTCCTAATAACCAAAATACCATAATTCTTTTCCCATGTTTGTGTGTTATGTCTATTGTAGCGAATGCTTTTAAATGAAATCAGTAGAATAGTGTTTTGATAACAAAGAAATGATATCAATTTAAATGTATGAAAGAGATTTTATCGTTTCAAAAATGATTTTAGTTGAAATTTCATTTTTGCATGCCACAAAATAAGGATTCCTTAAACTTTCTTTATTATATATAATTTCTTCGCCAGTTTCGATATCTATCATTTTACACCCTGCCTCATTTAGGATTGCGTGCCCAGCTGCGGTGTCCCACTCACTGGATCCGTTGAATCTGGGATAGATATCTACTTCCCCTTCTGAAAGTTTACAAAGTTTTAACGATGCACCATATTTCACTACTTTCTTAACATTAAGGCTGTGTAAGAATTCTTCACTCGATGCTGTTGAGTGAAAAATACTCTGCGTTCCAACTAACTCCCGGGCCCCTGAATTGTTAAATATTTTTTCTCCATTTTTGAATGCACCCTTACCTTTTTCAGCATAATAGATTACATCAAGCGCCGGAACATATACAACTCCTATATATGGTCTGCTGTTTACAATTAATGATATATTAATCGTGAATTGACCATTTTTGTTTATGAAATCTTTAGTCCCATCCAAAGGATCAATAAGAAAATATTGCTTCCAAGTTTTTCTAACTTGATATGTAGGTATCTCTAATTCTTCACTGATGATCGGATAATGTGGGTAAAAAGAATTTAGTTTACTAATTATAATCGAATTAGAAATAATATCCGCTTCCGTGATCGGGCTACCATCGTCTTTACTTCTGCTTGCAAAGTCTCTTGAGTATACATTAAGGACCTTTTCACCTGCTTCTATTGCAATGCTAATAAGATCTTGAAGCATAAATCATTGTCTACTTGAGGAAATTAAACTTGGAAGTAATGCTATTATTATGAAATGAACTAGAGAATAATTTACAATAGTAAATACCATAGTTAATATTAACGGTGACTATTCGACTTCATGATTACATCTCAAATAGAAAATCACTGATTGGGTACATTGTTTTCCTATAGTACATGTAGAAGTATTACTTTCTGTTCTGCGGTGTAATGTTTTCTCTGCTTTTGGGAATTCTCATTCTTTTTTACTCTATTCTAAACTTAGAATATTGCGTTTTAATCTGTAGCATTAATTTTTTTGCCCTAATCCATAAAAATTAGTTTGATATTGATTTACAACATCAATTAAATCATCAAAAAGCTCTTTCTTTATATAGCTTTTTATTTCATTTAATTTATTTTCTCTATCCTCTTTTTTGATGGTTCGTGGAACTCTAGCCTTTTTAAAAGCTTTAGTCATATATTCACTTTTATTAGTTTGTAAAAAAGTACAAATTCTATCAACTTCTGTGTGTGGATTTTGTAATATATCTTCATATTTGGTAATTAAAATATTGTTTTTTTGCTCAATTAATAAATTATGATATTCTTGTATTGATTTTTTTAGTAGGATATTATGTAAGAACACACATTTTTCCATTTCATTTAAAGAAAAATATATATCTTCATAACCAATAGCATAATGCGGTAAGGTCTTTCCGTTATATTTAAATAAGCAAGTAAAATTTCTTGGATCTTCATTATCAAATCTTACTCCCCATCCTCTCTTATACCATGAATGAATTGTATCAATCGGATTTCTAAAAAGTTCAATTACTTGTACTCTAATATTTAAGTCTAAGAACAATGAATAATGGGTTAATATATCATGTGTCTGGAACTGATGAATTGTAATGTCATTTTTTAACTCTTCAATTATAACATCACCATCTACTTTAGATAAATTTTTAAAGAAGTCTATACTAGAGGTAGAATTGTGAATACTCGTTAAATCGTCATATCTAAAATTTAAATTTCGAGATAATGAATAGTTATAAAATCTTTCATTCAAATATAGACGTAAAAATGATGATATAGAATTTTTATCCATATGGCCTGTTTTATACATTGGTAATAGTTGCTCTAACGGTTCCAAAAATTGTGGATGAGATACTTTATCTAAGGATGCTAATAGAGTATTTAACATAGCTTTTCCGACTCTTGTTAAGCCATCTACAAATACAATCTTTGTTTTAGATAATTCATATTCGCATATTTTTCTTTTTACTGTTTTCACTGTGCTATATTTAATTTTTTATTTAATTTAATTTTTCTTGTTATGTGTAATCTGTAACTAATAAATTTAAAGAAGTTTGCTGTAACCTGTTACGTATGCAATTTGATAGTTATTTATAGCAATATCATTGTTGGATATATCCATTTAATTATTCAACTATATAATTTAATTCCCATTCTCCATCAATATGTGACTGTATTAGTTCAGCGTGAAACTGAATTTTGCGTTATTTAAGTAAGAGGAAAAAGTCGTCTGGTTGAGTTTATAATCAGCCAACATTTTTGACTCTCGAGGTTGTTTTTTTTTATATAATTTATTTCTTCAATAGTCTTTTTCCAACTTAGGCATTATATTATTCATGACCTACTGGTTCTTCACCATCAAGACTATAATTAGACACTATTATTCTTCGCTTCCATTTCCCGTCAACTTGCATCCAAATATGAGGTAATCTATATTTATCAATAATCTCCCAGAAATGACTTTCGGTAATATCTAAATAATTTAAAAAATCATTAAAATACTTTTGCGGGAATTCATGATCATACCTATTTGCTAAGTAGACTCCCTCTTCTCTAGTAATATGCCCGCATCTAATATCACTACAAGCTTCTCTTGTAGCTCTACCATAGCCAAACTTAATATAGGCTAAATACCAATGAAAAGGATCGAGTCTGTCATCAATACTAAAAGATTTAGTATAGGTACTTTCAGTTCTCATATGATCAGCTTCGAAACCAGTATTTTTAGCTGCGTAATAGAAATTTTCTTGAGGAACCCATAATTTGTAATATGACCACCAGTGCATAGTTAGACCTAAGTTCTGAATTTCTTCCAATGAAGGCGCCTTATAGAAATCAAAACAATTATCTTTTATTTCATCTTTTGTAAAAATCCCCATCTTAACACCTTCTTCAAGCAATATATCTATTCCGGCACCCTTAAAATATAATTCGTCCCAATCAGCAGGAGATTCATGCGATTTATCCCAATTTTTAAATGAGCCACCATATTCTATTTCACCACTTTCACCATAAAATATGAGTGGTATCTTGAATTTATTAGCAATATTATAAGCATAAGCCTTTTGACCAAAAGTAAACGGTTCCCAAGGATCACCTTTTAGTTCGAAAGCAACTCTAGCTAGTTTTCTGTGAAGTAATCCATTGGGCCATGCAAGCAAACTATCAAATCCATGCTGAACCATATTAAAATAATTCTGCCAACCAATATCGGTATAGATAAACGGGGCCCAAGTAACATGAAAAGGATGCATTCCGTACCTTGCTTTCAGCTGATGGGCTACAGTAGCACTGTCTTTTCCTGCACTTCCAGGTACAACTACATCCCAGTTACCATTTTTTGATCTGTATTTATCAAGTAACTCAACAAGTTCTTCTTCTCTTCCCTTCCAATCAATACCTCCCTCGAATTTTAACTCAGCATATCGACATGCATTACAAACACCATCTTCATCAAATTCTGTTCTAGGTCGTTGATTTGAAATGATGCATTTTTTGCAAAATTTTATTTTTTTCGGTAACAATTCCATTTGTTTATCAAGCGTAAGATGTTCATAGCCTTTATATTTCTTCTCATCAATATTTAATTTCGGAAACTTATATCTGATCTCCATATTATAATCCTTTATTTATTATAAATTATTCATTTCCAAGAAATGACGAAGCATTTCCAATCCAACCTCTCCACTCTTTTCAGGATGGAACTGCATAGCAGTTATATTTTCTCTTTGAACCACAGCGCAAAATTCCTGATCGCCATATACTGTCGTTGCAATAATATTTTCTATACTATCAGGTTTCGCAAAATAGGTATGTACAAAGTAAACAGCATTGTTTGATTGGGAGGTTTCTAACACGCAATCATTCCATCCTCTATCCTTCCTATGAGAAGGAATCCTTAGTTCATTCCAACCTATATGTGGAACCTTGTAGCCTTTTTTTCGCACATCTGCAGTTGACTTTAATGGAACAACCTTACCAGGTATTAAGCCAAGTCCTTTGTGAATACCATATTCCTCACTTTCATCGAAAAGTAGCTGCATACCAAGACATATGCCTAACAAGGGTACACCATCATTCACCCTCCTTTTAATAGATTCAATCAATCCTTTATTTCGTAAACCATTAATTCCATTTTCGAACGCTCCGACACCGGGCAGAACCAGACATCTGGCATTATTTACATCTTCTGAATTATCTATCCATTTAGCTTTTCTACCTATCTTTTCAAAAGCTTTAATAACACTCTTTAGATTATTGATCCCATAATCTATAACACCGATGTCAAATTCCTCCTGATCATCACATATTACATTGTCATCCTGTATTACAGCAATATTCTTCAATACCTCATCCTCTAACTGTCTTAATGTAAATTTATTATAGTTAATTAGATCATATTTTTGTTCCGGAAATGTATCAACCATACCAGAAGATGATGTTCTCCTGATATTTAGACCTCTCCCAAAGAGCTCTTCTTTCACTTCATTTATATTATATTTCTTATAATGGAAGATTGAAGCTGCAGCTATTCCGTCAACATTGTATTTCCTAAAGCACTCTTCAAAATCATCAATATTTTTTACTCCTCCTGATACAACTAAAGGAATTGATAGCACCTCTGATATCCTTTTAATAAGCTCCAGATCTAATCCGTTTTCAGTTCCATCCATATCAACTGATGTCAGAAAAATCTCCCCCGCTCCTAAATTCTCAGTTCTTTTAGCCCACTCAACTGCATCAAGTCCGGTAGGTTGCCTACCATTATCAACGTATGCTTCCCATTTGTCATTACCGATTTTCTTTGCCTCTATTGAAGCAACGATGCACTGAGATCCGAATATCTTGGCAGCATCTCTGATTAATTCAGGATTCTTTGTAGCTTCTGTATTTATCGCTACCTTATCGGCACCAGTCTTTAAAAGTTCTTTTATATCATCTATTGATCTTATACCTCCACCTATTGTAAATGGAATATAAATTTTCTCTGAGGATTGGCTAACTATTCGAAGTAGCTTTTGTCTCTGATAAAGATTTGCAACAGTGTCAAGATATATTATCTCATCCGCACCTTGAAGGTAATAATTCTCCGCCATTTCCATAGGTTTACCCATAACCCTAAGACATTCAAACTGAATTCCTTTAATAACATTGGGTCCTTTGATATCTAATCTTGCAATAATTCTTACTTTTTTCATATTAAATAATCAAAAATTACTGATAGTTACTTCATTTTCATCAATAATATTATGTTTCAGTGTTTAAAAACATATCTAATTAACTACCAAACCGACCAACCACCATCTACCATTAATACTTGTCCGGTGATATTGGAAGCAGCATCAGAACAAAGAAATAAAACTTGACCAGCCATATCAAGAGGTGTTGCTATCCTTCTAAAAGAAGTTAAATGCTTATATTTCTTTACAAATTTCTTGTCTTGTAAATTAGAGACACCATGAGGACAGACAACATTAACTCTAATATCATGCTGAACATAAAACGTAGCCAAATACCTCGTAAAATTTACGATACCTCCTTTTATCAATGAATACTCTACAGGAATAATCATCTCCAATCCTTTATAAACTGAAAAATTAGGTCATTTAATACCTAACTTAGGTATTATTCGATAGGTTACTTTTCCAGACATTATATTTTCCTTTATTTTTATTATACAATAGTCCATCCACCATCAATAATTAAATTATGTCCAGTAATATATTTCGCCTCATCCGACAATAAAAAGGAAACACCAGGTGCGATATCTTCCGGATTTGCCATTCTTTTCAAAGGTATTTTTTCTTCATAGGCCTTGACAAAAGTCCGCGGTTGGTTGTTATATATCCCGCCAGGCGAAACACAATTAACACGTATACCTTTCTCACCATATTTAGAAGCAAGAAAGCGTGTCAAATTAATCAATCCTCCCTTTATTGCTGAATAAACTGCAGGTGGGTTTATATTTGTACCTTTGTATATTGTAAAATCATAACCAACTACCCCATAAATTGATGCCATATTTACAATAGAACCATTTTTTTTTTTGAGCATTATTTTTATCGCCTCCTGGCAACAAACAAAATAACTATTCAATTGCCAATCTATATTAGTTCTCCATGAATCAGAATCAATAAGGTCAAAACTTTTCTTCCCCCAATCTTTTGTTCGTGGATAAGCGTTATTAACAAAGCCGTCCAATTTGCCATATTTTTCCAAAACTATATTAATGGAATCTTTTATAGAGGCATCATTTGTTATATCGCAGTTTATAAAGTGACAATCATTTCTGAAAGGTGCTATATCTAAATTGATTACAATTGCACCTTTTGATTTCAGATCATGTAAAATTGCTTTCCCTAATAAACCACTTCCCCCTGTTACAATAATTACTTTATCTTTCATATTCATTTCACTTTAAGCAAATTTCTAGTGTCTTGATTGATTCTTCTAAGTTATTCATTATTGAGTTGTTTGTAAAAATATTTCCTAAAAAATATTTCATTTGTTCATGATAGGTATTGATTAATTTGAAGTTCTCCGAATGGAAAAGTACTTCATTATTCATATTTGTAACTCTGGCTTTCAATAAATCAATTACCCATGTCTGATTTTCCATAACAATTTCGATTGAACGTTTAGGATCTCTTCTGTAGTAATTTAATAAAATAGTAATAAAATAATTTTTGTATTCTAAAATGTAATTAGCAATATCAATCGAGTCTAATTCAAGATGAGATTTTTTCCATTTGAAAGAATTTACATTATCGGGTTCTCCAAAAATCCAGCGAATAAAATCCAACTCATGAATGAGGTCTAAATGCACTCCACCGCCAAATGTTTCTTTTGCACTATATATTTCTCTGTAATCCTTTCCTGGCTGCCAGCAAGGTAAATAAGAACCACAGTATGATTGAACTTCAATTACTTTATTTAAAGGCAGATTTTTTTTTAACCATTGAATAACCGGGTGAAATCGAAGATTGAAGGCTACATATGTTTTGATATAATTATCTTTTATTAATTTCTCTAGCTCATCAACATAATCCAATTTCATTAGTGGTGGCTTTTCTATAAAAAGTGGTACCTTTAATTGAATGGATTGCTTTATTGATTTGTAATGTTCGCTGGTCGGGTTAGAAATAATTATAAAGCTAATCTCCTTAGGGATATCTTCCCATGAAAAAATATTTGTAACATCTTGGAAAACTTTAGCTGACTTATCAGATCGTAAGGCATATATTTCCGTTTGTGTATCAATAATCTTTAGAGCATTAATATGCTTTTTAGCTACTGAACCGAGTCCTACGATCAAAACCTTCATAACACAAAATCCAAGAGTTTTTCTCTCAGAAGTATATCCATCATCACAAAATCGATTGGATGATCTAAATCGATACAAATATGCGGGACCACAAAAGCGAGAGATTTATCAGTAACACTAGTTTCCCAACCATTTTCAAAAAACTTTCTCCGATAAATATAAAATGAAGCATTCATATCATAAACAGGTGGAGCTTCTTGTCGGGATTTAATAACCCTATTCTTTTTAACTAGTTGAACAAAACCATCACTCTGTGATTCAACCATGTTGAAGTAAGGATTGCGATTTGCTGGACTAACTGAAAAAATATTGTACGCCTCAGGTCTGTTTAGCAACATATTAAATGCGTTTTCCAGATCTTCAATCGTTCTCATGGGAGAAGTAACATCGAGGTCTAAAATGAAATCATAAATTTTAGATTTATTTTTTTCTTCAAATAACAATAGATCTTTTATTGCCCCAATTTTTCCGGCATTATCTGTTGCAAATTCCCGCGGTCTTTGATAATCAATATAAAGTCCAAATTGCTCTGCTACCTTTTTAATGTTGTTATCATCTGTGCTTAAAGAAAGATCTGCGCTATGCTTATCAGCAAATAGTTTTCCAACTTTTATTGTATAAACAATTAACGGAACACCATTGAGCATTTTTATATTTTTACCCGGTATACTCTTTGACCCACCTCTTGCACAAATTGTAATTAATATGTTATTCATAACTTTAATTTTTCAACAGCATTTTTATATTCTACCCATTCACCAGTATCAATCCATGAGTTTTCACTAATGGGATAAACACTAATTCTTTTCCCAAGTTTTTGGACTTCTTTAATCAAATGAGTTATATGAAAGAACTCGTTTACAGGAATATATTTTATTAATTCAGAATTTATAATATACATTCCAGTATTAACTAAAAAATCATATTCCGGTTTTTCATTTATTCCAACTAATGCGCCGCCGTTTTCAATTTCACAAATTCCATAAGGTATATTGTAATTTTTAAGAGAAGCAACTATAGTAATATCATTTGAATTCTCTATGTGATGTTTTAATAAATCAGAGTAATCGGCTTGAATAATAATATCGCAGTTAGTTAAAAGAATATTGCCTTCAATTTTTCCTTGAAGCTGTTTTAAGGCACCTATAGTTCCGAGCGGTTTATCTTCGTATAAAAAAGTTAAGGAATATTCTGGCTGAAGTTCTTCAAAATAAGATTTTATAATTTTTGCTTTGTGGTGAATTGATATATAAAAATGATCTACCTGATAATCTGTAAACTTCTCGATAATTAATTCTAATATTGATTTATCACCTATCGGAATTAGAGGTTTAGGCAGAATTCTTGTAAGTGGATCGAGACGTGTTCCTTTACCGCCAGCCATGATTACAACCGGTATATCAAATTTTCCCTTTGTCTTTCTTTTTATTTTCCCATCAAAAAGTTTATCCCAAATTAGAAACTCCTCGATTCTATTATCATCATCTAAAACAGGTACAAAGATTATTTTTCTTTTCAAAATTTCTTCTTTTACAGCTTCTAAGTTGTAATTTAAATTAACCGAATATGTTCCCTTAAAACAAACTTCTCTCACTTTTTCAGCTAATGAACCTTCCTTTAGAATCCATCTTCTAATATCGCCGTCTGTTAATGAGCCAACTAATATATTGTCGTCTTTAATTACGAACAGAATCTTCTCAGCAGTTTTATCAAGCTGCTTCATCGCATCTTTTACAGATGCGGTTTCATTTATCAGGATGCTTGCGAATTCTTTTATCATAGAATCAACCAATCTTAAAAGGAATATCGTAAAATTCTTTTTTTATTAAAGATTGCAAATTAACGGCTTTCAATATAATTTTAATTTTTGAGCTGGTTCTTCCATCCCCATAAATATTTGGTTGCAGTTTACATTTTTCAAAAAATTCTTTGCTTAATCCTTTTTTAATTGCCGCGCTAATGGCTTCTTTTTGGGGTTCACATTGAATAATAGATTCAGAAAAAATACGCCCTTTCTGTCTATCACCAATATTAATTGTTGGTTTTTTGAAATACGGCATTTCAATGATACCGCTTGAAGAATTACCTATCATCATTAAAGAATATTTAAGCGCTGATAAATAACTTAATTGTCCTAACGAATAGTATGCAACTGCTCTATTAGTATTTTTCGTAACATATTCGTCTATTAATTTATTAATGATTCTTCCATCGTTATCTGCATTAGTTTTTGTAAATATTATTTTATAAGATTTAAAATTATCTAAGACATTCAATAATTCTTTTGTCTGTTTTTCCGAGGTTTGCTTTTCTAATGTAACCGGATGAAAAGTTACTATAAAATATGGTCTATCTAATGAAAAGTTTAATGCTTTTTCCAATTCCTTTTTAGAAAGCAATTTCATTTTTTTAATATTATCTAATCCTAAAGCTCCAACATTAAAAACAGTTTTGGGATTTTCACCAAGTTGGATAACCCTATTTTTATAAACTTCAGCAGAAATAAAGTGCAGATGCGACATTTTCGTAATTGAATGTCTAAAACTATCGTCATACGCCCCGGATGTTACTTCACCACCGTAAATATGCGCTACAGGAATTCTTGAAACCAACGCGGAAGCAACAGCGCCGAATAGCTCAAACCTATCCCCGAGTCCAATAATTAAATCCGGCTTTAATCTTCGATAAGCTTCAACAATAGAAATCATACTCAATCCAATTGCCTTTGATACACCAACCTGGGTATCAGAAGAAAGTAATATTTCCAATTTCTCATCAATTTTTAGCCCTTCTTTTTCAATTTCCTTATATGTCAAACCAAACTCTGGAGAGAGGTGCATTCCAGTTACAATAATTTGAACTTTGAAAAATTTATCAGATCGCAATTCGTCAATTAATGGTTTTAATAAACCATATTCGGCACGGGTACCTGTTATAAAGCAAATTTTCATAACTCAATCATCTCGTCAATTTCAAAATCTCTTTTTGCTTCTTTCCCTATT
>Ga0209777_10002833_pt1 | contig 22204 bp, 26 predicted proteins | sample FrelakmetHBP12HB_FD_187147 | JGI IMG/M metagenome (GOLD analysis project Ga0209777, IMG submission 187147) | Freshwater lake sediment microbial communities from the University of Notre Dame, USA, for methane emissions studies -HBP12 HB (SPAdes)... | ecosystem: Environmental > Aquatic >...
GTGGTGAACGATAACAAAGGAGAAAAGAAATGATTATCTACTTGTCCGGCAAATATTCCGGTGATGTAAAAAAGAATATTCAAGATGCAAGAACCGTAGCCGCAAGTCTGTGGGAAATCGGCTACACAGTACATTGTCCCCACTGTAATACAGCTAACTTTGAAGACCTATGTAGTGCGTCTTATTATGACTACATTCGCGGAGATTTAGAAATTCTTGCCCGTTGTGACGCGATGGTTCTACTCGAAGGATGGCAAGAAAGCAAGGGCGCGGTAACAGAGAGGGCGTTTGCTGAAAAGATTGGTATGCCAATTTACGAATACCCCCTGTTACCCTTATTACCAACTCGAATGTCTCCAGAACAAGAACAACACCTATCTATTACCATTGGCAAGTTTATCCAAGCCGTTGTTCCCAAATACCGCGCTGGGCAAAAAGAGCATGGGGGGAATCTTTGGGATAAACCTAATTTACCCTTTTTACTGGAAGAAGTAAGCGACTTTGTGGTATATGCTTATACATTCAAAACCCAACTCGAACAAGCGTTGGAATTATTCAAAGATTGCGATTATGAAGGCGCGAGAAATATACTAACAACTGGCAATCCCGACGGGAAAGAATTGAAGGATTAACCATGAAAACTAGACTCTTAGCCGCACTCTTTTTCATTCCTGCGTTATTGTGTCTAATGATATTTGATATTAACGAATAGAGAGAGGGGAACATGACAGATGCCGAAAAACGAGAAGCAATCGCAGGACGAATTAAAGATCTCCCTAACCCATGCCCCGTTGACCTGCAAACACTGTGGAAAGACAGAACCGAGGGGCTATCGGAAGATACAGACGATTTCTTTCTTTTGTGGGTGGTGCGGGAAGGTAACGAACTTGAACAACGAAAAGAAGCTCAAAGAAGATTGGACGAAAGAGAACGAGAAATAGGCGCACAAAAGGACGCGAAAACAAACGTGGATTATAGTTAAAAACAATCTCGCCAACATATTCTATGTCTTGGGTAGTCTATGCTTCTTAATTGGGACATTGATTAATATACTTAAAAAGTAAGGAACAATGACAGTGGACAAATTGGAGATATTGAACAAAACCGCATATAGGACTATCAATGGGTAAAATCTTAGACTATCTGAACGAGCAAGAAGTAGTTCTCGGAATCAAAGAGGTACGCGAGGATTGCCGCAAGTATATGCTCAAAAAGACCTATAGTGGTTACGAAAAAGTTAAACGGAGGCCAATACCCAAATCATGGTTAATGGATGCCTATGCAAAACAATCTGGCGAGTGTCCAAGATGTCATCGCCACATAGAATGGAACAATGTATCCGGCGACCATATTACACCGTTAGCTTTGGGCGGAAAACATACGCGTTGGAATATCCAAGCCATGTGCAAGGTTCCATGCAATTCTGCCAAAGGGAGTAATGATTTCGTTAGAGAATCCAAGTTGGCACAGACCGGACAAACGCGGGTACCCGTTGAGGACGAAGTATGAACCTAAATGAACATGCCATTCAAAGATACGCCGTCGCCGCCCTACGCAAACTCGGCTATACCGTTATCGTAACCAGCAATAGGAAGAGAACATCGAATACGGCCGGATGTCCAGATATATTTGTATATATCAAGGGCGGCGTTTGGATTAGTCTTGAATTCAAACAACCTAAGTCTGGCAAGGCGAGTAAAGCGCAGTCTAAATTAATTGATTCGGGTATGACCCATATCGTAACATCGGTAGAAGAGGCGATTGGGGTGGTAAGTGCCTAACGGCAAAGTTAAATTGCGCGAGTAGAAAAGTTGAAAGATTATGAATAACCGATACGATAAAAAACTAAAACAACAACGGATTAACAGCCGAACGCTTCCCGCGTCAATTTGAACGGTTGGTTAGGCGTTTTGCGTTTTAACAAAGGAGAGATAAAATGGACTGGATAGGAAATATATTTATCGTAATAGGATTATGGTATATAGGTAACAAGAAAAGATGGGCGTTCCTGTTTTCGGTTGTAGGTGAAACCTGTTGGATAATTTACAGCTTGACAATAGGATTATACAGTCTTGCCGCTATCTGTGTGGTATTCGCTTTCTTGGCGGCAAGGAGTTATTACAAGTGGGGTCAGCAAAACGCCTAACTAGTGCTTTAGTAGACACACCCGCTAAGTTTTTGGGGAATATAGACTTAGCTTTTGAATGGACATTTTACACGTAAATAGGTACATAAAGATATGCACACGTTTTTAACGGAGAAATCATGAAAAAACGCAATAGATTAAGTAGAGCGGATTGGACGGTTGTTTTGGTTGGAGTTGCGATTATAATCATATTCCTATATTTTACCGGTACCGATATTCCGATGGACTATTGGTTTTGGAGGTAACATGCCAGACATCCCAAACGACTCAGGCATTAGGCAACTTGACCGAGAACATCCGGCGTTGACATCATGCACAAGTTCTGGTACTATGCTTTCAGGTCAATGGACTTACCCTATCTTGTCTCAATATTTATAATCTGGAGGAAGCATGCTATATATAGTCCTACCTGTTCATAATCGTAAAGAAATCACACTCAGATTCATCCAACAACTTCAAAGACAGACGTACAGAAATTATCGCGTGGTCTTAATTGATGACGGGTGCACAGACGGTACCGCCGAAGCTGTTAAAGAGATTGAACAAACCTCTATAATCCTACAGGGCGATGGAAGTCTGTGGTGGGCGGGCTCTATGCAAATGGCTTATGATTGTTTGCCTAATTGCGGGAGTACGTCTCTTGTAATGATAGCAAATGACGATACTATATTCGGGGATGACTTCTTGGAGAAAAGTATAGCAAGGTTCAAACCGGGTACAATCCAAATGCCGTCTGCGTTTGTCGGAGACACACAGATAGATGGAACGGGTAGAATAGACTGGGGCAATATGTCGGTTGGATTAAACGGCAATCCGAACTGTTGTTCTACAAGATGTATTCTATTGACGCTTGAAGATTATTTCAAGATAGGTAAATGGCATCCGTTACTACTTCCCCATTATAACAGCGATACAGAGTGGACTTACAGGGCATTTAAGAAGGGTGTAAAGATAGTTGAGGGTGAACGAGTTACTGCTTTAATTGAAGAAGATTGTACAAAATCCACAAGACTATTCTCTATCCGCAATCCGTTCAATCCGATTTACTATACGTTATTTATTTTAATGACCTGTCCCGTTAGATACATTCCTAAGAACCTATTCAAGTTTTGGTATGGCACTATTAGGACTGTCGTAGTTAAGCTGACTCATTTAATCTTTCGGGTTAGGATATATAATAAGTCTGGGTGGTGGTTCTCAAAAGGTGCGTTTATAACGTTAACCATCAACACTAACTGCAATCTTCGATGTCCTGATTGCCCCCTATGGATAGGACATGATGAATTCCCCATTTGGAAATTATGCACTCTTGAACAATGGAAGTCATTCATTGAGAACGACGTTCCCCTGTGGGTATCTCAATATACGATATGCGGGGGTGAAACCACTTTGGTTAAATGGATGCCCGATCTTGTGAACTGGCTTCTATCTAAAGGGCATCATGTAGGTATTTACACAAATCTATTCAAGGTTGAAGAACTGCTTAGGATAATCCCTAATAGCAGACTTGTGATATATGCCACATTCCACCATCAGGACGATAAAGAGCGATACGAGAGAGCTTACCACCTACTAAAGGATCGGTATAGAATATTCTCTTGGGAATTTGAACATCCAATGGTATTCCCGTTCTCGGTAGAAAAGGAATTCTTAGATAAGGACAAAGTAACAGACTTCAAGTCATTCCACTGTTCGCCACATTCACCGATAACGAAAGAGATATATTGTGGTGCTGAAAATTACTATAGACAGAGTTCTGAAATCAAATAGGTCTGTTATACTATTAATACTGGGAATTGTTATAATAGCGGGAAATATATTTGCGATATGGTATTTCAAATAAAATCCCCGCCATCGTTAGACAACGGGGATTATTACGTATTGCAATATTAGGCAGTCTTGGCTGTTCCGTTACCGTTTTTACCAGTGAAATACGCTACAATCGCGCCACCGATAACAAGCAATAATTGAAGCCAATTAATATCGCCACCATTCAATGATTGAAGGTATGCGTTGACCGCACCGCCGATAACCATTATAATGGCAATGATGTTTGTAAATACGTCTTTGAATGTGCCTGAGAACATGGTATTACTCCTTATTTAATTGTTGAATATCCTGTCCCGATATAAGCATTTGTGCTAATTCGTTATACCGATGACCTGTTTGTTTGGCCGCCCTTGAATCTAATAGGTGCGCCCCAGCTTCTTCCCAGTGTTGTCCACGTATGCAATCAAGAGTATTATGGAATCCAAGAAGTCCCGCTATACCCAAATTAAAGCAAAGTTCTACCATTACCCTCTGTCGAACTTCGTCTAAATCCCTCCACCACGGTAAATAGTTATCGAGATGCGAACACTTCTCCGCAATGTCTTCGTTGAAGATCATGTTGATTGTATCTTCTGAAATCTTTCCGCCTTTGCGTGCATCTATCAAGTGTCCAATGCCAATAGTCCAGTAGTCTTGTTCGTCTTGATAAGCAGATTCTCGCTTGCCTTCTTTATCAATAAGGCGTTGTTTTAACTTTGCCATATCGAATTGTACCATTTTATTTTCCATTTGAACGTACCTCGGCTGTTCTACCCTTGCAGGATAGGTCAGTAACAGCGTTAATGTTATGATTGACAGGAACCTGATCGTCAACCCAAATTGTGATTAGAGCCATAAGTCATAATATCCTCATTAACAATCTAAGGATTAAAGATGAAAAATGCAAGGACTATTTTGGTACTGGTACATTATCCCACTCAATAGGTGGGTATTTATGAATTTTTTCAACCCTTGTTATGCGTTTGCCCTGCATTACGACCTCAGACTTTAGCTGTTGGACACTATAGGTCACGTCCTTGAGATTCTCTACTACGGTCTTATTGACCGCAGATTGAGAGGTTTGGAATGCCCTACTGTCATCCAATGAGGTAGATAGTTTGCCATAAGCATAGGCGGCGGTAACTATATTGATAACGAGTACTAACGCGATGCCAAAGACAGTTATCAAGTCCTTGTATTCCGTTGCGAACAACTTCATTTTTGCCATATTACTTCTTCCTGTCTGCATTTTTCCAATAGTTCATATTGTCCCTGTATTCTTTAGCTATCTCCGCATCGCGCTTTTGTTTCTCTGCCGTTACCGAATGCTGATAGTCCAGTTCAATCCTTTGGGCATCGTTCATTTCCCTAAATGATTTGGCTACCAACGCCATCGTCAGAAGTATAAGAGTGAATAGAACCGCAAATGTCCAATTCCATAATCTCTGGAGACGGATAATACGTTTCCATTCCTTCTCTCGGCCATTCAGATAAGCACCCACAAGGTTGGTGACAACACCTTCCATAGACCTCTGATCGTATGCGTTCAATGTAACTCTCCATTTAGTTGTTTGTCCCCGGAGGTGGCGGGAAGGGTGGTTTGCCTTCCATCACATTAACAATAGCTGTAACCAAATCTGCACTTGAATGTTTGTCCTGTACGGGTATCTTTAACAACTCGCACAGTTTAACTAAGTGCTTGCGTTGAAATTTCTTCTGTTTTTTCATTTGTTTATTCCTTTATTTATTTGTTCCATGCGATTCTTGTGGAATTGCACCTTATTGTAATAATCCATCACTACGTATAGCGAACTACCGATTAATACCAAAAGTGCCAGTATGGTTTTCTTTGTATGTTTGAGTAACATCCATTTGAGCGATGCCAACATATAATCCAATGCCTCGCTATCACTATTGGCTTCTATGCGTTCTTTGTCGGTATGTCTGCGTTTGAATACCATTATTCTGCTGTTGTCCTCGACATCTCGTACACGCCTGTTGTGGAATATATTAAATAATTAATCACAAATGTCTTAGCTGTAGTCGTTCCCGTGCTTAACGTGCTCTGGCTTTTTATATTCGTTCCAAAGGTTAAAGTATAAGCAGTTGTGCCAGATGTTGTAATCACAAGTGTTATATATGAACCGACACAACCGCTTGGTATAGTTCCCATATTAATGGTTTCAGTTTGTGCTGGAGTTAAGGTATAGATATTTGTGCCCAATACTGGCGTCCATGTTACAGTACTGCCCGCTGTGAGTGCTGTCGGTGTTGCGTATAATGGCTGTGCATATAATTGCATATAAGCTGTAGTAGCTATCTTGGTCGAGTTATCGCCTTTTGCCTGTGTCGTGGCTGTAGTACCATTAGGTAGTGCTGGTGTACCCGAGAGATTGGCTGCCGTGCCTGATGTGTTCTGATTCAATGTTGGGAACGTGCAGTTAGTCAAAGTCCCACTCGTTGGAGTGCCTAATGCACCACCAACGGCTACATAGTCCGTACCGGCCACTGCCGCACTGATTGTGGTACCGTTAGACTTTACTATACCGCTAATCGCCTTGACTACGGGGTCTGTTTCGGTTATTGTGGGCGTACCATAGGAAAGTGTACCTGAGCCATTATTGTATAAATAACCCGTAGAATTACTCAAAGACCCGAATGTAGTAAGGTTTGTATATGCTGTTTGATAGATCGGTAAAACTATCCAAGACCTTACGCCTCCAGTTGTAGAACTTAGAACATATCCGCTTACAGACGGACTGCCTAACGCAAGTTCTCTACCTATGATTTCATTATGCAGGGTAGTTGTATCGGCATTTTTAGGAAACTTAGCGGCGAACTCATTCGTATCGAGCATTGCCCCATTGTTTAATCCAAGACTTGTTCTGCCCGTAGTCGCGGTTAAACCCGTTGAACCCCCGTCCCATTGATTATATTTGTTCCAATTAAGACTATCAATTAATGACGGAACTGTTGGTATGGTTGGCTTGTTCAATATCTGGCTCAATCCAGACGAACTATTCCAATCACTATTCACCTGTGCGGCGGGGATCGTTGGCTTATTGCTTAAATCAGAATAACTGCCCGATGTTGCTACCGTCGCCAAAGTTGGGAAATCGCTGACCTGACTTTTAGTTATACTTATTCCCGATGATTTATTCCAAGCCGAATATATGGGATCGGTTTCGGTATAAGATGTTAAATAACCCATCGAAGTCCACGGAGTATTTGTTAACACAAGATATGTTCCGTAAAGCGTATCGGCATACAGACCTCTAAAATATCCAAATCCCCAGTGTAACGGAGATGGATATTGATTGCCTATACCGCCCTCGTTATTGGCTCTCGGCACGAAGGGCTTAGTCTGACTCTGAATCGAATTGCCTGCACATACAAGCAACATACAGTAAAAAAGAATCATTAGTCGTTTCATAATTTCACCTATGGTTTCGGTCTAATATTACCGAATGAGTCTATTTCAAAATAAAGGTCTGTATCCGTTCCGGCTATCGGTCTTAAATTCCCGTTCAAATCAATTTCAAATAATGATGCAGTTGGACTTCCCGATGTTACTGTTTGCCATGTATGGTCGTCTCTTAAAAACTTTCCTGTAGGTGCGCTCACACTCGGCAGTCCTCTTGCTGAAAGACTATCGCTTAGTCCGGCTACGCTAACCGCCGGTATAGCCGAGCCAATTCTCTTCCAAGAACCGCCCGTGTAAATCTCGATTATCTTGTTTGGGTATAATCCACCAGAGGAAATTGTGGTAGTCCTCACAGAGTCAACTTGGTCATTTTCGGATTGAGCCAGCACTATAGAACTACAAAGTATAAGTAAAAATATTAAGTATCTCATTCCACACCGTGTTTGAATAAATGAAATCGTGCGTAAAGAACGTCAATATGGTTCCCGCTTGCATCGTCCACGTTAATTAACTTCAACTTAACTATATCGTTCTTATTCAAAGACAAAGACATGGCGGTACTAGATACTCTCGATATATTACCAGCGTTTGTCATTATACATATTGAACCTGTCTTTTCCTGTTTAACATCATTGACATAAATATACCCATTAAACTTTGAACCATTGGCAACGCCGGATGCTTCCTGTAAATCCATAGACCATGCTACTTCGTATGTACCGTTCACGCCCACGGTTACAGATGAATCCCCTATGGTCATGTTCTTAATCACGCCACCGGAAGTCCACTTATACCCGCTTGGCGGTTGTTTCGCACCTACCGTCAACACCTCGCCCGCCGAAGTAAATATCAGTGTATCGGGATGATCGTCTGCGATATATACACTTCCATAAGAAGCGGAATCGGATAAAAATTTAGGAGAATTCACCGACACCCTTTCCGTAGCCGCGCCAGTTGCACTTATCAAAAAATCATCCGTTCTTGATTGTGTGCCAAGACCTATTGTACCATCAGAAGTTTGAGATGTTAATACTACATGATCGGTAGCGTTGTCAAAATATAATTGTGCATAAATGGTATTGTTATTAGCAAGACCAAGAATAGATTTGGTGAGTTGTCCGGCAAGCGTGGAAATCTTAGCCGTTGCATCTCCCGTCTTTACATTCCCAACAGATAGCATACCAGCAACTCGTGTATTACCCGTAGCATCGTCAACTCCAAAATTTTCTGCTCCGGTAGAATAATTACTTGCACTAAACTTACCACCATTCGCCTGAACGTCTATATTGCCCGCGGTGTTCCAAATCGCGCCATTACGATAAGAGGTTGTTCCAGTGAATATAAAACCGAACTGACCAGACACGCCAACCAAATTCCCCCCACTCCCAAATTGACCGTTTAAGGCGTACACGGTTGATGCGGCAATATCTCCTTGTAAATCTCCAGTGAACCAAATTGTCTTTGGTCTATTCGCGCCATTCGATCCTATATCAATCGTATTGTCAGGAGAAAAACGTAACCCGTAAGAACCAGATGGCTTCCCAATATAGTTTGGGATAAATACATTGGTCTTTATGGTATCAACAACGTTTAGTTTGCTCGACAAAATATTCCAATTTATGCTATTCGGATCAGACCGGAAAACGGTGTTAACATACTTACCGTATCCACCATATATGGTAGAATCCACGGTTTGTGTTGTGCCTTCGGTATAGCCCTCAAAAACAGTATTTCCCGTAGATAATTGTCCCAAACATATTCCAGTAATAGACGGCTTAATTGATGTGTCCCAAAAACTATTCCCCCTTAAAATCGAACCCATTGTTCGATGTAACAGAATGCCGTAGCTATACCCTTTAATTCCATCATAACCGCCGCCGTCAATAAAATTGTTCGAGATTTGGAGGGCATCATGATGGTCTGAACCAGAATAAATATCGTCTTCAATCGCCGCCAATCCGTCACCGGGATAAATTGCGTTCCCGTCGATAATAAGACCAGACGCATTCCCCTTGATATACATTACTCGATTAAAATGCCCAAAATTATTGTCACGTATCGACGTATTGAATCCGATAAAACATGATGTATCGGAACCGTCAAATGAAAACGGATTAATTGTGTTCCCACCAAATTGAATCGCGGTATTTTTATATGTTGAATTTCCTATAAATTTACACTCTTGGATGTGTGTTGTTGTTCCCAAAATTATTATGAATGTAGCCGAATCCGTTGTGTTATTGTTAACGAAAGCCATGTTACGGATAGTTAGACCACCCTTACCCCTTGCTACTATTTTTCCGTTATTACCCGCATATCGTAAGTCTAATGTTGAGCCACCGTTAAGCGTGGTATTGGGGGCGAAATAATTAAGGTCGGAAGTCTCGCCAATGATGGTTATGGGCTTTGCCAATAAAGTGCCAGAGTTCCACGGCATTACTAATTGTGCAGAACATTTATACGTTCCCCTTGGGAAGAAAACAGTCCCACCGCTTACACCCGCTGCTGCAAATGCCGCCTTAATTCCCGTTGAATCTTCTGCGATACCGTCAGCTACCACACCATATCTTTTAACGTTGAATACATTGGCGATGTTGGAACTTATCGAATCAAATGTAGATTTACCCGTTGCGTTTATTTTACCATATAGATTTAGCCCGCCGTTAATATATGCACCGCCATTAATATTAAGTATTGAATCTTGCGATATAGACCCACCGTTTAACACCGAAAATTTCCCATTGTCTAAAGACGTATTCCCCCATGTAGAAAATCCGGTTACGCCCCCACCGGATTGTTGGGTTTGTAGATGCAAACTATTATCCGAGCTATAAAATTTTAAGAACTGCAACCATTTGTTATCATAACCATCCCACTTTTCTTTTTGTAATATAAAACTTGAGCTTGATGCACCCTTCTGATTAAGTACGGCGTAAAACGAGGAATCGTCCACAAACCCCTGTCTAAAGACTACGTATGCCGATGTGTAGGGAGCGGTTTCCCAACTGTTCATCACGTATATCCCCTTGCGGAATATGGCATGATTCTGAAGGTTCCCACTATTCCCATTAAAGGTATCCGCTTGCATCTCTTTGAATCTGCCTATACCATTCGAGACTACACCCTTATTCAAATACAGGGAATCACCCTGCATCAAACTATCCACCTTTAGCGGTGCGATAATTTCTATGTTTCCAGTTCCAGCAGAAGTGTTACGTTTTAATCCGTCCACAGATATGTTTCTATATTTTACATCCTGCGTGGATTGAGCCAGAAGTAAACAAGGCAACAATAATATGAATAACAGTTTTCTCATTGAATCTCGATAGCTGTGTATTTCACTATTAACGCCTCTTGTGTTGTTATGCTAAACCCAGAGGATGATTGTGGTATATTCGTCGGCGTGGTTGCCTGTGGTGATAGTTGACCATCCAAGGTATAAAGTTCCAGTATCAAATTATATAAACCACTAAGCGGGCTACTAAATGGGATATATGTCGTTCCCACCGATACAGATACAGCTCCAGTCCTATATGAAACAACCGTTGCCGTACCACCGCCAGACGCAGAGCTTGGTGTAGCAGATATAATTGTTGTAGTCCCAGTCTTATTAATGCTCGCGGATATTTTTTTGAATTCATTCCTGACTTGACCCATTAACTCTTCTAAGTGCGGAACAAGTTCTTTTGGTACCCCTCGCGGTATGTCTAATTTAGCATGTGGCGTGTATTGCATTAAAGCGACTCCACTTCGTCAGAGTATTTGTCCCAGTCACAACCTAATTCGTGCATGAACAGCATTTCAATCTTTTCGGCAAATACATGCTCTTTGTGATAAGGCGCGTTTTTATCATGTCCGGGTTCGTCGTCTGGTTTGTGCAATCCCTGAGTGCGTTCTTTTTCATACTTAACATCAAATTTCATTATATCTTTTTCTTTTATTCCGCGATGCTGACATAAAAAATCTTCAATAAGTTCGTGTAATATCACTCCCAATTCATACCTACTATCGGACATTTGTGAGACACGTATTTGTTCTTTACCATTCTTGCCTGTCCAATAGTCCCCCACAGTTTCGTACCGATGCTTTTTGTGTGGTATCGCCCTAATGTCTATATTTATATGTTTCCTTTTCATATCTCAACTCCAGATTCTTTGAGAACTTTCAACGCATCATCTAAAGCATCTGTATCTATTTCGATTGAATCACCCTTAATCCTACCCGCCCGTTCTTTGCATTGGTCTATGGCTTCCTTCGGCGTATTGCCACATCCTACAACCATCCCCACCTCTGCCAAACCGTATAGTGGAATATGGTACACCTCGTTGTCTATAACGGTCATGTTCATTATCTTGACGTATTGCCTATCCTCTTTTGGGATTCGGATAGCAAGCCAGTTATGTACTGCAAACTCTGACTTAATAGTAGCCAGTGCCCCATATTTGTATTTAATTTTAGGAGCGATTAAGTTACCCTTCGCACCTTCGTAAATACACTCTGCATAGTTAGAATAAAGCTCCATATAAAGCTGGTACGGAGGATTGCCGTTACGCATAGCAACGTCAATTAAATATCCGCGATTCTTTTTGTCTATTCTTACCTCTGTCGAAAACGTACAACGTGTCTTTTCTTTCTTAAAGACTTCGGCAAGTTTCTCGTTCACCTTCTTAACGGGTTCGGGAAATTTTGAATATGGTATAACGCCACAAAAATACGCCCTATCTTTTATCTCAACCCCACACATCCCCAACAATGGGTATTTGCTGTCTACGCTCCATCCGTCGTACCCCAACTCATTTCCATCAATCTTATTCTCCACCAAGAACGGGATATGGTTTTTATGTGCGCCTAATTTGACTTTTATTTCGTCAAATCTTTGTTCGTTCCGCGCTCTGTCGTAATACTTAACCGTCTCAAAGTCCGCCCTGAACTTGTCAATCTTAATGAACTGATTGTCCTTGATTGATTCTTTGAGGTCATCAATGCCAATTATTTCTTCCGTAGATTGTGTCGGAAGCCCTACAGACTTCTGCCATTCACGCGTACGGAATCTATCGGTTTCAAGCCATTCGCTCTTGCCACAGCCCCAAACCAGCTTGCCAAGTGATTTAAGATATTCCTGCTCTGATGAAAATACACAATCGGTAAATACGAACAAGTCTATATTGTCTAGTTTATCCCAAACGGAATTAATCTTCTCTACACCTTCAATACCTTCCCCAATTCGTTCATCATTCGAGTGCATGTAGCCAGATTCACGCGGGCAATAGTATAGGACTTTCTCATAGTGTTGTGCGAGATATTCTGCAAGCGGAATAAAGAAGCTCGTATCCCAAACGCAGGCGGTAATTGGTATCTTACTCACTTACTTTTCTCCGCTTCTTTGTCGGTTCTTCTTTCACTGCTTCGTTATAGTCCTGCGTGTGAAGTCCAAGTTTGGCTTGACCGGATAACTTAGCATACGCCTCTGGCTGATGCTGTTTTACCCAGTGCGATGCCTGTATCCTTGTAAGCCACTTCCCGTTCGGGTCTACGAATCCTTTTACCATAATCTATCCTAACTTAATATCGTCGTGTCTATCGCCTACATTGCCAGTATAGAATTTGCCATTGTGAAAAATGGCAGGACGGAGATGGCTAATGGGCTTTTGTTTGTTTATATCGGACTGAGATTGTTTTCTCTTTAAATCTGCAAGCTCTGCCTTAATATCTTCTGGTCGCATCGAATATTTGGGGTTTCTATCGTGCAATTTATTAAGATACGCTTCGGCGGCCTCTTTCGCATGTTGAGAGGATGTTTCGGGATTATCCATCAATTTATGGGCTTCTGCAACTCCCTTTGTTCGGGCTACTTCCAATATTCTCTTAGTGCGTGGCTCATGCTCATTCATGCTTTTAATGGCTTCGTCAAGTGTAAAATTCGCACCTTTTTCAATAGCTCCGCCCTTGCCACTCGTTACTCCCTCGCCCTCTGTGGGTATAAAAAATCCCTTGCTTTTGTCAGAAACGTTTTCTACATTACTACCAACATTCTCAGGAGGATTGCCCATGCCTTCATACGCAGTTTTACCGAACGGAAGATTGGTAGATTTGTCTTCCAAGGTGGTTTTCGATCCCTCTACTGGATTCGTCCCGTTCTCTGGTGATGCCGCCGAACTTGGTGCTGCCAAGCCAGTTTCGGAACTCGAAGCGGGAGAAATAGTGGTCTCCGCACTTTCTAAACCCTGACCGCCCCGTGGGGCTACGGGTGGCTGTGGTGTAGTATTATCGGGCTGTGGTTGAGGTGGCATTCTGCCCGTGCCTGTATTGATGTCAAATCCTGCTTGGGCTGGTAACGATTCTTTAGAGAATCCGCCCGTAAGCCATTTTTGTCCGGTCGGACTCCCTATAAATTTGCTAAATGCCGCATCTCCAAGAATAGCTTTAATCGCCATAATTGGATGCACAATCAATCCAGACCCCTCTAAAAGTATGCGTCCTAAAAATGCAGTCTGTGAACCAGACGCTACACGTTGACCCTTACCCCATGCTTCGGCAAGTTTTCCTATCTCGGTTAATTTGTTGGCCGATTCCGCTCCGAACATGGCATTTAACTTATCAGCCCCAAATGTTTTTATTTGATTAGATATGCCCTGCGCGGTTAGAATATCGCCAGAGCCTTTTGCTTTATTAATTATTTTCTCAAACGTTGCGGCACGCAATGACTGTGAAGCATCTTCGCCAATGGCATCAAACATCTTCGGTATCCATTCAACTGGCGTAGATTTATTCAATAACGCATCTGGCAATTCGGAAACTTTGCCCTGTTGAACGAATTGGTTTATTTTCCTACCCCACGCGCTGTTCAGCTTATTTACACCCTCTTTGTAATATGTGTTTGCCTTATCAATAGACCCTGCTAAATCCGGCCTGAACTCTTTAATGGAAGAATCTAAATCATTACTCAACGCACCAGCTATACCCTTAATCCTACCCTCGTATCCCTGTATTATGGGATTGGGATTTTTGAAGTTTACCTTTGTGTTTAAGTCCCTAATCGTCGCCTGTACATTAATTGCGTCTCTATTTCTAAGTAACCCACCTCTCAAAGATTTTAGATATTTTAATATAGGTGGTTTTTCTCCCGCTATATTATCAAGGTCATTAATTATAGAATTGAGTTGTTCTAATGCTTGCGTGGGTTCTACCTTAATCGCGCCTTTGTCTATTTTTGCATTATCGTATAGTTGATTTTTCGTTTCTCGGAAGGTTGTCTCAAATGAATTAAGACCCTTCGCTATGCTATTACCAACATCGGTTGGTACTGTTGATTTCCCGAAAGACTCAACGGTGTTGTCTGCAATTTGGGTTATTTTTTTACCAGCGTTGTCAACTATTGTTCCGATACGATCCCCGAACAATCCCTTGCCTGCGGCGGATTCAATTAATGGGACAACCCTCGATGTTGTTAAAGATGATGCTGGTAGTTCAACGCCATATTTATTAGCCAGTTCTGCTGTAGGCGCATCATAGCTTTTTGCGAATGGAGCCGAAATCGACTTAGGCAAAACACCCTCCGCTACCATTGCTTTCGCTTTCCCCGCAAGTTCTGGGAATATAAATGGACTTACATTGGCTCCAAATTCACCAGCAATTTGAGTATTCTTCGGCGATGCACCAACAAGACCGGCGGCACCCTCTGAAAGATATTTCCCAGTACCAGATATTACTTTAATGGGAGCCGAAGCCATATTTACTACCAAATCCCCAGTACCGGGAGCGTATGTGCGTATTCCACGTTCGGGTATAGAAAAGAATGGACTCGCACCCGCAAATTTAGCGTTCACGCTTTCCATAGCGGCGGGAATTAAATCTTTTACTTTACCGGTTGCCATCAACGAATCTGCGTATGTTTGTTTTACCCTATTCGCTATGGCGGCATTGCGTAAATCCTGCATTATACCGTATCCCAATTTTTGGGACGGAGTATTTGGTGCTCCGCCAAATGGGAATTGCGGTCTTTCCGTCGCCGCGTTGAAGTGTAACGGGTCGGTGGTGACGGGTAAATTCTCAAACCGCTTTTTAATCTGTTCTTCCGTTTCATTAGATACTGGAGTCGTATCAAACTGGTCGAACGGATTAGTAGCAATATCAAACTGATCGAATGGATTAGCTTTTTTCTCTGGCTCTGCCATTACGGTAAGTACCCATATTTGTTTTTGAAGTGCTCTCGAATCTCTGGTGTATCATTGGCTTTGAGATAATCAAGAGCCGATTGTGGGGCTGTTTTTTGACTTCCAGCACCCGCCAACTGCTGGTTCGTAGTTTGATTCTGCATTTGAGGAACGCCCTTCTTCAATCTGTCAAGCGTCTTCTCAAACAAATCTAATTGTTTCTGTGCGTACTTCTTATCGGGACTCATTACACCCGGCAATGTACGGATAATCGCATTACGTAAATCTTCCGAACCCTGACCAGCACCCAGAACACTTCTCATTGCCATTGCGTTTTCAGTTAAGAAGTTCAACGAATTTAAGAAGTCAAGTTGCGATTCCGTCATTTCGCTCGGTGCGATAGAGCTTATCATCTGTGACAATGCCGAAGCTGGGTCTGTCTGCCTTAGAGCTACGGCTACTTTTGATCTAAAACCAGCATCAAAGTTATTGTCAAGTTTATCTATGGCTTCTCTGTTTTGTTTTATATTTCCACGGATGTCTTCGATAAGTGCAGTCTTAGACATAACCTTCTGACCAGTAGCTGCATCAACATATCTGGTCGGGTCTTTCATTATATCAAGATTGCTTACATTAGTAAGTTGATTATCGTTCTTTGTGTCAACTACTTGTTTAAGATTATATTTGGCACGACCCAAAGCATATCCTTCACCTCTCGCCATTGATGTCTTGGTCTGTGTCGCTTCACCAAGTAAGTGAATTTCTCCATCTTTGGATTGGTCGTACGGTCTAACATTGCCATCTTTTTCTGTAACGGTGTAATAAGAATTTTCGGGGTCGTATCCTACCGTTAACGCCCCATGCTTTTCATCGAGAATACCCTTTTCTTTTACGTGAGAACTCTTCGATGTGCTTTCCGGTGCTATCGCATCTGTGGGCTGTATGATTGTATTGCCAGCGTTATCCTCTGTTTCATATCCATAAACTCTTGTTCCCGCTTTATGCGTTACGCCACTTGGGAAAGTAGTATCTGTGGCAAGTATGGTAGGTTTAAGAACCTTGGGCTTTTGCGCTTTTACCGTACTTACCCAAGTCTGGAAATTTTTATTAATATCATCAGCCGCCTTTGCTGCCAACGGATGATTTATCCCGCTTAATATTGCCGTTGCTTCCGATGCCTTGTTGAACTTTTCCTGTATCGGAGTTTTGGGGTCGCGCATAGCACTTGCATAAGCCCCGACTTGTTGACGTATTTGGTCTTCGTCGGCACGTTGCTTTTGTAGACCCATGATGGCACTGCTTGTATCGAAACTGTTTTTAAGGGTCTCGTCAATCAACTGTCGCCTTCGGTCTAACGCAGTATAATCTACCTGTCCACCTTGATTAGCCATAATATTTTATCCGCTTAATATCTATAGGAACTGTTTTGAAGTCTTGGGTCTGCCAAATAACTATAATTTTTCTTTATCGGGGACACTATAGGTTGATAATTTGTCGAAGCCATGTTCCCCGTATTTGCATCCTGCGCTGGCGGAGGAACCGGCAATGACTGAATAGGCACATTACTTCTCGAATCCCTTAAAGCATCCAAGTATCTGCTATAATCCATAGACTTTGAAGCAGAAGAAGCAATCCCTGATATTTGATCAAGAGTTGACGGGTCTAAGGGCGCAGATGCTATATCGTTTTCAATATTCATTGCATTTGCATCGAATTGTGAATTGATATTATTAATCCCAGTATCATAACTCTGCGTAGCACCCTCAAGAGTTCTGCTGCCAGACTCGTTAATATTTGAAGTTACAGGGTTAAGCATTGCCTCTGTCTCGCCTGTTCTTCCAATCGCGGCGGCTCTTCGACCCACATCTGACTGCGCTTTGCCAAGCTGACCCACAGTATTTTTAGCAATATCCTTGAGTCCGGTTTGCTTCAGTACTTGGGCGCGTTGGATTGCTCGGTCTCTATAAATCTGGTTTTGTTTTAATTGTTCCTGCCTTAGTTTGGCACGCTGACTTTCTGGTGATTCTCCGAATAAAGAACTTAAAAGTCCGCCAGCAAACGGTACATAACTTAATAGTGTTGACCCAAGACCACCCGAATCGAAAAATCCCGAAGATGTATCTGCCATAACGCACTCCTTAAATATTTCCTATACGACCATTTGTTTTGAATCCAAGAACTATTCTTGATATATCCATTTTCTTAAAATCGCTTAATGCAGATGTCGGTAAAGAAATTCTAATCCTCAACGAATCAATATCTCCCCGTGCATCAATATTTACAAACTCTCCCACTCTATCCACCGCAATATACTGTGTATCAAAAGCATCCGTCTCTTGGTTGGCGAAAAATTCTACGACATAATTTCCCGCTCCCGTTATAGATGCACCGTTGCACTCTATTAAGAAACAATACAGATTAGCGTTTTGAACCTGACTATATAAGTCTCGGATGTTAATAGTTAGGTCTGTCTCAAACCCGCTACCAGCACCGCCAGCAGATGTCTCTAAATCATCGTAGGGATAACTGCCAACTATATTGGGATAGCGGAGTATCCCGCCCGAATAACCTATCAACATATTCGCAGAACCGCTACCACCAACCTTTGTGGTCTGTGAAAAATATTTAACCGTAATCGACCCGCCGAGCTTTCTAAATGACCACTTATCGCTTTCAAAATAATATCTTGCACACTCGTATTCAGTATTACCCGCACCAGCTTTGACTGTTTGCTGATAGTGGAACCAAACAGATTTTGTAAATGGATCGTAACCCGATATAATCGCAGACCTGTAAGAATCTGTGATATATGGAGTAATGCCATCATCGGTCATTAGCGAACCATCGTATTTATTCTGCCATAACGGATTTATTGTTCTAATAGACGCACCACTCTCCGGCATCAAATATATCCCAGACCGTCCTGCCCATGTAATCCCATACTGACTCTTGACCAAAGAATCTTTAGCTAAAAAGTCTATATCAAATATCTGCTGTACCCCACTTTGCAAATCGAACGCCTCTGCTTCTGTGTTCCTAAATACATAAACAGTATCCCGTGATATTTCCAATCCCTGCATCACGCCCCTGCCATTAAGAAAGATTATCTGTTTATTGGCATTTGCGTCTACCGTGACATCGGGGAAGTTATCATCCTCATGTGAACCTGCACCATCATAACATGACATTCTAAGCGTAGAATCATCTTGCGCTACAACATGAATCGCCGCTTGATTTCGTGCGGTCTTAACCAAATACGGGGGTTTTAATAGTGTTCTCACCTTATCTGTGGCGTGCGCTAACTCTCCAGCTAAAGTTCCATTGGTCGATGTGAAGGTGGCGTATATAGGATTTATAGCCGCTACCACAACCGATGCAGGTGATGTCTGTGGAATTATTGAACCACCCCTGTGACATGTCGTAAAATAAAATGTGGTTGCGTATCCAGATGTACCGTTATTAATCAGCGAAACACTTAAATACTCCACGCCGAATACACCGGGTACGGTAGCTACGTTTGTTACCTGCACACTTGCATCACCGCTACCGCCATTAAGCACCAAAATATCTCCGACATTATATGCACCACTCGGTGTATATGCCATTGGGTTTATAGTGCCAACATTATATGTCGCACCAGTGCCGATGATTGCCGCACAAGTCAATACATAACAGTATTGACTTGTCGGGTATAAAGACCAATTCACGCCAGCCGATGTATAATTTGTCAAAACACCTAAGTTGTTATATTGATTACTGTTTATCGGAAAGCTATAATACAAAACATAGTCCGAATCCGCATCTACCCAGTCTGCCGCACTTATGTCGTTATTGTGTGAAGTCGCATAAAAATTAATAGCCGTCAAATGCTTGGGCATTGTAGCTGGATTAATGCTTACCGTATTTATTGTCACAGATGGAACATTGTCTTGAGGACACTGCATATACGAACGATAAACAGGGTCGCTTTCCTGATAGCCGTCAAACTCCAATGTTACCGCCATTCTAAGATTAACAAGCGTACTTCCAGCTATCGCGGCTTGTGTGAATGAATAATTAAATTGAAGAAAATTACTTCCAGCTATCCCGTCAGCATTAGTGTCGTTATGTATAGTTACTATCTCATTAGCAAACGCGGCTATTGTCGGTGCTCCAGCCGTCCCCTTGCTTGAATAATATGTACATAGTCCACCTATTGTTTCCGCATCCCAATTCGCAGGTAACGTCAACAAATAATTTTGATTATAATTAAACAATGGTTTTGCGGCGTTAAGTTGTATCCTTTGTAAATTACGCATTGCCGGAGGATTGCTTGAATCTCCCAACGCTAAATCAACTTTTTTCTGTGCATCTACCGGAAGCCACCTATTATGCGGTGTTGTTCCTAAATTCAGATTTATTTCAGTGCCCGCCGCCGGTGAAGACCATCCGGTAGTCTTGTAAAAATTATTATAATCCCAGTTGGTACGGAAGAATACCAGATAATCGTTGACAGCAAACGCCATACCGTCCGAACCCATATAGTTCGGCGTGGCTAATGTATTCCCAGTCCCGCTAAGAATCAATGCGGTTTTGCTTTGTGTTACATTATGGCATATCCAATAATTTACTTCGTTGTTATTGAACACTCCACCATTGTATGTTGCACCAGTAGCGTCCTTTACGGTTTTGACTACAAGCGTTGAAGTCGTTGTGCTCGGCGTTGCATTAACCTGTGCTGTGAATACTCGCGTAAGTTCTATCCAATTATTCACAGTCCCAACATTTGACGAAGCCAGCGTAGAATCGTTTACATAGATTCTCGCGTAGTTAATTGTCGGGTCGGTAGTGATTACAACATCATATTCTGTATCGTTATCTTTATTGTAAAATCTATACCCACCTACTATCGAACCAGTAACGGGTACAGTAGGTACATTCGCATATAATTGTTTAGTCCCAAAGTCACGCTGTGCCACCATCCCCTTCTTGCCAAGCCTAATACCACGCATAGATAATGCGTATTGCGATGGTAGGTCTTCTGCATCGACATTCGTGATAACATCGTCTATCGAATCAATGGTTAAATATTTAAGGTCTTCTTTTCTCATTTATATCGGCTTGCCATAAACATTGAAACAATTTGCCACAGTTGGAACAGTGAACCAATTACCACTGAAATTGAAATATGTTCTATTCCCAGCACTGGGGAACGTGCCATGTACTCCGCTGTTATTTAGGTAACATCCAATTACTACTGGTATCACGCCGTCATTCTCAAACACAATAACATAATTAGTTCCGTCTACCAATGTGTATGGAGTATTGAAAGTAAATTTAACCAACCCAAAATCGGCACTTGGGATTGTTGACATATCCAATTCTGCCGATATTGCCAAGTAATTGACGAACCCACTTGGGAATCCCCACGGATTACCAACGCCCACACTACTAACACCGAATACTCCCGCGTGTGTGAATAACATCGCCCTACAAAATTGTGTCCCAACAGAAGGCGGTGTGGTTCCAAGTTTTATATAGAATTCACAAGCTGTTAGTATTAAATTCTTTCCAGTAAAACTCTGTGCAGATGAAGGGACTGTAGCATAATATATTGTATCTTCATGGTTCTTATTCGCTATGCCGAATGAATCTGTAACTACATCAGTGAATATCCATCCAGTATTGTTGCCATTATCCACAGAATTTGATCCTGTGTAAAATAACGCACCGCCAGTTGCCGTTGAATAGCTAATATCCAAATACGGGCAATACAACGTCCCGCTTGCACAGCTTATAGTCCAAACCGTATTTGTCGGGCTTGTCAATTTTATTAAATTTCCAGCGGTACCGGCGATTGATATTGTTTTTATATAATGCACAACATCAGAATTAAAATATACAGTACCGCCACTACCAAATCCAGAATTAGAATCAAAGTAAACACTATCGTTTATTGTCGGGACATCTGCACTGTTAGCCCCGCCAGATGACGTGCTCCAGTGACCAATATCAGACCAATTGCCACTACCACCGACCCAATATCGAACATTTGAAGATGGTATGTAGAACTTACCGCTCATTTAAGTGCCAGTATTTTGTCTTTAACAACTTCCGCCACTGCCTCATCCCCAAATGTATCTTTCATTTTTTTCTCAAGTAACTGTATCTCTTGTTCATTATTCTCTTTCTGTCCGCCCAATCTTTGTTGCATCAAGCCGCGCAAATAAATTATTGCTAATTCTGTTGCCACGCCATCCGGTAAGTCTATATAGTCTCCATCTGCCGACACAGTGTTGGGCACTCTCGGATAACGCAATAGAAGTGAACCAACCGTGACACTATCCCCGTATGCGAACCGAACACTATCGCCAGATATTCCCCACACAATAGTATTCTTATTCGCGCCAGAAGTTATAAACGTGTCTATTGCGCGTGTTGTTCCTGTTTTTATTGTCACACCCGAAGTAGTAGAATAAAGCTCCAGCTTAATCTGCTGTCCGGTCATCATTATTTTCAGACCAGATAAACTTATAGTGTTAGACGTGAATGTATTCCCAACAATAGTAACACTCGCCAAAGTACCATTAGCAGCAGGTAGCCCAACACCAATAACTGTGAATGAAGATGTGCTAACGATAGATTGTATGAATGCTAAATACGTTGATGTTCCTATTCTAAACGCCACAATCT
>Ga0209777_10002834_pt1 | contig 22194 bp, 46 predicted proteins | sample FrelakmetHBP12HB_FD_187147 | JGI IMG/M metagenome (GOLD analysis project Ga0209777, IMG submission 187147) | Freshwater lake sediment microbial communities from the University of Notre Dame, USA, for methane emissions studies -HBP12 HB (SPAdes)... | ecosystem: Environmental > Aquatic >...
AAAGAGCTAACAAAAGAAGATGCTCTCCGGCAGATAAAAGAGCTGCAGGAGCATGTTGAATACCTCACTAAGGTAAAGTCACCTGAAGATAAGGTCCGGGAGTCAATAGTAAATGCGGGGTTGTCAGATGTGTTCTATAATAATCAGAAAGTTCTGATAGAAAAGATAAGAGGAGGTGGTAACTACTTCTATATCATGTTACCTCTACCAACATGTAATATAGAATGGACAATACATGCATATGAGTGGGTGAAAACATATGTGGGGTATTATAGAGAAGATGTAAGGATATATGCATATCCTACACACAGAACTGAGAATGATAATACAAATTACTTGTATATAAACGTAGAAGTTTTAAAATAACTAATATGAAAACACAAAGAATAAACGATATCTATGTATTAATACTGATAATACTTGTTATAGGATTAGATGTATCAGGTTATTATATCTGCCAAAATCCTTTTTTACAGGTAGATAGGGTATTAATGTGGGGCATTTGTAGCTCACTTACTTTGGTAGTAGTTATTGCCTCTATGTATCACTTTAATGTATTTGGTAAGTAGTGACTACCGGTAGTAAAAGTATTTTCTTAACTTAAAAGGTAGATTGTAAACTAATTAAGTTTATTAGTTTATCTTTGCACTCTGGTTAGGAAATTAATAGTTTCCTAACTGGGGTGCTTAATATGGGCCCGTTTTGGAATTGATTTCAGTGTTTGGGTTACTACACAAGTAGAGGTACCATGTATCCTCTTTAATAAAATATGGGAACAATAAATGTAAAAGTAGAACTTTCTACTTGGACAATCGAAGATGCTTTAGCATTTGTAGGTTGTGACGAAGCAATAGCTGCTTAGTCAACCGGGGGTAAGCATATGTACCTTGCAACAGAAATGCCTTAATAAAAGGTTTAGATTCGACCTTAAGGAATCACTATAGTTGCAGATAACAATAAGGAAATAGGAATCTGATACTTGCTTATAAGGAATTATAAGATAAACTTGTGATAAAATGTAGTAATTGCTTCAAGGAAAGACGTGGCTTCGATGCCACCGGGTCCACTAGCTCTTGTAGCTTAACTGGATAAAGCATCAGCCTTCTAAGCTGAGGACTATTGGTTCAAATCCAATCAGGGGCACTATAGTTGTTTGGTGTAATGGTAGCACAACAGGTTTTGGTCCTGTTTGTATAGGTTCGAGCCCTGTAGCAACTACTTATAATTTATTACAGCCCATGGTTGTATTCGCTACCAGTAGTAGGGTAGGAAGTGATTCACCTATCTTGCTGCTGGTTTATTTTGTATCATCTCACAACTAAATATAAAAACAATGAAAAAGTTCATCACAATTGCACTACTACTGGTATCAATTACTAGTCATGCTCAGTTCCAAAGGTATAGATGTTATAAGACCAAAATAATCTACCCAGATGCTTCTAAGTCTCAAAAAGAATGGAAGGATGTAGATATGCTCATTACTTTCGACCTGAATAAATCAAAGATACATATCTATGCAAAACAAGAATTGGATATAGATATGGTAAGTTATACACCTATGTATAAAGATGATAAAGGAGTATCAAATCTTGACTTTGTTGGAGTGGACCAAACAGGAGTAAATGCTAGGTGTTCATTTATGATCAGTGGTGAGGTATTTACTTTTATAGTAGCATATACAAACTTTATTATAGTTTATTTAACTCATCCTTCTTAATAACATCATATGCTTAAAGACAAAAAGATAAAATGGTCATCTGACTTGCAGCATGATCTTATATTAACTACTGAAAATGCACTACCGGTAGTAAGTACTGAAGAGAAGTTAGAGCTAATAGATAAACTTCTGACAGTAAATGCAACATCGTGGGCAGAACATGTATTGGTATATGAATCAATAAAAGACACAGACCTTGCATCTATCATAACAAGGATAGAGCAAAACATAGCACAATTAAAGAAGATAAAGTATTCATTAACTGATTAAATAATATAACAATGCAAAACAAAATATGCGGAGTAGTATCTCTACCACAGGGTAAGAAGGGATGGAGTAAGGGGGAATTGATAAAGTTCTATAAACAATATAGGATAGCCGAAATGGATAATCCCAATAGGACTGATTGCGAAGCCCAGTACCTGTACATAACAGACAGGGAAGCTGATATAAAAAAGCATGATAATGTAATATCTAAAAACGGGAAGCACATTTATTATAATGTGCAAGGTGATACTTTAGTTATTGCCCGTAATTTGGAGTTACCTAAAGTAATTTTTACTACAGATCCTAAATGTAAATTGCCTACCATCCCTGCATGGTTCATTCAAGCCTATGCGGATAGTAATGGTAGCATTAAGGAAGTTGGTGTGGCGAAGACCACTATTGATAGTACAGGACTTGATGGAGTAAGAAACTTTGTAGAAGTACCCAAAATAACAGACAACAACGAGTGTGTGCTTGAATTGGTGGGAGAGAAAGTAGCTTACAACACCATTAAACAGAACAACCATGAAAATTAAGATAATATCAACTATTGAAATTGATGAGAACTTTTTTGATGAGAAAGACCCCGAAAGTCTTGCATGGTTTGAAAGTTTGCTTAATGATAGCGATAATACAATATTGCAGTTATGGTCAAACGACATAGGGGATGAAATCGGTCAGTCTAAGGAATTTAAATATGAAATCATTAAATAAACAACCATGAGTAAGACAGCAGTAACACAAGGTATTGAGAAACTTTGGGTAGTATATCAGAATACAGATAGCCCAAAAGAAAAAGGTGAACTAAGTGCTATCATATCAACATTTGAAGCACTCCTGCAAACCGAGAAGGAGCAGATAATTAATGCATTTGAAGAAGGTGCAAATTGTGTTTTTAGTGGTAATGATGAACCATCAGCCGAACAATATTACTCCGACACCTACGAAAAATAAGCGTTTTTCACAAGGTGTAAGTAAATTTCACTTAATCCTGACATTTCGCATTTCGAGAAATGCAAAAGCTCATTGATAATAAAAATATATTAATATTAGGTACTAATAGTACCTTTAATAACAATTATATAAACGATCTTATTAATGATAAAAACAATAATATGCCGGATATAACAATGTGTAAGGATGAACACTGTCCTTTAAATAGTAAGTGTTATAGATATACAGCTTCTCCTGGAGCATGGCAATCGTTCTTTATGGAAAGTCCCAGGGAAAATGATGGATGTGAGTACTTTATGGAAGATTGGAGAACTAAAAAAGATAGCAATGGAAGTAACAAAGAGGTCACAACTGACAGGTAAGTTAACTACACTAGATCTGGATATAACAGATGAGCAGTTAGATAGGGTAGAGTGTAGGAGAGAAACAAGTACTCCTATCCAGAAGATAGTACCTCATTTGAGTGCCAGTGAAAGGGAGTTCCTTATAAGTGGTATAAGTCCGGAAGAGTGGATAAATGAGTTCGGTATACCGGAATAAAACAAATAATGATGGATAACAGGAAAGGTCTGCAGGTAATAGGATATAGGATGAACAGTGATGAACTGAACTTAGCAAGTATGTTCAAACGTACTATAGAGAAAGCATTTGAAAGTAGTCCAGGAGCAGGTATGGAAGAAGTTGCAGGTAAGTTGGGCATCACCACAAGATCTCTATACCGGATAACAGACATATGGGATATTGAAAGAGCAAGTGTAAGGAAAAGAAGACATAAGAGAATGACACAAAAAACTATTATATGAAACAGCTAATAGTGAACCTATTATGGGGAAAGCCTAAAGAAGGTATACCGGTATCACAGATAAGGCAGAGTACTCACACAACAATGCCCGATGTAGTGATACCTGTAGGTAAAATGCATGAGGTACTATATGATGCATTAGAAAAAGTAAGAAAAAGACTTGCAGAAGTTGATTAAATAATGTATCTTTGTATAGACAAATGGGATGGTGCCCCATATCAAGATATTGGCCTATTAGGATGAAAGTGTGCACCATACACCTAGTCCTGGTAGGCCATAATAGTTTATACAAATGAAACTAATAGGATTACATGGGAAACATGGACAAGGAAAATTCACTCAAGTAAGCGATGAAGATTATGAGTATTTGAATCAATGGAAATGGTTTGTTAAAATTTATTCTAATGGTGAATATGCAAGAAGAACTCAAAGAATTAATGGTAAATCTAAAGAGATTAAAATGCATAATTTAGTATTACCATTAGCAGATAAAAAATTAATACCAGATCATATAGATGGTAATGGACTGAATAACCAAAGGTTAAATTTAAGAGCAGCAACTAGAAGTCAAAATGGAGCTAATAGAGATGCTAGAAGAATAGAAAAATCTTCTAAATATAAAGGTATATACTGGAAAGGTTCTAGAAATAAATGGATGGCTGCATGTAAAGCTAATGGTAAATTGTACAGTAGTTCTCATATTACAGAAGTCTCAGCGGCTTTGGGGTATAATAAACTAGCATTAAAACATCAAAAAGAATTCGCAAGATTAAATATAATTCCAGAATCAGTAATAAATCAAAATAATATATATTTAGAATCATTACTTGCTACAAAAATATGTGCAAAATGTAAAACAAGGTTACCAAAAACAGAATTTTATAAAGTTCCTAAAAATGGAAGACTATCTTGTTATTGTAATCTTTGTAAAAAGATATATATGATTGATTATTATAATAACAGTAAAGAAATGAAGTACAACGTAAATTAAGAGAAGGATGACACCAAAGACAAATCAATAACCAATAATTATAAACAATCAAAAATCAACCAAAATGTTAAAGAAACCAAGTACAACGGAATTAGTAGAAGTAGTAAATGAAGGATTAATAAGCCTGTTAGACCAAGAAGTACTAATAATGTGCTTTAACTATTTCTATGCAGGGGTATTAGTAGGAGTAAATGATAGTTATATAAAATTATCAAACTGTCATATAGTGTATGAGACAGGAGCATTTAATGATAAGAAATATAAAGATGCTCAGAAAATAGCGGATGAATACTACATACAGTTAAGTGCAATAGAGTCATTTGGAAAAGGAATTAAATTGTCATAAACATGAGAATAGTACAGAGACCTCAGAGTAGATTAAGAAAATGGTCAGGGTCAAGGTCAAGGTCAGGGTCATGGTCATGGTCAGGGTCAGGGTCAGGGTCAGGGTCAAGGTCAAGGTCATGGTCAGGGTCAAGGTCAGGGTCATGGTCAGGGTCATGGTCAGGGTCAAGGTCAAGGTCAGGGTTAGTATAAACAATAACCAATAATAGCAGGGAGTAGTGGTGCAAATAGAAAGACATAGCTGAAAGATGCAGTATGGAAATAAAGCTAGACAAATACCATACAATCTCAGGTGCAACTCCTGGGCTACTCCCTGCAATTATATAAAACTTAAAGTGTATGGTACCTTGTAAATGTATAGATGATACTAAAAAACCACCAGAGATACCTCAGGATAAATGGATAGTGAAAGACGAAGAGTATAGAGTACTAGCTATCTACATACATGTGAACCAGGGAGGTATACAAGGTATAACATTAGTGGAAAAACCATTGGATGAGACATGTAGACCATACCAGACATTTGCAATAAAGAGGTTTGCATTTAGGTTAGAGGATATACCGGCACTCATACAGTTAGCAAAGGATTGTAGTGATATACAAACATTAAATGATAGTGAATTGGCAGAATTGCTACAGGAACAAGTATTGGAAACAGTAGAAAATGAATAGTGTATGGTATATGTAGTAGGATTTGAGGATAATGGATTTGAAAGTGTATCTGTATCTAAAGCATTTTGGGATTTAAAAGAGTATGATGAAATTCAGGTAGATACAGAAACCACGGGTCTTAATTTTAGAGTTCATGAATTAAAATGCTTGCAGTTAGGTAATGGTATAAATGAGTATGTTATTCATCCATATCATATACATGAATTTAAAAAGTTACTGGAGACTAAATTGTTAGTATTGCATAATGCTAAATTTGACCTCAAATTCCTATATAATGTTGGTATATTCCCTAATAAAGTGTTTGATACCTATATAGCTGAATGTGTACTGTACTGTGGAGATTCATTCCATAGAAAGGCTCTAAATGTAGTAGTAAAGGATAGATTAGGTATAGACCTGGATAAATCAGTTAGAAAGGGTATAGCAGATAAGGATGTAAAAGGTGAAGTAATACAATATGCAGCAGATGATGTAAAGTACCTAAGTAAATTAAAGGAACATCAATTACAAGAAGCTATACAGAAAGATCTGGTAAAGTGTATAAATCTTGAAAATGACTTTGTACTAGCATTAGCATATCTGGAATTTTGTGGTATAAAGTTAGATAGGAATAAGTGGCTAGTTAAAATGAAAGCAGATGTTCAGGAATTAGATAGGTATAGAGGAATACTAAATAAGTTGATATTTACAAAAGACCTGAAGAAGTATATAGACTATCAATTATCATTGTTTGAAGAGGGTATAGGTACAACCATCAATTGGGACTCTCCTAAGCAGGTTATAGAGCTATTTACCGGATTAGGTATAGATTGTTGGGAAACTGTAAAAGGTGTCAAGAAACAGTCTGCAAGTGCCAAGAGTATAGAGAAATATCAGGATGAATATCCATTTATCAAAGATTATCTGCATTATAAGGAGTTACAAAAAGTAGTAGGCACATATGGAAATAGTTTCATTAAACAGATAGACTCTGTATCAGGTAGAATATATACTCAATTCAGCCAGATAATGGATACTGGTAGAACTTCATGTGGGGGCAAGAATAAGGATACAGGTGAGGAGTTCATAAATCTGCAGAACCTACCAAATAATAAAGGAACTAGAAGTTGCTTTGTAAGTGAAGAAGGTAATGTAATAGTAGATGCGGATTACTCATCAATGGAGGTAGTAGTACTTACTAATAAATCAATGGAATCAGGACTATTAGAGTTCTTCGATAAAGGGTATACAGACTTTCATAGCTATAATGCTAAGAAGATATATCCGGAGTTATCTGAAAAGACCTTTGAGGAAGTTAAAGAGCAATATAATCATCTAAGGCAGAATGCAAAAGTTGGTGGATTTACAGTAGCATTTGGTGGTGTAGGAAAGACAGTAGCAGATAATCTAAAAATATCTGAAGAAGATGGTAATAGATTCTATGAATTGTATTTCCAGGCATTTCCAAATTTAAAAGAACATTATAAGAAATGTGAAGACCAAGCCTATAAAGATGGGTATATACTGATAGATGAAAGAAATAAGCGGAAGTGTTTTATCTACAATCATAGTAGGTATAAAGAGTTGCATAAAGAGTTTAATAGGCAATTCTGGGATAAGTATAAAACATTAAAGCAAACCCCAGATAACTATCAGTTTGTAGCAATGAAGGAAAAGGTGAAGGAGTATTTCCAGATAAAGGGAAATATAAGCAGAATGGCATACAACTATCCAGTGCAAGGAACTGCTGCCAGTATAGCAAAGATTGCCGGTATAAAGTTCTTCAATTGGATAAAAGAACAGAAGTTGATAGATATAGTGAAGATAGTATCATTTGTACATGACCAATATCTAGTAGAATGTCCTAAAGCAATACAGGATAAAGTAAAAGAAGCATTAGTAAAAAGTATGGAGGATGCAGGAGCATTATATTTTACAAGAGTACTACTTAGAGCATCAGCAGAAATTGATACTGCATGGAGCCATTAAACTAACACATATAGGACGTAAACCAAAGTATAGTAGTAATAGTTAAAAAATAAATAAAATGAAGATAGTAGTGAATAAATGTTATGGTGGATGGGGAGTATCTGTAGAAGCTCTGAAAGCGTTGTATCTAATGAAAAGTAATGCTGTAAAAAGTACAACAATTAAAGAGTATTATGGAAGAAATTCAACTAAGAAATGGGAAAAAGATAAAGCAGAGTATCTACCTATAGGGGATGGTATATGGGCACATAAAATGGATTTCAATATATGGGATGAAAAAACTCCAAATGTGCTATATGATATAAATAACAGAAGTGATGAAGCGAGAACTAATAACGATTTAATAGAGTTAATAGAAAATGGTAAAATAAATGTAAATGGTAATTATGCAGACCTAAGAGTAGTAGAAATACCAGATAACGTAGAATGGGAAATTGATGAATATGACGGTATTGAAAGTATACATGAAAAGCATAGAAGTTGGTAATAAAATAAGTTGAATAAATCCAAAATAAATAGGTAGAAAATTGAAAATAATAGGGTACAATATCGTACCTTGGAACACCCATAAATTGAACTAACTATGGCAAAACAAATCTTAGAAGAGCAGTATAATGAGGTAGTGAAGTATATACAGAGTATATTAAAAGAAAGAGGTAAAGGATATATAGATAGAGGTACTGTGATGTTGGATATAATAGACTTACCACAAATATGCACCTACCAAAGCTACCTGGGTAGTATACCAAAGAAGGGTAAGGTGAAGGCTAAAGTGTTACCAGAAGTAGAAAGTGCATTTGAGAAGTTCTGGGTAGAGTATCCATCAACATCAAAGTTTGAGTATAATGGTAAGAAGTTCATGGGTGAAAGGGTACTTAAGGCCAACAAGCAAGTGTGCCTAAAGCTGTACAGTGATATCTTAAATAGCTGGACCAGGAAAATAACAGAATCCTCAGAATCAATACTGAAGGCAATGAAGGTACAAGTACAGACAATAAAAATAGAAAGCTATAAGACAGGACAGAATAGGATGCAGTATATGTCATCAATAGAGGTATATCTGAGGCAGAAGAAGTATGAAGCCTGGTTAGGTGAGGAAATGCCGGTAGATGAAACAGTAACTAAGAAAGTGTATCAGAACTCAACAGATATGTAATGTTAAGTGATTTCCAACAATTAAAGAATGAAGTAGAAGAGGGAATACTAGGTAAGAACCAAGGTATACCAATACACTTGCCAAAAGTAGGTAGATACCTAAGTATACGACAATCAGTATATACCTTGATAGGAGGATTTAGTGGTACAGGTAAGACAGGACTAGTAGATAGTCTCTATGTACTAGAACCATATATGTGGTTATTAGAGAATAGGGGAAAGACAGACCTTAAAATAGAATGGGTATATAGGTCTATGGAACGTAAAAAAATCCATAAGTTAGGAAAATGGGCATGTTACTACATATGGAGAAAGTACGGAGTACTGATAGAACCTGCAAAGTTAATGGGGTGGAGACAGGAGAAGTTGAATGAACAGGAGAAGAGGTATTTTGACCTATGTGAGGAGTTTTTTGAGACCATGCAGGATAGTAAGATGATAACCATTATAGATGGTCAGGAGAATCCACGGGGAGTATATCTACATGCCAAAGAATACATGTTAGCAAGAGGTACTGAAGAAAAAGTAGGATTTGAAAGGAAATATACACTTAACGACCCTAATCTAATAGTACAACTGGTAATAGATACAATAGGTAAATGTCGGTTGGAAACTGTAGATGGAGCTAAAGACCGAAAGAGTACTACAGATAAAATGTCCGAGTATTGTTCAGAGCTAAGGGATATATACCACATGAGTCCTATAGTAATAAGCCAGTTCAATACATCAATAGCAAGCCAGTTGTACAATAAAGCACCAGACCCAGAACCTACACCTGAAAGCTATAAGAATACCGGTAATATGTTTGAGGACTGCGATGTAAGTTTGGCCCTGTTTAATCCCTATAGATACAAGGTGTATGACCACATGGGGCATAAAATACCAGAGTTTGTAGATACATCAGGAGGTATACATCATGGGGCTAATTACTTCAGATCATTAAAGCTATTGAAATCTAGTTTTAGCGAGGATGATCTGAGGTTTGGCTTGAGCTTCATGGGACAAATAGGATACTGGAGAGACCTACCCAAGGCATCTGAGATAGAGGAATTTGAAAGATTGGTAACTGTAAAAGGTCAAGGGTTTTATGATAACATCAAAAATCTAATGTGGTTTAACGATTAAAACAACAAACAAAATGAGTCCAGAAGAGATAAAAAAAGAATGTGATAAGTTAAAAGCCTATATGGAAAAAGAAGGGTTAACTTACCCAGATGTAGGGACATGGTACTATAAAGGTGCTATGATGGTACTGGAGAGTGAAGAATATAAAGAATTGCAGGAAAAAGCATGGAAGTATGACCAACTAAACAAATAACCTTATGAAAGATAGAGAACAGATAAAAAGTATAATAACAACAATACTAAAAGAAGAGTATATAAAATCTTCACACGAACAAACTGCAGATAAGATATTAGCAGTTATGGATAAACAGAAACAGTCTTCTCCGGTAGAAGGTAAAGGATGGGAGATATATGAATATAAAACACCGATAGAGGGTGCAATATATACTCTCTTACCTGGGGGAAAATATAAAAACCTGAAATTAAGTGATGCAACATGGGAAGCAGAGACCTTTAATCATGGTGAGATCATAAACGCAGTAAGACTAACCTCTACCGGAGAGATATACCGCATAGGAGATACAATAGTACATAATAATAATAGAGAGAAAGAGGCATTCACTATAAAGAAGTTCAGAACAGATGATAGTGGATACTATATGTATGCAAATGGTGATAATAACTATCAACAAGCAAGACAAGAGTATTGGAAAAAAGTACCACAACCAGTAACAGTACAAATGGATAGCCAGGAGTACAGGATGTATAGAGAATGGAAAGAGAAACAGGAACCATTGATAATAACAGATGATGGTGTAAAATTCTATAATGAATTGGATGAAGTATGGCTAATAAATGGAGATGGAAAACCTAATGTAAATCCAAGTCTTGTGAAAAATTGTGGAAAACATGTAAGAGAAAGACAACAGTTAGGTAATGGAAATACATGGCATATATTCAGTACAAAAGAAAAAATGGATGAGTATATACTGATGAATAAACCATTGCTGAGTGTAAGAAATATAATAGATAATTGTAAAATAGGACCAATGGAAGATTGGCTGAAAGTATTAGCAAAAGAACAACTAAACAAACAGTAATATGAAGGAAAAACAAGAACAAGAAAAGGAAATGGGTATAGTACTACCTACTCAGAAGTCAGAGCCATCTAAGATAAACCCAAGTACATTGATACTCTTTGGGTTGCAAAAGTGTGGAAAGACCACTACTCTTAGTCTATTAGAGAACTGCCTGGTCCTGGATACAGAAGAAGGTACGGGATTTGTAAGTGTACTAAAGCTGTCTCCACCTAAAGGAGGGCCGGTGAGTAAAATGAAATGGTTGAAAGATGCTGCAAAAAGCATTATGGATGCAGGAAGACCTTATGACTATGTAGCTATTGATACCTTTACACAGGTAGATGAATGGGCTGAGTTCAGTGCAACATACAAGTATATGAATAGTGTTACCGGACAAAAGTTCAATAGGGATAAAGCCGGACAGATGTTAAAACCTGATCATCCTGACTATGAAACTGTACATAATATACCAAATGGATATGGATACAGGTTCAGTAGACAAGAGATGATAGATGTATATGAACTGACCAAAGATCTTGGAAAGATATGCACTATATATGTATGCCATGTAAGCGATAAGTCAGTAGTGTCTAAAATAAGTAATCAGGAAGTAGTAACGAGAGATATAAGCCTTACCGGTAAAATGAATTTAAATTAAGTTTGGTATAGTCAAGAATAGGTATTACCTTTACTGGATAAATATCTTAATTTTATGGCAGGTACATCAAAAGGAAATGAAGCAAGTAAGCAAAGAGCTATTATAAGAGTTGAAAACGCATATAACTATTGGTTAGGTAATAAAGAGAAAGGAATGAAAAAAGCCGCATCTATGTTCAAAACAGACTATATGAAACTTAGAAATCATATAGAAAAAAATGGACATAATTTATTATCATGTAACCCTGAAACATTTTCTTCAATAAATACAGAAGAAAAAGCGTATTGGTTAGGATTTCTGTATGCTGATGGGTCAGTTGGTTTAAAGAATAATGATGTGGAGTTAGCATTACAAGATTCCGATAATAACCATTTAGAAAAGTTCAAAACTTTTATAGGTAGTAGTAATAATATCAAAATAGATAGCTATAGATGTAGATTAGTAGTATGTAATACAATTTTCAAGGAAAATTTAGTAAAATGGGGATGTACTGCACAAAAATCCCTCAAAATAAAATTTCCAGGTATAGATAAAGAGCTTGTTAGACATTTCATTCGTGGTTATTTCGATGGAGATGGTTGTATATCAAGAGCTTGTTCTGATTGTTTATGGCATACAGCTTCTATTGCATGTGGATCTGAAGCATTTATAAACTCATTAAGTGTAATAATAGAAGAGTTTTGCAATGTTAAAACAACTGTATATAGAAAGTCTAAAGGGTCTAATACATTTATAATATGTTTTGATGGTAAAAGATTTACAAAATTCATTAATTGGATATACAAAGACTGTAAAATATTCTTGGATAGAAAATATCAAAGATATTTAGATTCTGTTGCCGTTGTATTAAGCGATTAGTACAATTATAACTGGACAAAAACGGTGAAGGGTGGGATTCCTAATACCGTGCTAAACTGATAAACTAAAAAATATCAGTCAGTGTAACGCATAGGTACTGAAAACTGGAAACAGAATAAAATGTACCCAAGAGTGTCCGGCATCTCAAGTAGATGAAAATATATGCTGAGCTTACAATAATAAGAATTGTAAGAACATGAGGATAAAAAGCCACATGGGTAACAAAACTGAAAGTAAAGGATATAATAGGAAGGCGTGTAGATGCTATAGGTTATGTATATAACCAGGAAGGTAGTACAATGATATCCTTCAAAGGAAATGAGGAAAAGATAGGAGGTATAAGGGCCAAACATATTGTAGGCTATGAGGGACCTCTTGTGTGGGATAAGATATTTATTAAAGAATAAGTTAACATAAAACAAAAAGTAAAAGTATGAAACTAGAAAAAGGAGAAAGTCAACAAAAGAAACTCTTCGTAGGACTATTCCTGGGCGAAGTAGAAATGGTAAACCCAACAAAAGAACAATTATCTAAGTATCTTGGGTATGAACTCAAAGAAGATGCAAAGGATATTGAGTATGTAGGAGAAGATAAGGATGGTAATACCCGTGTGAACCTGTCCTTCTGGGTAAAGGATAAGATGAGCTCTAACAAGTTTAATGTAAGGTTCAGTATCACTGATAAGAAGATGAAAAGTGAGAAGTCCGGGAAATCACAGTACGTCAATCAACTGGGAATGAGCTCATGGGCTGATGAGAAAAAGAATCTCCAGCAGTGGTTCACTATGGGGAAGGATAAGGATAAAAACCCAACTATTGACCTGCAGGTAAGGCAAGCTATGCAAGGTGAAGCTGACCTATATGACTTTATGAGATGCTGGATATCTAAAGTGAACTGGTTCTCAGCTACTGCAGATGTACTGGTAGACACTAAAAAGCTGTTCAGGGGCAATGTAGATGAGATAAGGAATATCCTCACAGCTACAGGAGATGATAATCTTACAGGCCCTGTAGTGTTAGGTGCTACTGTATATATCAAAGATGGAGATGATGGCAAGAAGATGTACCAGAATGTCACCACTAAGGCATTCCTGCCCGGTAGTAAGATGAGTGCTGTAAGGTTAGCAGTAACCAATGACTCATGGGACAGCGATAAAGCACTAAAAAGGTTCAAAGATACCCTTCTTGATCCTGAATATGGTGTGAAAGATGCATTCAAACTAACTCTACTGGAAGAGTTCAATGAGAATGATCATCAACAAGCAACTGACAGTGTGTTAAAGCACTCTGATTCAGAAATGGATTACTAACCCACAAGGATGACATAGTAGCCAGTGAGTTAGTTGAGTTCTCACTGGTGAACTGTTGTCTAATAAAACTAAATGATATGAAATTGATATACCAGATAAATGATAGTGAAGGATTGCCAATGGGATTGATAAAAACAGATGCACCATATAAAGAAGTAGATGCAGTATGGTCAGATTTGTATAATGAAGATGAGCCTGATGACAGTAGCTATATGGAGGAATTGGAAAAAGTATTAGATAAGAGATACCCAGGTACAGAAAGAATGTATATAGAAAGTGAAATAAATCCATAATTATGAATGAAGAACTAGATATATGGAATGACTTTGTGGCTGAACATTTTCCGGGATACTACCAAAGTGATGAAATAGCACATGAAGGTGATCTGTTTAAATTAGTAGAGAAGGAGTATGACCATGAGGATTGTGCATATAACCTGCTAATGAAAAAATATGATGGAGATATAAATAACCCACAGATAAAGATAGATTGGATGGAACAGTATATAGAGGTGTTAGAAGGAGCTATTGAGGGATACCTGGAGAGTGTTAAAACTAAATGATATGGAATATAAAGAAGGTGATATAGAGATAAAAGTGTGTCCAAAAACCGGTAAAGAGGTACTAATGCAATATGAACCAGGTATAAATGATGTAGTACAGGATTGGTTGTGCCTACATGAAGATACATTGGAAAAAGATGCAATAGCTGTGAAGAAGTATAGAGAACTACATAAACTGGAAAACAATGGAATATAAACTAAAGATGTTCTGGGGAAGTGAGATGACAGATAGTGTAGCAGAGAAAAGTCATGAAGAGAAAAAGGAAATACCGGAAGATGAGTATGAGGTAATAGAGTATACATTCAATAGTCTGGATGAAATGAATGCATTCCTATCAGGTGTAGAAGCTATGAATGGTTGGCAAGACTATGACTATATAGAGCTATAACAAGATAAATAAAGATGAATAATATGACAATAGAGATAGATATGGAGAGTCTGGCAGGGCAACTTGCCAGAGAGAAGTTTGAACAAATGACAGCAGGTATACCTAATAAAGTCCTGCATAAGACAGAGTTGATAGAGAAGTTAGATAGGTTACTGGTGATAGAAGATCTACATGATACATATGCACACTTATTCTGGCATATATATGATGACTATACACGAATGATAAAGGAACATAGTAAAAAATGGAGTCCACATGAATCTGGTAAAGGAGGAGAAGATAGACCACAAGTTCATACTCTTCAGGATAAGTGAATATGATATTTACCGATGGGAGTTAGGAGAGTTCACTGTAGGTAAGCCATTCTGTAATCCTCTCCGGAAGGACAAAACACCTAGCTTCACTGTATTCTTAGGACAGGATGGTAAATTACACCATAAGGACTTTGCTGATGAGAGGTATAAAGGAGACTGCTTTGATATAGTCCAACAGAAGTATGGCATAACCTTAGTACAAGCCTTTAACAAGATAGCCAAGGACTTTATGCTGGTAGGGGGTGCACCTGATGCATACAAAGCAATAACTGACCAGTATATAAAGCCGGTAATAAGCACAAAGAAACACTCTCTTATCCAGGTAACCACTAAGGCATTCACCAAAGCAGACCTCAGCTACTGGAATGACTACCTAATAGATAAGGAAGATCTAAAGAAAGAACAGATATACTCAGTCAAAAGTCTCTTCCTGAACAGGCAGAAGTATCCTATAGACAAAGATGAATTAGTATTTGCATACTACTATGATGATGGGTTCAAGATATACATGCCTCATAGAGAAAAGGGAGAGAAATGGCTCTCTAACATAAGCACATCCAAAGTAGAGAATATAGAAGCTCTCCGGGATAATGATAGGATAATAATCACTAAGGCTAAGAAGGACAAAATTTGTCTGAGTAAAATAATATCTGGTGTGGTCAATGTGCAGAATGAGAGTAGGTCATGCTTTACATCTGAGTTCATAGAACAACTAAAAGGAAAGAAGGTATATGTACAGTATGACTCTGATGTAGCCGGTAAGAAGAACTCTATGGTACTAACAAAGGAGCTAGGTTACTTGCACCTTAATGTTCCAGACCATCTCCTGGAGGAGGACATAAAGGACTTCTCGGACTGGATAAAAGCAAGAGGTAATACAAAAGAAGTAGAAGCATTCCTAAAACAAAAAAATATCATATAAAATGGAACAAATAAAAAGTTACATACTGGGCTATAATAGGTATGAGGGTAAAGTAGTAAGTTACTCAACGGTAGAACATGCAAAACTATCAGGTACATGGTGGAGGGTAATGGAAGCCTCTGACATTAAGACTGCTAAAGAAGACTTCCTGGAGATGTATAATGAAGTACATGAAATAGAATAATATGAGATATCTAATAGAAGTAGAAGTGAATGAAGATAAACTTAGAAGATATAAGGATATTGATACTGATGATGAGTGTGAGTATGAACAAAGTATAGAGTCCCTTATTGAACAAGAGATAGGATGGGTAGAAGAATCGGGAATTTACTTTAGAGCATTAAAAAAGATAGAATAATGAAAATGGAAAAATGGATAGTAGGTACCAAGAAAGGTAGTAGTAAGGTAGAGATATATGTAAGTGTACATGATGCACAGATAGAGGCCACAACAGGCTGGAGTGAGGTAATAGCGGTAAACAAGGAAAGTGCAAGAGCTAAGTATAGAGACTTGGTAAAGAAGTTAAAATCTAAGGAGGTGTAAGATGATAGAAGAAATAGAAGAGTTCAGCAAAGAAATGCAAATATCTATAACAGTCTGTAGAAATGCAAAATACAGAGAGAAATTAATCCAAAAAAGATATAAAATTAAATAAGATGACAATAGAACAGAAAATATTCGATGTATTGTATGATAGTAAACTCGCATGGTCTGCTGTAAAAGAGCCACTATTCAGTAAAGATCAAGAACCTACAAGTGCATATGGAATATTCCGAAGTGATAGTAGAGAAAATATAGGAGTAGTAGGTAGTAAATATCAGCCACTGCAAAATCAACAGCTAGTACAGGAGTTCATAGAAAGTACCAAGGAATTTGGACTAACAGAACTGGAAGGTAGTAGTGTAAATGGTGGTAAGAAGGTAGTGATAAAGGCCAAGGTAGGTAGTATACAGATAGGTAAGGACCTGGTGCATAGGTATATAACAGTAAGTAACACTCATGATGGTAGTAGTCAGGTAAAGTTAGGGATATTCAATAGGGTATTAGTGTGCAGCAATGGAATGATGAGAGAGGTAACCAGCCATGAATTGGCAAAGGTAAAACATACAACCAATGCAGGTGAGAAAATGAACTGGTATATAAGGAATATACCGGTAGTGCTGAAGATGGAAGAGGAAATGATGAGGAACTACCAGATGCTATCAGAAGTAAAAGTAAACAGTAAGCATATACAGACACTGATAGATAACATATATGGTGTAGATAGTACATTGCCGGTAGATGAAATAAGTACCCGGAAGCAGAATCAGGTAAAGGAATTTGACAAAGTACTAACAACCAATGGGTTAAATGTACATGGAGATACCTTATGGGGAGCATTACAGGCAATGACATATATCCAGAGTCATACACCTACAGGAATAGTATCAGAGAAGTACATGACAGGGGCATCATATGAAAAATCCAACATGACATATGAACTATTAATGTCAATGATAGGCAATCCAATATATGATGAAGTAGAAGTAATAGCATAAATTAACCAAAGCACCCAAAATAACCAAAATAGAGGAGATAGCTCAATGGGTTGTTTCCTCTATAAGGTTAGGGTGTGTATATAAAAGATAGATGATATGGAAAAAGAAAAAAGGTTAAAAGGTAATGAAATAATAGCCAGATATGCAGGTAAGAGTTTCCCATCAAGTCATATAAGCGATTATAGGAATGAATTACCAGAGAATATGAATAGAAGGTACTTAAAATATCATAGGTTATGGGATGAATTAGTACCAGTAGTGAAAAAACTAAAATTGGATCTATGGTTAGCGAATACAAATCCAACAGAAAAAGCAAATAGAAGACTACTGAAAGCATGGAATGAAATGGAAATAGTATCAATATGGGAAGAAGTAGTAAAAGGAATACAAGTATTGCAACTAACCAATAAAACAGAGGAGTAGAAGTATATGGAATATGAAAAAGTTCGTGGGAAATTTGGTCTATGGGATAAATACTTTAAGGAGTTCATAGAATCTGATAAGTTCGATGAGATATTCAGGACACTAAAGACAAGGAATAAACCAACTGCTCCATTATCTAAAGATGTATTCAGGGCATTTGAAATAACAGATCCTGATAAGTTATGTTGTATCATAGTAGGTATCAGTCCTTATCATACATTCATAGATAAAGCTCCTGTAGCAGATGGGTTAGCTCTGTCCTGTAGCCACACATGGAAGAAGAAGGGACTCCAGCCAAGTCTGGAAATGGTATATGACGAACTACAAAGGACATACCAGGAAGATGATATGACAAGAGATGGTGACCTTAGCTATCTGGCAGAACAAGGAGTGTTATTGTATAATGTAGGGTTGACAGTCCAGGAGGGTAAAGCATGTTCAGATAATGAACTATGGAGTGAGTTCAATAAGTACTTCTGGACAGAGGTGATGAACAAGTACTTTAGAGGCATACCTATCATATTCATGGGTACTCAGGCACATAAGTCCATTAACTATCTCACACCAATGTTGCACTATCCTATACAAATATCTCATCCTGCATCTGCAGCATATAAGGGAGATAAATGGCACTCAGATGGTGCATTCTTAAAGATAGATAATGTACTAAGGCAGAACTACAAAACAAAAATAAACTGGTACAAGCTCCCGGAGAAGGCAGATAGTAAACCACCTTGGGAAGAATAAAAACTAACAGTATGACACAGATAAAGATAGAGAAAAAGCCATACTCAACAACAGAGTATACAGCAGGTGAGTATACAGATAAAAATGGTATACCTCACTCATTCATCATTGTAGTATCAACTAATGATAATACAATGGACAGGTTCCACATACAATGGGATGGAGATGCTCCACATAAATGGGAGAATGTTGAAGAAAAGATAAAAAAGCAATTCTATGATAAATAACCATCTTCCGGAAGCAGAAATAGATAAGCTGATATTAGAAGAACCTTATATAATAATAAGGGAATATATAGCACTAATAAATGAGATAGAAGCAATTAAAACAACAAACAATGAGCCAGAATAATAACAAAATAGCAGTTCAGGGATGGACAATAATGACAGAGTGCCTGGGAGGTGATGAACTATCCTGGAGTGTAGAAGATGGTGATAATGTAATGCCGGAGATATATGATGATGAAGTACAGGCATGGCAAGCAATAGCACAACATCAGATAGATATAATGCGGCAGTTTATAGATGATGTAGAACAAGGTAATGATGCAGATCCAGAAATGGTAGATTGGGCACCTACAGTATATCCTGCAAAGATAGTACTATATGAAGATGGTGAATTAATAGTATATCATGGAGAAGATGATGCTCCACAGCCGGTAATAGAGACCACATTAAGTGAATGGAGAGAAAATCGCTAGATATGACAAACTTAGAGAAAGAGATACTAGAGATAATAAACTACGAGGATATAAGCAACTACCTGAAAGCTAAGAGTATAAAGTCATTGATAAAGCAGGTAATGGGTGAGATGGTAGATGAAATTGAAGGTCAGGAATTTAGTGAGGGTAATTGGACAGAGGATATGCACGAATGGGTAGATAACTATATAAAAGAATTGAAATGAGTGATAGATATATAGCAGATACGATAGAGTATAAAGGACATATAATAGAGATAGTATCAGATAGTGACTATGAAAATCCAAGAGAATGGAGTGATAGTCCATGTGTGATGGTGTGTTGGCATAGGAGGTATACACTGGGAGATGAACAACCTAAGTGTAGTCCGGATGAGTGGTTAGAGGAAATGGCAAATATAGATACTGATGTAGATGACTATGAATTTGATGCAGATACCTGTATAAAGATGATAGAGGAGCAAGGAACACTGATAAGTCCACTGTATCTATATGACCATAGTGGGATAACAATAAGTATGGGAGGGTTCAGTTGTCCATGGGATAGTGGACAAATTGGATGGATATATACCACCAAAGAGTCAATAGAGAAGGAAGGGTGGACTAGAGAACAGGCAGAGAAGTATATGAAAGCTGAAGTAGAAACCTATGATGACTACCTGACAGGAAATGTATGGGGGTATAGAGTAGTAGAAACTGGTGACAGTACTTGGGGGTATTTTGGAGATTATGAAAAATGTGGAGCAATAGAAGATGCAAAATCAGCAATAGATTGGCACATAAAGGATACCATAAAGAAGCATATAGAAAAAGTTAAGGTGTGGATTAAAAATCGTGTACCATTACAATATAGACATCAAATGGAATTAGTATGCTAGGAGATAGAAGTATAAATGAACTATCAGTAACAGGGCTGAAAGAGGAGTTGCATCAGTGGCTATTAGAAGCTGAGAGAACTATAGATATACCAAAAGATTGGTTAGTGACCTTCGGAAAATGGGCAGAGTTTAGAACATTTATGGAAGGAGTGTTATGGGAATATGAGCAATTAGAAGAACAGCTAAATGAGGCTCGTGAAATGGAAGGTAGATATGTAGAACTACAGGAAGCAATACAAGAGGTGGCTACAGAATTAATGGAGATAGATGAGATAGAGATAGACTATGACCGGAAAGTAGATAATAGTGTAATGGTAGACCAGGAACTAGGTAAAATAATCAAGAAACTGGAAGACCTTGCAAATGAGAATTGGAAGAAACCAAATAAGGTAACTAAGAAAAAGTATGGGAAATGACAAAACAACAATTGAGAAGTTGTCTCAAAATCTTAAAATCTCCCGGAGCTATTATGATAGTTCTGGGAGATACTGTGAGGTGTATAATGTAGAAGTACAAGGACAAATACCAATGGGAGATGAGTATTATGCAGATTTAGCAAATGAGATAGGTAAACACTTGCAGGGGATGTATGAGGAACAATTGAGAGAGTTAGGTAAGGGTAAGGTGAAGTGGGTACAAGTAGATATTGAGAACGCAATAAAATTGGCAAAAGATGGAAAATATTGAACTACTGAAAAGGTTGAAGAAAAGTGTAAATAAAAAGATAATACCATATCAGATAATGACATCATGGAGTAGGCAAAATGGAGAAGGTTATAATAGCGCACTAATGGTGGTACCCATAGGGCTAAACCTGTGCATCTGAAATTTGCCAAGAAGTTTCAGAAATTTATAAAACCAAAAGACAATGAAACTTAAAGATATCAAAGAAGGTCAGAAATTTATAATACCTAACCAAGAAGGTATATGGCACATAGAAACTCATGAAATACGGAAAGAAAGTGTCTGGTATATGAAAGCCGGAGATACACATAAAGATGTATATAATGAAGAAGGAATGCCAATAATAGGATTAACATGGGATACAAAAGTAAAACCAATAGAAAATGGAACAACAAAATAAATATTATACTCCTGATGCAGGAGATTTTTGTATAGGTTATTGCAATTATGAAATATTCTCAGAAGGAGAATGGACAAAGCAACCGCCACTAGAAAACAGCTACGATTTTAATGAAGTTTATGATTTGTTTAATGAAGGTAAAACTGTAACAAATCTTCGTACAAAATCTCTTGATCAAAGTGATATAGAATCATTAGGGTGGATATATAAAGAAGATTCTTTTCATAGAAAATTAACTGAAGAAAAAGGTAAAGTATATGTACCTACTCATTATTGGTTTACTAAACCAGATACAAAAATGACACTAACATGGTACCCTGGCATTAAAGTACATATAGAAGAATGTGATATAACTTTTATGTTACCATCTATAAAGTACTCAGGAGAATGTAAATCTATCAATGAGTTACGCCTTATTCAAAAGTTTATTGGCATATAGAAATAAAGTAGTATTTTTGCACTGCAACAGTACCTGATAAACTCCAACAACTAACCAACCAATATAAAAACACCAGACACAGGAAGTCCTCTCTCATCAGAGTACTGTCAATGTATGATGAGTATGTAATTAAATATCCTAATACTCATCCTGCAGGACATGAAGTAATGATTGATGTATTCAACCAGGGGGCAGATAGATTCCTTAGATTGTTAACAGCAGAAAAAACAGAAGATGGCAAAAGCTAAAAAGGAACAACAGTACTATAATGGCATATTGGTAGATAGCCAAGAGGAGATAATGACCATTATGTATATAGAGGAGCTAATAGAGGCTGGGTATGCAGAAAAACTTGAAA
>Ga0209777_10002835_pt1 | contig 22192 bp, 25 predicted proteins | sample FrelakmetHBP12HB_FD_187147 | JGI IMG/M metagenome (GOLD analysis project Ga0209777, IMG submission 187147) | Freshwater lake sediment microbial communities from the University of Notre Dame, USA, for methane emissions studies -HBP12 HB (SPAdes)... | ecosystem: Environmental > Aquatic >...
TAACGGATGCGAGCCTGGCGACCGCTGCACGAGGCGAACCGAAGAACCCCTCCACTTGGGTGGATGCTTCCGGTCAGCCGATTACCCCGGTCCAACTGGATCCGGTGGCTGACTATGCCACGCGTAGATTCATTCCCGCCGGGGACCTGGCCGCAGTCTATGCTGCCCGGGATATGCAGGGCAACTTGATGATTTGTGCCCGGGTGCGGGTAGTCACCATTCCTGAAATTAGATACATTCTGCGTCTGAAGGCATTGACCGACAACGGAGTTACCGTTTACCAGGCCCGGACGGGGAAGGCTCCGACCGGGTGGGTTTCACTGGTTCGTTCCGGTGATTATGCCTGCGCCGTGGTGTCCCTGGCGGATCTGGGAAATCCCTGGGCGGTCTTCGTGGGCGCCACCACCGAAGGCGGCGGGCGCATCGAGGATGAAACCGGCTGGCAGATGGTCTATATCAACAGGCCTTAGACCATGCCCGATCTGATCATTCGTCCCTTCCAGCCTGCGGATCGGCAGGCCGTCTTCCAGATCGGTGCCGATACCGCCTTCTTCGGTGCGCCCATCGAAAAGTATATGGAAGACCGCCGCATATTTAACGATATTTTCTATGCTTACTATACCGATGTGGAACCGCAGTATACCTGGGTTGCCGTGGCCGACGGGAAAGTCGTAGGTTTCCTGGCCGGCTGCCCGGATGTGCGCGCGAAATATGGCCGTTGGCTGATCCACATTTTTCCCCGATTTATGGCCCGCCTGTTGCGCGGTGGGTATCACTTTGGTCCGCTCATTTGGCATTATATTGGGGTGATGATTTCTGCCGGGTTGCATGGCGAAGCCCCGCATATCGATTTTAGGAAATTTCCCGCCCACCTGCATATTAACGTGGATGCACCTTGGCGCGGTTTGGGACTCGGCCACAAACTCATGGATGCCTACCTTGCCCAGTTGCGTTTATTGGGGGTGCGAGGCGTGCATCTGGAAACGACCAGCATGAACGAAGTAGCCTGCCGCCTGTATGAAAAGGTTGGCTTCCGTTTGCTCGACGCCCGTCCGACCCGGATGTGGGCTGGGATGATTGACCATCCAGTCGAAAATCGGGCGTATGGGAAGAAGTTGTAAGCTTCCTTTAATCCAATCATGCTTAAGTCGAGGCTAAAGAGAAGAGAGAATAGGTTTAGGGAATAAGGAGTTGGCAAATAGAGATTCGTCGGGTTCCCTGTTTTTTATCCTGCTCCGGGATTTTTTATGGCCCAACCACCGGATTGAGCATCGTCCAGGTCTCTCCGCCATTTATGGTTTTGACCAGGGCATTTTCGCCCTGATCGTTGAATACGTACGCCCAGCCAAGGTCCATGCTCACGAAGCTGAACTGCCCATCCCAGCTGACCTGTTGGATGAATTTCCAGGTCTGGCCTCCATCGGTGGTCTTGTAGATTTTACGGCCTAAAGCCAGCCCGTTCTGGGGCGAGAAGAAGTACAATCCCTTACCGAGCCTGTAATCTGCCGGCAGCGGGTAAGTTTGCCAGGTAATGCCACCGTCGCTGGTGAAATAGACATAATCCTTTTCAATTTTATAGGTGGCAAGATCGAGGCACTTTATGGTAACAGTCACCGACAGCGCCGAGAAAGCATTCGGCGAGTAACTGCCGCATGCATAGGAGACGTACAGATTGGGTGCCTCAGCTGGCGTCGGCAGGTCGAGGCGCGTCCAGGTCAAGCCACTGTCCGTTGTGCGGAAGATGTGTGGGGTCGGATCAACGCCCTGTGCATCCCGGGTCAGCCAGCCTGTTTGGATGTCCACGAAGATCATCCCGGTCTTCGGAAAGGACTGAATATCGTTCACCGTTAATGGGTCCAGGATATCGGTCCAGGTGGCGCCTCCGTCAAAGGTCATGAAGAGCGCCACGTAGGCGTGCATCATGCCTGCGCCGAGATAAACCATCAACCAGCCGTGCTGTGTATCTGCAAAATTTAAAAAATAGGGGCTGAAAGTCTCACCAGAAACAACGCTTGTATCGATCGAGCTATATGACCACGTGCCACCGCCATCATTTGTTTTCCAGACTTGGATGAACGGTGGCATGCCACCGGACTCAGGAGATGGGCCATACGCTACCCAAGCCGTAACCGCATTCAAGAAATAACCCAGGGCTGTGATCGTGGCACTCGCGTCCGGGGCAGGCTGGGGCGGGGTGACATCGCGCCAGGTCTGACCGCCATCCTGCGTGCGGAAAACGTGGTCGGAGGCCTTGTTCAAACCGCCGATACCCCACCCTTGATTCACATCGACCATATCAATATACATGATATCGATCTTTTGGCCAGGGACAAAGTGAGCCATCGCCGCACTTGTCAATGTGGGCGTTAATGAATATGGTGCCGGAAGGATGGGCGGTGTATCAGTGCCAGTAAGCGTGGCACTTGGCGTTGGGTTTGGCTTCTGCGTGGGTATTAATATTACCGTTTGCGTTGGCTCAGCGGTCACAGCCGGCACGCATGCCGCCATTAATAATACAAGGGTCAAAACCAGCACCTTATTCTTCATTACATCGCTTGATCCTTCCCGCACCTCAATCAACAATCGTCAACCAAAAAGCATTCTTTTCCTTCGTGCCTCATAATGAAAGTTCTTTCTTCAATCCTCAATTATCACCAATTATCGCACTTTTCCCCGTTCCCGTGTTGCCTTCCTAGACCACTTGACCCAGCCCCCCATATTATCTATACTTCAGGAAAATTCAATCTTAAGGAGATAAAAAAATGGAGTACGTCCGATTGGGAAGGACTGGCCTCAAAGTTTCAAGAATTTGTCTTGGGTGTATGAGCTATGGAAAGCCAAATGACCGTTGGCAGTGGGCACTCGATGAAGAACACAGCCGGCCTTTTATTCAGCACGCACTTGAGTTGGGTATAAACTTTTTCGACACGGCCAATGTTTATTCCAATGGCAAGAGCGAAGAAGTGCTTGGACGGGCGTTGCTCGATTTTGCCGCTCGGGATGAGGTGGTCATTGCAACCAAGGTTCATGGGGTGATGGGCCCTGGCCCCAACGATCATGGGCTTTCGCGGAAACACATCCTGAGCTCGATCGATGCCAGCCTGAAACGACTTGGAACCGACTACGTCGATCTCTACCAGATTCACCGCTGGGATTATGAGACGTCCATCGAAGAGACCCTGGAAGCGCTGCATGATGTTGTGCGCATGGGCAAGGCGCGCTACATTGGTGCTTCTTCTATGTATGCCTGGCAGTTCGCTAAAGCGCTCTACACTGCCGACTTGCATGGCTGGTCCCGCTTTGTCTCGATGCAGCCGCATTACAACTTGCTCTACCGGGAAGAAGAGCGCGAGATGCTGCCGCTCTGCCAGGATCAAAAGATCGCCGTGATTCCCTGGTCGCCTTTGGCGCGCGGTCTGCTTACCGGGAAAAGGGTAAGAGATGGCGGCGAGACCGAACGCGCCAGGACGGATGGCTTTACCAAACATCTGTATGCGCGCGACGATGATTTTGCGGTTGCTGACCGGGTGGGTGAGGTGGCGCAGGCGCGCGGGATCCCGGCCGCGCAAATTGCACTGGCCTGGATGCTGACCAGGCAGGTGATAACCGCCCCGATCATTGGGGCGACTAAAACGCATCATCTCGACGATGCTGTGGCAGCGCTGACGGTCAAACTGTCAGAAGAGGAGATTCACCGGCTGGAGGAATTGTATCAGCCCCATTCGGTCCTTGGTTTCTCCTAGCCCCTGTTCTGTACATATATACAACAATTACGCATAGACATCAATTCTGGTATAGGCATCGCTGAAGAGCTTACCCCCTGAACAGAGACCGTCACCTGTCCTTAGGAGTCTAAAATGAGTGAAAAGAACCTGTTTGATATCATTCTCTTGATTGCCAGGCCGGCCGCCGGCAAGAGCGAGATCATCGATTATCTCAAAAGGATGCCTCCTGAGGAACGGAGACGACGCTTTCATGTGGGCAAGATCGACGAGATCGACGACTTCCCGATGATCTGGACCTGGTTTGAGGAGGACGACCTGCTGGACAAAATGGGCCATCCCCGCCTGCATACCGATTCAGAAGGATATTTCACCCAGAATTATCTCTGGGACCTTTTGATCGAACGGATCGGATTGGAATACCAGAAAAAACAGCGCGATCTCCCGCCCGATGCTGAAGCGGTAACCACATTCATTGAGTTCTCCCGCGGTAGGCAGCACGGCGGCTATCGCTCGGCATTTTCACATCTTACCAGGCAGATCCTCGAAAAAACAGCCTTGCTGTATGTTAATGTCACTTGGGAAGAATCCCTGCGAAAGAATAGAAAGCGGTTCAACCCCGAGAAACCCGACAGCATCCTGGAACATTCCTTGTCGGATGCGAAATTGGAACGTTTGTATAAAGAGACCGATTGGGAGGAGGTCAGCAAAGCCAACCCCAACTACCTGGGGGTCGCAGAGATTCGGGTTCCATATGTGGTTTTCGACAATTCCGACGACGTGACGACCCGGCGCGGCGATGCTTTGGGGATCAGGCTTGAACAGGTTTTGGAGCGCCTTTGGACGCTTTACGAGCACCAGCCGGTGGGAAAATAAACATTAAGGAAATTTATCAAGCGCATTTCCAGGATTGCCGAGTAACGCACTTGCTCTTGCCATTTCTCTTGCGTGCGAGTTTCGTTATATATAAGTCAGCTTCCTGAGTAGTTTTATCGATCAACAATAGCGCACTCCAGGAGGCTGCTCATTTCAAATTACCTGATCTATCCTTGTCTTCGGGATAGGTCATGTTTTAGGGTTGGGTATTATTTAATGCTTTCGGCGATGGATATCAGGGTCTCTTTATCAAGCCTGCCGCCAAAATCGGGGTTCAATTGGTATATCAGAAGATACTCCCTTTCATCATCCCGCCAGTACAAGGCGCTGATATTGGGATCCGCGCCCTCCAGGTAGTAGCCGGTTACAGCGTTGATTTGCACTTCCTCATCCGTATTTGCGTTCACCCAATTTCCGTTGACCAGGGTTTGATTCTGATAAACCAGGGCGAACTCCCTGCGGAGAGTCTTGTCATCGGTGGGGATGAGCATTTGTTCCAGGGTCAGGGAGTTCACCCACTGTCCGTTGACGCTATACTCGTAACCGATCCCCACCCTGGGGGCGGTAGTAAGATCGCTCTCGCTGACGTCAGGGACTTGCTGGAAGCCCTCCGGCAACAGGCCTGGCTCTTTGATGGTGAAACCGGCGCTATCCTGGATGCTTGGTTGACTTCCGGCGGTCAGCTGATCGGCGCCTTGGTCGAGGCTGACGAGGTTTTCAGCAATCCGGATCATTTTTGCCTGTATCTCGAAAGGTTTTAGCCCGGCAAATTGGCCCGTGGACATGGTAAACGAATACCAGTGTTCGTTCTCTTTCCAGCGCAAGTGATAGACGGGTTCGTCCGGATTCCAGCCCATGCTGCCTTTATCATCTGTAAAGATGAAAATACCCCTGGCATACTCGGCCTGGTATTCACCCACCCGAACAAGCTGCACGGCTTCCTTGTAAATCGCACATCCCGAACAATCTTTGGGGAAGTCTCCCAACCCCTGATCCAGATCATAGGATGCCTGTTGGCCTCTGAATCTCATTTGAATGAGGCGATGCTCCTGATCAACCCACATGAAACTGAATGGCGCTTGCACAAACCGGGCCGGGAATGACTTGACCACGAACCCCAGTTTTTCCTGGGCATCCTGCAGCTGGCAAACAAAAGTGGATGAGATGGGAGAGATCCTTTCTCCACAATCCTGATGATCCATGGAAATTGTTGGTTGGGGTACTAGCACAGCCTCGAGTGAATACGTCGGGACCGGAACCGGGGTTGGCGGTACCGGCGGGATGGATCTTTGTGAAACCGTCGTGAAATACTTCATAAGCGTCTGGGCAAATGTCTGTCCTTGGGGGGTGACAAGTAAAATGGCTAAAGCGGCGAGCACAACCAGCGCAGCAAAGGCGGCATGACGTAAAACGCGAGTTTGATTCAGGATGGATTTTCCACGTTTGGATTGCCCATTGTTCGCCGTAAGGGATTTTTTCAGAGCCGGCCACAGGTCGATCTGTACCGCTGGTTTGGCGGTTTCAGCTAGGTCGCTCAGAATGGAATTGAGATTATCGGTTTTCATGATTTTCTCCTGCTAAAAGGGCTTTCAGGCTTTTCCGTGCGCTGTGCAGCCACCACTTGACGGTGCTTGCGGGCCTTTCGAGTTTCTCTACCATTTCGGCCTCGCTCATTTCGAGAAAATGGCGTTGGACTATGACCGCCCGCTGTTCCGGGGGCAACTGCTGGAGCGCGGTCCACACTTTCCGACGCAGGTCGCTGGCTTCGGCAAGTTCTTCCGGCCTGGGGGTTTTGTCCGTCAGCCAGTCCAACACCGCTTCATCGGCTGGTTTGTCAAAAGAAACGCTTTTCTGCTGGCGTTTGGCGGCCTTGATGGCATCATTGATCACAATTCGTAAAAACCAGGGGCGGAAAGGGTACTTCGGGTTAAACTGGTTGATTTTACGGGCGATTTTCAGGAATGCCGTCTGCACCACATCTTCCGCTGAAGCACGTTCACCGAGGATCAAATACGCCGAATGAACAGCCTGAACCTGGTTTTGCTGCACCAGGAATTCCAGACCATTGAGATCACCTTGTTTCAATTGAGCAATGGCTTGTTGTTCGTCCAGGTATGCTCTTTGTGATTTGGATGAGGTCATCTATTGATAATATCCCCCCTGGTGAAAAAACGATAGTAGGGCATGGCAGGTTACGATGGATTTGGGAGTTTGCAGGCTTCCAGGCGTCTGGATTCTTGCGGAGTTGAAAAGCGTTTTTCCCCTTGACTTAAATGAACAAATGTTCTAAAATGACATCGGGCATGGCAATGCCTGAACCTTCCCGTGTTGCTCTATCATGTCTACCAATAACGATTCACCATTAACCATTAACTTTTCTCTCTTTTCATTCGTGTTCCTTGGTGCCCATAGTGTTCAATACTCTTTCCAATCTTAAATCCTCAATCCCCGGCATCGTCCCGGTGCTCTTCCGGGAGAGAGAGGGTTGTTTGTTTTGCAATAAGAAACCTCGGGCACGATATTTATGTCTACAAATGGACCATTTTAATGAAGAAGCTCTCGTTGAGAATATGAGAGCTGGGAGGGGTTGTTTGTTCCACTATTGTTCCTCGATACAAACAACTAGCCAAGGCGGTCTGAGCGAAGCGAAGCGGAGACGAAGAACCTCCATTTCTGATTGCTTTCCCCCTGTTCTGGACGGAGTGAAATGAGGGGACGAATGGGGTGCTGTATTCGTTCCTCGAGAATTAAGAAAAAAGTGCGTAAATTTGGAGCCACCCTGGCTAAGGCGGCGTCATACCGCCATCGGACGTTTCGGGGCCATTGCGAAGCATATCATCCCTGTGCTTTTCTGGGACATCGTCCCTAAAGGGGATCCCCGTGGGACGAGGTGCCGAAGCCCAACCTGCTCTATTCGTTTTACGAAATTCAGTCATTCGTTCCTCTTCGTTTTGACGATTATTTTATCTATAAAAGCGGCAGGGTTTTTTTCTGGTCTTAGGATAAAATAGGATGAGAAATCCATGGCACACCTTCATCATTCATCGAAAATGCATGCCCCCTGATTGCCTGATCCTTGATTTCCTGATCCCTTTTCCCTTATGCCTGTGATCACCCTCACCACTGACTTCGGCCTTAAAGACGGCTTTGTTGGCACCTTGAAAGGTGTCATCTGGAGCATTTGCCCTCTCGCCCAGGTTGCTGATATCAGCCACGAGATTTCCCCGCAGAACATTCTTGAAGGCGCCTTCGCCCTCTGGAGAGCCTATCCGTTCTTCCCATCCGGGGCCGTCCATGTAGCGGTCGTGGATCCCGGCGTGGGCACATCACGCCGCCCGCTTGCAGCCCGCCTTGGGGGGCATACCTTCGTAGGCCCGGATAACGGCCTGTTCACGCCCATGTTTGAGGACGCGGAAAAGAATGGTTGGCTGGTGGAGATCATCCACCTGACGAACGGGAAATACTTTCTGCCGGACGTGAGCCGCACCTTCCACGGGCGCGATATCTTCGCCCCGGTCGCCGCCCACCTCGCCAATGGCGTCCCTCTGGCGGACCTGGGTCCGGTCATCTCTGATCCTGTGCGGATGTCCATGCCGAAGCCTGAGAAGACTGCGGACGGCTGGCGCCTCCACATCACCGTGATAGACATCTTCGGCAACTGTACCACCGACCTACCGGCTGCTGCCCTGACCGAACATGAAAGGGTAATCTTCCATGTTGGAGGACGGGAAGTGCGCGGCCTGGTGGCTTCTTATGGCCATAAGAAGCCCGGTGAGCTGGTTGCCCTGGTGGACAGCGAGAATTACGTCGAGATTGCCATTGTCAACGGCAGCGCGGCAAAAGTATTGGGTGCCCGGGTTGGCGACGTGGTGGAGGTGGTAACGATATAAGTCGTTAGCACGGTATTAACATGAACGAATTGCCTCTCATCGTTGAAAACCTCACCTTCCAGTACCATCGCCGGTCCGAACCGGCGATACAGAAGATCAATTTTTCCATTCAACTGGGACAGGTGATCCTCGTTGCCGGTTCGAGCGGCTGTGGCAAAACCACCCTCATGCGCTGCATCAACGGTCTCATCCCATATACGTATCAGGGGGCGATGAGCGGCGACATCCGCCTGTTTGGCAAATCCGTGATCGGGATGGGGTTGGCCGATATCTCGCAAACGGTCGGCACACTGCTCCAAGACCCCGAACGCCAGATTCTCGGTAGTTACGTTATGAACGAAGTCGCCTTCGGGTTGGAGAGTCTTGGGGTTCCAAGGGAGGAGATCGCCCCGCGCGTCGAGAAAGCCCTCGACCGGCTCGGCATCCTGCATTTGCGAGACCGCGAGACCTTCGGCACTTCCGGCGGCGAGAAGCAGAAGATCGCCCTGGCCGGGGTCCTGGTAATGGAACCCAGGATCCTCTTGCTGGATGAACCGCTTGCCAGTCTTGACCCGGCTTCGGCTCAAGAGGCCTTGCAGGCTTTCCGACAGTTGGCCGATGAAGGTATCGCCGTGATGATCGTCGAACACCGCGTCGAAGATGTGCTGTCCATCCACCCGGATGTCTTTATGTATTTGGACGAGGGGAAAATAACTTATCTGGGTGACACGGCTGGGCTGATGGATGCGGTGGACTACCGCCGCATCAAACTCCCGGCGCGGGTCGTCCTGGAACGCGCCCGCCGGGACCCTGCACCGGTCTTCGTACCTGCTGTCAGCTCTGTGCCAAAGGCAGCCACGGCGCTGGTGCGCTTCGAGAGAGTCCATTTCCAGTATGGCGAGGACGAGCCCGAGGTCCTGAAAAACCTCAATTTTGAGATCAATGCTGGAGATGTAATTGCCATCCTGGGCCACAACGGTTCAGGCAAGACGACGATGGTCAAGCATGCACTGGGCCTGCTCAAGCCGACCGAGGGACGCGTCCTGCTCGAAGGACAGGAGACGCGCAAGATGACCGTGGCCCAGGCTGCTCACACGGTCGGATACGTCTTCCAAAGCCCGTCGCAGATGTTGTTTGCCCCAACGGTGCGTGAAGAACTCTCGTTTGGACCGAAGAACCTGGGATTTCCAGCGGATACGATAACTAAAAATGTGGATTGGGCGATTGAGACGGTCAGCCTGCGAAGTGAAATGGAAATGCCGCCTCTGGCGCTCTCGTTCGGCCAGCAGAAACGCATCAGTATTGCCGCTATCCTGGCGATGCGCTCGCGCATCCTGATGATGGACGAGCCTACCGCCGGGCAGGATTACTGGAACTACCAGGCCTTCATGGACTCAATTTTACAAATGCCGGGCTTCGACGCGGTGATTTTCATCACGCACGACGTGGACCTGGCTGTTATCTACGCCAACCGCATTTTGCTGGTCTTCCGCGGCGAAATTGTGGCGGACGGCAAACCACAGGAGGTGTTGAAAGACGAAAAACTCCTTTGTTCATGCCGCGTTTTACCAACTTCTTTGCTAAAATTGAATATGGAATACCTGCCAAAGACGGGCAGGTTCTATCGGGCAGAAACTCTGGCGCACATTCAGAGTTAATGTTTATGTAAGTCCTATTCTCAATTCTCAACAGGAGGAAGAAATGCAAAAGAAGTCGTTATGGAAGTTCGGGACGCGTGAAGTGGTGTATTCTGCCATCGGCGCGGCGCTCTATGCCATCTTGAGCATTGCCACGAACTGGTTGCAGATACCGAGCGCTGCGAATGTGTCCTTTCGCCCAGCTGTGGCCATTCCGATGTTCTTTGGTCTGGCTTTTGGCCCCATTGTTGGTTTCATTGCTGGCTTCCTGGGTAATATCATCAATGACTTAGTCGCGGGCGGCGGCGGTTTCTGGTTCTGGTGGCATCTGGGCGTTGGTCTGTTGGGCTTTTTCCCCGGCTTGTTGGCGGTCTCCATCTCGAATTATAGAAATATCAAGTCCATCCTGATGACTGAACTATTCATTGTCATTGGTGTAGTAGTTGGTATAGGAATTGCCTCTATATCGGATATCTGGGTTTCTGGTATGAGTTTCAGCGCGATTATCGCGGAGGACTTCATTCCAGCCGCTATCCCAGATCTGATTAACGGACTGATCCTTGTGCCAATCCTGATGGTCGCCTATGACGCGATTGTCAAGCGGTCAGGACGGTAAATTTCAATTCGCGCAGGGGCGACGTCACGTCGCCCCTGCAATAAAATAATATGCTTGTCACCTGGCGCTACCGAATCCGCAATGGGCTGATGGAGAAATTCGATCCGCGTGCGAGATGGATTTTCTCATTTGCCTTCTTGTTTGCCATCACCATGTTCTGGGATGCGCGTTTTTTGCTATTGTTCTTTATTATTAGTGTTGCATGGTATTTCTTGGGTCGCGTTTCATGGCATGACTCACGACGGGGTTGGTACTTGGTCACTTTTATGATGTTCATGATGATTGCTGTAAATACTATTATCACCGGCGGAGGGGCAGGAGGCGTTGTCCCGCCGGGCGGACATCAAGTCTGGCCGCAAGGTACTACGATTCCTTTGATTAATTGGCATTTCCATTTTGGCCTGACTTACGAACGAATGTGGTTCGCCATCTGTCAATTCCTGCGAATTGCTGGGATTTCAGCAATGTTCTTGATCATTCCTTATACGATGGATCCACGCGTTTATGGAGTGACCTTTCGCGGGCTGGGGCTGCCGGACCGCTTTGCCTACTCGATGGAACTGGCTTTCCGCTACGTCCCGACCCTTGCGCGTGATTTTGGAACGACTTTCGATGCCCAGCGGGCGCGCGGCTACGAGCTCGAACGCGTCAAAGGTGGGATCGTCAAACAAATCATCCGCATCGCCCCACTGATCGTTCCGGTGACAATGAATTCCATCCTGACCGGGGAAGATGTGACCAATGCCATGGATCTACGCTGCTTTGGCACGCGTCCGCGCACCTGGCTTTATAAACTCACTTTCCACTGGCAGGATTATGCCTTGGTCGCTTTTTCGATTTTCTTGCTGTTGGGAGGAATTGTGACGAAATATGCCTTCCATATCGGCAACTTCTGGGTCCCGGATTTCTGGCTGAGATTGGCAGGCAAGTAAAGGGTGTTGGCTTAATCCAGCAGTGACTTCCAGTCCAGCGTCTCAGCGGTTTTGTGCAGACGGTGATCGTCATCAACGACGAGATAGGTCAGGCTGGTAAATACTTTTTCCGCCAGGGTGCGCCCTGCTTCCAGCGGGAGAAGTTCATCCCGTGTACCGTGGACGACGATGGTTGGTACTGCGATCGGGGCGGGAAGGTTCCCGGCGAATTCAGGAAAGGTAAGCGCTGGAGCCAGCAGTACCAGTTTTCGCACCTGACAGGGAGCCTGCGTCGCAAAAAGTGCAGCCATCAGCCCTCCCAGGCTGGAGCCGATCAGCGTCCAGCCGGTTTCATTTCCAAGAATGCCCTTGAGTTGCACCATGCGTTCTGATAAGTCTCCATCAAAATCAGGCGTCAGCATGCCGGGAAACAACCCGCGCAGGATGCGGGCTTTATAGGTCTGACTCTTATCTCCACCGGAACCATGGATGAAAACGATGTGGAAGTTATTCATACGGTGATTATAAAACAAGCCGGGTCTCTCGAGGAAACCCGGGTTGCTGATCCATTATCAGAAGAATTCTATTTTGCAGTGACGAAGACCACCGCCACCATCCCCGCGCCTGTATGGATGGACAGCCCTGGCGTAATGTCGGTGAAAATGATCTCATCCGGGCAGGGCAGGGTGGCGCGCAGAAGATTTTCGAACTGGCGCCCTGCTTCCGGGGCTTTGACGTTCAGGACGGCCATTTTCTCGATCTTGCGCCCGGCTGCTTTTTCCACGGATAGCTCGATGGCGCGGTTCCAGGCTTTGTTCTGAGTACGGATTTTTTCCAGCAGTTCCAGTTTCCCGTTTTGCAGGGATAGGACAGGCTTGATATCCAATAGACCGGCCATGCCTGCAGCCAGATGACTGACGCGTCCGCTCATGGCAATGTATCTTAAAGTAGCCAGTGCCCCGAAGAGATGGGTCCGGCTGCGCACATCTTCGGCCGCAGAAATTGCCTCCTCGATCGATGCGCCTTGTGCAACTGCTTCAACTGCCGCCAGGACCATGTAGCCTTGTCCCATGGCGAGACTGCAGGTATCCATCACCTCGATGCGCTTGCCGGTGAGCATTCCGGCTGCCTGCCGGGCTGATGCGTATGTGGCGCTCATCTCGCTGCTGATGCTGAGACAAAGCACCGAGTCCGCACCGGAATCGAAGGCGGCTTTATAGGCTTCCGCGAATTGACCAGGGGAGGGCGCGGCGGTGGTAGGGAGTTTCCCTTCCCGATCGATGCGTGCAAAAACTGCATCATTGTTAATTTCAAAAGCATCACGGAAACTTTCGTCTCCAAATTGGATGAGGATGGGAACCTGCACAATATTGTGTTTCTTCGCCAGTGCGAGCGGCAGGCTGGAATCGGTATCCGTGATAATGGCAATATGAGACATTTTTTCCTCCAAGGTCGATTTGATATATTTAACACAATACTCTATGGCTAGGTACGTTATCTTATAGTTGATACTGAGGTTGAGCGATTCCGTTTACGCCCTATTTATCCCACTGCCACGACATTTTACGGGGAATCGATATCTATCTTGACAACATGGAGTAGTTTGGTATAATATCAAGTACCCCACCCCCCTGGGGGGGATAGGAGCGAAATATGAAAAACGAAGAAACCTTGAAACGACTGAAGATCGTCGAGGGTCACATGCATGGCGTGATCCGCATGATGGAAGAAGATGCCTACTGCATTGACGTTATCCGCCAGATCCAGGCAGTGCAGGCAGCGCTGAACAAAGTCAGTTCGGGCATCCTCGAAAACCATCTCAACTCGTGCGTAACGACTGCCATCCGTGGGGAAGACCCGGCGGAGCGCGAGCGCGTATTGAAAGAAATCACGGATGTGTTTGAGACCGCTACAAAAGTGTAGCGCAATATTCAAATCAAAAGGAGAAAACCATGACCACTGTTACTTATAAAGTTCCTGCCATTAATTGCATGCACTGCGTGCACACTATCCAGACCGAGGTTGCTGACCTGGCTGGCGTCATGTCTGTCAAGGCGGACGCAAGCAGCAAGCAGGTCGAAATCGTCTTTGACGTCCCGGCCTCCGAGGAAAAGATCAAGGCTCTGCTGGCAGAGATCAATTACCCTGTCGTATCATAAAAGACCTTCATCTAATGGGATATGTAAACACCGTATCCCTATGTAAATCATTGGTGAATAATGCCTGGCACAAAACAGCTTACACTCCCCATTACCGGTATGACCTGCGCCAACTGCGTGGCGACGGTCGAACGCGGCCTGAAAAAGCAGGAGGGTGTTCAGACGGCGGTGGTCAACCTGTCTTCTGAGCGCGCGACGGTGACGTTCGACCCGTCAGCGGTGGGCTTGTCGGACCTTGTAGCCCGTGTGGCGCGCGCCGGATACGGGGTGGCGACCGGCGAAGCGGATCTGGTGATTAAACGCCTGGCGGACGATAACGATGCCCGCCGCCTTGAAAAGAACCTGGCTAAACTCGAAGGAGTGCTTGAAGTCTCTGTCAGCATTACGACCGAACGGGCGCGAGTGAAGTATGTGCCGACGGTGGTGAGTCAGGCTGAAATAAGGACGGCCGTTGCACGGTCAGGTTTTGAAGCGGTGGAGATGGGCGGGGAGGCTGAAGACGCAGAAGCGAAAGCCCGCGAGGACGAGATCCACCAGCAGAAACGTCTGCTAGTAACTGGTCTGATCTTCACCATCCCGCTGTTCCTGTTCTCAATGGGACTGGATTTCCGTATCCTGCCGATGGTTTGGATGGAACAGGTGTGGCCGAAGTTGTTGATGTTCGCCCTGGCGACGCCAGTGCAGTTTTACGTGGGCTGGCAATATTACATTGGCGCTTATAAGGCGCTGCGTAACGGCTCGGCTAATATGGATGTGCTGATTGCTATGGGCTCGTCCGTGGCGTACGCCTACTCCATCGTTGTGATGCTGGGACTGTTAGCGGGGCACGTCTATTTCGAGACCGCGGCGGTCATCATCACACTCATCCGGCTGGGCAAATTCCTGGAAGCGCGGGCGAAAGGACGTACGTCCGAAGCCATTAAGAAGTTGATGGGCTTGCGTGCCAAAACCGCCTGCATTATTCGGGATGGAGTTGAGGCTGAAGTGCCTGTGGATGAGGTAAAAGTGGGGGATTTGGTGCTTGTCCGCCCGGGCGAGAAAATCCCGGTAGATGGTGTGGTTGTGGAAGGCCGCTCGGCTACAGACGAGTCGATGCTGACCGGCGAATCGCTGCCGGTTGAAAAAGGTCCGGGCGACCCGCTGATCGGTGCAACGCTGAATAAACTTGGCCTGCTCAAATTCGAGGCCACCAAAGTGGGCAAAGAGACCGCCCTGGCGCAGATTGTCCGCCTCGTGGAGGATGCTCAGGGCAGTAAAGCGCCCATCCAGAAACTGGCCGACCAGGTTTCAGCGTGGTTCGTTCCGGTGGTGATCACCCTTGCACTGTTGACTTTCGCGGGTTGGTATTTCTTTGGTCCGGCTTTACCCGTCAACAAGGACACTACCATGTTCACACGGGCGCTCATCAACATGGTAGCGGTGCTGGTCATTGCCTGTCCCTGTGCGATGGGCTTGGCGACGCCGACGGCGGTCATGGTTGGGACCGGTAAAGGCGCAGAACTCGGCATACTTTTTCGAAGCAGTGAAGCCCTGGAACGCGCCGGACGTGTATCGGTGGTAGTGCTTGATAAGACCGGTACCATTACCAAAGGGCAGCCTGCTGTCACAGATATTATGACAAGTGGCAGTGTGTCCCCTTCAGCGATGATAACGAATGATGAGTTGCTCCGATTGGCAGCTTCGGTGGAAAAAGGCTCGGAACATCCCCTGGGTGAGGCCATCTGGGCTGAGGCGACGACCCGCGGGTTAAACCTGAGCGAATTGACTGGTTTCCGCGCGGAATCAGGTCAAGGCGTTGCTGCCGAAGTGGACGGACATGCAGTGGTCGTTGGCAACCTTCGCATGATGGTTGCGCGCGGCTATCCCCTGAATGGAATCACCCCTGAAGTAGAACGACTCCAGACTGAAGCCAAAACAGCCATGCTGGTGGCGGTGGATGGACAGGTACGTGGTGTGATTGCCGTAGCCGATACCATCAAGGATGGCTCGGTCGAGGCCATTGCCGAACTGCACCGCATGGGATTGAAGATTGCGATGATTACCGGCGATAACCGGAAAACTGCCGAAGCAATTGCCCGTCAGGTTGGTGTCGATACGGTATTGGCGGAAGTATTACCGGCCGGAAAATCCGAGCAGGTCAAGATACTTCAAGCGGCCGGCAGGCAGCGGTCATCGGTCAACGTGGTCGCCATGGTCGGGGATGGAGTGAATGACGCTCCTGCTCTTGCCCAGGCGGATGTCGGTCTGGCGATTGGCACTGGCACGGATGTGGCGATGGCCGCCGCACCGGTGACGCTCATCAGCGGTGATTTACGCGGTGTAGCGCGGGCGATATCCCTCTCGCGCAGGACTCTCAACACTATCAAGCAGAATCTGTTCTGGGCGTTCTTTTACAACATCATCCTCATCCCGGCAGCGGCGCTGGGTTACCTCCAGCCGATGTTGGCCGCGCTCGCGATGGCTTTCAGCAGCGTGTTTGTCGTCTCCAACAGTCTGCGGCTGCGAAGAGCTAGATTCGAATGAGGTAATTATGTTAAGATGAGCGAAACGCAAATACTTGCCGTGGTGAAGCAGCGCGGTTATCAGGCTTTCCTAGCGTAATGTGGTTATAGTTATGATTAAACGTCCTCGTCTATGACAGTGACAGGGACGTTATTTAATTGTTTCAAGAGATGTAATGCAAGGCGAATATATGGTCGTCGTAGGCGATTGGGACCATAACAACGGATGTCGCAACGGTGCCGCCGGATTTCTTTTTCCAGGTTACTTTGATGGTCGAAGGGATGAATTTCTCCATCGCCAGGTTGTAAGCCTTAACCAGTGTTTCCTGGCTGCTTCGGTCAACGAATTCTGTAAAAGAATCTTCCACTTTGGTCCATTCCTCGGGCGAACGATACCCCAGTAGGGATGCGAACTTTCCATTACACACCTTGTGGATATCGTCTAAATAGATATAAATTGCTTGGTCGGAGGAATCCAGAATACTCTTCATTTGCTTTGAAATTCCTTCAATAAGCTCCTCATGATGTTTCTGTTCGTGTGTCATTCATACCTTCTTTCTCTAAATTATCCGAATTATAATTGGATTCGCGAAAATAAGCAATGGTTGTTAAGAAGCTTGTTTTACTTTGGGTGTATACTTGCCGCTTGCAAAGGAGATCGCGATGCATGAATAAAGGCATCTGGTACGCCCTCGGGGCATATGTTTTCTGGGGGTTGTTCCCGTTCTACTGGAAACTATTGGCGGGCGTCCCAGCTGTGCAGCTTCTGGGTCATCGTATTCTCTGGTCGTTCCTGTTGCTGTTCGGCATCATCATGATCGCACGCCAGGGAAAGGAATTACGAGCCGCAATAAACCGGCGCGTGCTGCTCATCTATTCCGTCGCGGCGGTTCTTATCGCCATCAACTGGTTGACCTATGTGTGGGCGGTTGGGGCGGGGTTCATCGTTGAGACCAGTCTGGGTTATTTCATCAACCCGCTCCTAAGCGTGCTGTTAGGCGTGATTTTCCTGCACGAGCGCCTGCGCCCGCTCCAGTGGTTTCCCATCGGGCTGGCGGCTGCGGGAGTGCTCTACCTGACCTTCGCCTATGGTGCGCTGCCCTGGGTGGCCCTGACGTTGGCTGTCTCTTTTAGTTTCTATGGGTTGGTCAAGAAGACCGCTCCCTTGGGTTCCCTCCACGGTCTGACATTGGAAACTGGCATCCTGTTCCTGCCCGCACTGGGATTTTTACTCTATTCCGAATTTTCTGGAACGGGCGCTTTCTTGCATTCCACCACACTGGTGGATCTTATGCTGGTGGGCGCGGGGCTGGTGACGGTGGCCCCACTACTGATGTTTGCCTCGGCCGCACAGCGCATTCCATTGACCATGATCGGCGTCCTGCAATATATCAATCCGACCATGCAGTTCCTGTTGGGTGTGTTGGTTTTTAAAGAACCGTTTGATCACCGCCGCCTCATTGGTTTTGGCGTTGTCTGGGTGGCGTTGATCCTTTTTGGGGTGGAAGGTTTATTGGCGCAACGCAGGTCACATGTCTTGGCGAATGCGGATTGAATCAATACTGCGGACGAATATCTTGTCCGCAGTATTGATTTCTTGGAAGAGCGACAACCTAATTGGCCTAAGGTTGTTCAGCTTTGCGTTTCAGCAAAGCCGAAACGACCAGAAGGATGCCCAGCGCCAGCACAATCACTGGACCAATCAAGCGGGTTATCCACAGCGAAGTGATCAGGATGGTGGACATGGCGGCGAAGGCCAACCCTGCGAATCCGCACAGGATAATGCCGGCCATCTTCACTCCCTCGATTTGTTTAAACATGCCGATAAGTAGCAAGGGCAGGCCCACTGCGAATGGCTCCACCGTCCACAATACAGCCCAGGAACTCCACCAACCGGTAAAGGCGCAGAATTGCAGCACCAGGCCGGTCAGACCGATGATGGATGCCGGGATCATAAGCCAGGGCACCTTCAGGAAGATGGCCATCAGAAGGAAACCGAGCGCCACGCTGATCACTTCCAACGGCCACAGGAATGCCCAGATGGACCAGTGGCCGGTGATGCTGGCGATGAAGAGCAGTACGCCCGTGGTCAGGGTTGGGATGCCGGGAATGAATAACCCGCTCAAGCCGCGCACCCTCGAGAAAATAAAGGGAGGCAGGCAGAACAACAGCCCGGCGCCCACCACGAAAATCGGCCAGGCGCGGAAGCCGAGCAAGTATCCATTATGGACAGCCCGGATGAGCAGGTTTCCGGCCAAGGCCAGGACACCCAGCAGGATCAAGGTCACACCGAAGAGAAGAGAAGTTTTCTTTACAGATGGCTGATTCATTGGTATAATCCTTTCAACAAAGATGATACCTGAAATGGCTGGATTCAACCTATCAACTGGCTAATATTGAGATATTAGTTTGCGATAAGGTAAGGCGAATATGGATAAAATTAATTTAACCAAATTGACCAATCGAGAACTTGACAAAATCTTCTTACTCACGAAAACCGCCATTCTCCTTAATGTACGAATTTACATTGAGAAAACAAATCCCGATGATAGCACTTTGGATAATTATATCCGCGAGGAGGATCTCTTCGACTTCTTGGCCCTATGCGGAAAAATAGACAAGTTGATTAATGGCATTTCTGATATTCACAAGGAAATGGTCGGGCGCACAACCAAAAAAAGGGAGGGTAGAATACTACTATGAACAAAGATGACAACATCGAGATCATAACATCCGAATCCGGCAAACAGAACGCGGCGGCGTTGTATATACGATCTTTGAATTCCCCGGTGAGCCAATACACCCAGCGCGAGGCATTAAACATTATTGCTCGCAAACTGATGGGTATTCAGGATGTCGAACGGCACCGGCCAGGCGTAGGGAATGAAGATGCCTTCTTATTTGACTGGTCTACGTTGCGTTACGAACACACCAGCGCAATTCAGACATGGCTGATGGCCTCATTCAAGCCCGCCACCGCACAACGGATGATCGCCGCCGTCAAGGGGACGCTCAAAGCCGCCTGGCGTTTGAATCAAATGACTTCGGACGACTATTTGCGCGCCGTGGACCTTATCCGTATTAAGGCAGAAAGCAACGTCGGGCGGATGCTGTCCCCCGAAGAAGTCGCCGCGCTTCTGGCTACCTGTGCCCGTGGTGGACCCGTCAAGGGAATCCGAGACGCAGCCATTATCATGATTATGGTATTGTATACGGCGCGCCGCGCGGAGATCACTACAATTCAATTCTCAGACTATACCAAGGAATACAAACCAGGTATTGACCGTCTCGTATTGCATGGCAAGGGGCGCAAAGATCGCGTCGAATTCCTCCAGAACGGGGAGCGCGATATCCTGAACGATTGGATAAAACTGCGGGGATCCGAGCCGGGGCCGTTATTCTTTCAGGTGCGGAAATCGGACGAGATCGTCAGACTCCCGCTAAAACCAATTACCGTGTACCAGACAATATTACGCCGAATGGAGAAGGCGGGCATAAAGAACGCAACGCCTCATGATTTACGCCGGACGGCAATCTCGAATCTTCTGGACATTACAGACGCCGTAACCGTCGCCAAAATGGCCGGGTATTCTTCAACTGCAACGACTCAGAAATATGACAAACGAGGTGAGGAAAGAATGATAGACGCCCTGGCTATATTGCATTTACCATTCCGCCGGGAAGATAGACTCGTGGAAGCCTCATGATCAAAGGCAAGCGGTAATGTGAAAACGGTGCCCTGTGGTGCATGAACACCCAGGGCATTAACCGAACCGGTGCAGGCGAACGATGATATTGTAGCACAGAACAAAAGCCGCCTGCATCCAAGCAATCAGCTTTTATTATGGAGTGACATATGAAGAAGATAAAAATTCACGAAAGAACTTTACAACTTGGCCCCATTTTTCTTTCTGACGCGGTAAGGAAAATTAAAATTCTATACGAGGGTACTTTTCACACCACCCCCGAAAAACTGCTTGATATATTGCATGATTTTTGGCTCAGTTGCTCATCAGCCTTGGAGGGAACCCCGATCAGTGGAATACAGACCGAACTAGAAATATTCGACACATATTCTTCCTGTATTTACATAAAACAAGGATGGCTAATAATCGCTGTTATTGATATTCGGCACCCTAATAATGATCTAATTACGATAGCATTACGCGGGAGTAAGGAAGGTGATGAATTATCAATGGCAACCGACAAATTCCTTTTAGACTTTGCAACCCATCTAAGGGATCTATTTCCAGAAAAAGAGCAGAAAGTTTTATTGGAAATTCCTGAAATGATAGCGATCGAGGCAGCAAAACCCGAAATTCAAGAAACAAACGGTGAATCTGAAAAAGTACTATCGAAAAAACAAGAGCACTAATCAGACTAGCCGTATTATGGGTAAAACACAATCAAGGACGAATCAGCCATTCCGAGAACATGAGATGGTTTCTTGACGAACGCGCTCCAGATGTAGGACTAAAATATGTTGCGGAAAACGAATTCAAGAAGTTTTGCCGAAGGCAAAACAAGCCGGCATTATAGACAAAGACGAAAAGAAGCGGCGATATATTCCAAAATCGGCAACCTAAAAAGAACTCATATTAACTGATAAAGAACTCATTTCTCTACGATCAGGCTGTAACCTATTAAAAGGTTACAACCTGATTTTTTTTGTTTAGAGAAAGGAAACGAGATGGCGAGTCGAATCCCCGTTCTTTTAGACGAGAAGACAACAGCCGGTTTGGTTGCGTTGGCGAAAAGAGAATACCGCGATCCACGTCAACAGGCTGCAATCCTCATATGGGATGGGCTTACCAAGCATGGGATGCTTCCTCAAGACCAACCATCCGAGCCCGACCCCAAGGCCGAAGTGTTGGCGAAGGCGATCAGACCATGAACAACAGCCCTAGCCCCGGTAATTTGCGTCGAACGTGCGTTCACCTGAGCGATGCTGAACGCACTGCGATCTTTCAAATTCAGGAAATAACAGAAATTTCATCATCAGCTTTGATCATCCGTATTGCCACTCGTGAACTGGCGAAACGATTGAACGACCCCGCGCGGTTGGCTGAACCAGAAAGCAAAAAGCGGGAAAAGGAGGTCGAACAGCATGGCTGATATATCCAAACGAAGTCACTCGAAACCAGTCAATTTATCGCCACTTCATATGAAAAGAAATGAGCAGGTTATGCAAGTATTGAAAATAGATCCAAGCGTACCTTCCTAAAGCTGATAAGCATACACGATCACCAGGGAAAAAATAGTTCAATTCAAAAAACACGGGATCGATAAAGACTACCCAGACCAGCGTTTGCAAAGGATCACATGAATCGATAATTATGGATCATGACAGCAACACCTAACTGTCCTACAGTGAGAGGTTCTGTTCTAACTACGACCCCGGTTGTAGCGAGTTTGGAGCTCCCCAATTCGAGCGATCCTGTGGGGAAAGCAATCCTCAACGACACATCCTGCCCTTTTTGAATAGAACGGTTCAGCAAGACGTATACACCACTTGCGCTAAGATTAAGTACAGTGGCATTCTCTTCAAATTTCTTTCCATCCATTGAATTTGCCTGGATCAAAGCAGGGTAAGCACATTTCATTCTTGGTTTGCCGCGCCTTTCAGGGACTGAGCTATTTACAGGGTTATGGTCCATATCACCTCTGATGTTTCTAGTATCAAATGACTTCAATTCGGTCTAGACAGTGCGTAGCTAATTATAGTCAAAATCTAGGTGGAATAAATCGTCGATTCCGGTATTGTTATTGCGCATAGTAGTGTAAACTATTTTCTGTAATTTCTAGAAAGAGTAGGTCAGGTGTTATCCTCACGGTTAGCAGACCAAAAGGAGAAACGCCATGACCTACCGAGAGGATTTTACCTTACCCGCCGAACTTATG
>Ga0209777_10002836_pt1 | contig 22175 bp, 23 predicted proteins | sample FrelakmetHBP12HB_FD_187147 | JGI IMG/M metagenome (GOLD analysis project Ga0209777, IMG submission 187147) | Freshwater lake sediment microbial communities from the University of Notre Dame, USA, for methane emissions studies -HBP12 HB (SPAdes)... | ecosystem: Environmental > Aquatic >...
GTTGCACGAGAAAAGCTTGACCACCGAGAAGCATAACGATATGATTTGATTAAGGCGGTAAAATATCCGCAGATTAACCCCACTGCAGACACAGAGTATATCCGCATTATGGGAGATTTGAAGTGACAGGCCAGTATGGTTACGCGGGTAAAATCCTGAGGATTGACCTATCTTCGGGAAGCATAACTCTTATGTCAACTATGGATTATGCCGGCAGGTTTCTGGGTGGAAGGGGCATCGCTGCTAAAATCTACTGGGATGAGGTCCCTCCAAAGGTTAAAGCCTTCGACCCAGAAAACCGATTGATATTCGCTACAGGGCCCCTAGGTGGCTTTAAGGGAGTAAGCGGCTCCAGATGGCAAATCTGCGGCAAATCTGCTCTTACCACCCCTGAATATTTCAACTACTGCAACCTGGGTGGAAGCTGGGGTGCCCATCTCAAGCTCGCAGGCTACGATGCCCTTGTGATTCAGGGGAAGTCGCAGAAACCAGTCTATATCCTCATAGAAGATGAAAAGGTTCAAATCAGGGATGCCTCCGCCCTCTGGGGGAAAAACACGATTGAAACTCGCGAGATACTGAAAGAACAGTTGGGAAGCTTGGTAAGCGTTGTAGCCATCGGCCCTGCAGGCGAGAACATGGTCACCTTCGCCTCCGTCCTCGCTGATAAAGATGCCAGTGGCTCCAGCGGCCTGGGAGCTGTCATGGGTTCCAAGAAGCTGAAGGCCATAGCCGTAAGAGGAAGTGGCGAGGTAAAGGCTGCCCATCCACAAAGGTATCGAGAGCTGGCCAACTACGCCCGCGAGCTAAGGAAGGGAATAGATATGGAGTCGGTGGGTGGGACAGACCAGATGAGGCAGGTTCTGGGCGCAGAGTTGAAGAAAGACTACTGCTGGGGTTGCACCGGTGGCTTTTGCTTTAGAGCAAAATATAAGGCCTCTAGTGGCAAAGAAGGCAAGTCCATGTGCGGCTCTGCAACCTTCTACGTGCTGCGGGCCCAGAAATACTATGGAGAGCAGACCGAGGTCCCGTTCCTGGCCAACATGATTTGCAATGAATACGGAATTGATACTCATCAAGTAGATGTCATGATGCAGTGGCTCTCCAAGTGTCATCAGGCGGGTATTCTCACCGATAACAACACAGGTATCCCCCTTTCCAGGCAGGGCAGCCTGGAGTTCATAGAGACCCTAGTGAAAAAGATTGCGCTACGGGAAGGCATCGGGGACATACTGGCTCGGGGAACTATAAGAGCTGCCGAGGCAGTAGGACAAGGGGCTAAGGAATTGCTCACCGACTACATCACTGACAGCGGACACTTTGCCTTGATAAAGGCGCCCCGGCTGTATATCAGCACCGCGCTGCTCTACGCCATGGAGCCCAGGCAGCCCACAGGCCAGCTAAATGAGCTGGGATTTATGAGTGTGTGGCTGCTCTGGGTGTACAAGCAAGCAGGCGCCTTCCTTTCCAACGATGTCGCCCGTGCTATTGCCCGGAGGTTTTTAGGAAGCGAAGCGGCAGTGGACTTTACCTCCTATGAGGGTAAAGCACTGGCGGCGAAAATGATCCAGGACCGCGAATGTGCCAAGGATAGCCTAATCCTTTGTAGCTACCTATTTCCTATCCTTTTTTCCGGAGGCACCGAGGACCATGTGGGCGACCCAAGCATAGAAAGCAAAATCCTCTCCGCCGTTACAGGGAATGAGCTAGATGAGGATGGCCTTTACAAGATAGGTGAGCGAATATTTAATCTGCAGAGGGCGATACTTGCCAGGGAAGGACACAGAGGGAGAGAGTGCGATAGGATTTCCGAGTACAACTTCACCAAGCCCCTTAAGTTCGATTTACACAATCCTCAACTGCTGTCCCCCGGGAAAGGCGACCAGGTGGTAAACAAACAGGGTGCGGTGCTCAATAGAGAGAAGTTCGAAAGGTTGAAGGACGAGTATTATGGCCTCAGAGGCTGGGATATCAGCACTGGCTTGCAGACACGGGCTAAGCTCAATGAACTCGGGCTGGGAGATATAGTTTCGGATTTGAAGCGAAGAGGGCTCGTAGTATAAGGCCGGCAAACAGCCAAGCTAACGAGTTAAGGGGGTGTAAAATGGAAAGATGGCTTCTTACCGTGGAGAGCAACTGCTATGACCCATCGAGGGAGAAGGAGTTCAACGACTGGTACAACAACATTCACCTGCCGGACATCCTGGAGATCCCTGGGTTTATGCGCGCTGTATTCTGCGAAAACACCAACCCGTCGGAAGGGCAGGGTAAGTTCCTGGCTATGTACGAGATTGAAACTGACGACCTGGCTGGGACTCTGGCTAAATTTGACGAAATCGTCAATAAGAGGGCAAAGCAAGGTCGCATGAGCGAGCTTGGGGTAGCTGTGGGAGGAGGGCTCTACCGTCAGGTAAGCGCACCCATAAAGAGGAAGAAATAAAGGCTTCAGCCTGGACACTTATCAATCTTGCTCCAAATCAAGAACGCCACTGTTTGAGTTCCTTTTCTACGACCTTTCTCACCGATTTCGTGGAATTGACAAAGGCCGCCCGTGTGCTTAAGCTGTCCCTAACCGAGCTGCACGCAGAATACCGTATGAGGCGGAGCGATGAGAATAGTTTATCCCGCGCAAACATATAGGGAAATCCCCGAATCAATGATAATCGGGCAATCCGATGACGCCTGGCATCCCTTGAAAAACCGGAACTATATCGAATGGTGGTACTTCGATGTAATGAACGGAGATGGAAGTATTATCAGAGGCCAATTTCATATCGCCGGCGATATTTCCCGGCCCCGCAGGGTAATAACCGTCGTCAGGGCCACCTATGTTGCGCCTGATGGAACGGAGACCACCATAGAGGAGAAGTTCCCTTACTCCTTATTCAAGGCTTCCACCGAATCCTGCGAGGTACAGATCGGTAAAAACTTCCTCAAGGGAGACCTTTCACATTACACGCTTCATATCGAGGACAGCGACAAATCCCTAGACCTGGAGCTCGACTCCAAGATGAGAGGCTTCACCAGCCACTCCTGCTTCGGAGATGAGACAAAGCGCATGTATTGGGTTGTTCCCCAGCCGCGCGGCCATGCCCGAGGAAGGTTCCAAACGAAGCAGGGGACTTTCAGCATAGATGGACTGGGCTACCGCGACCACAACTGGCTTAATTTCTATCCCGTGAACGCCATAGAGTATTGGGACTGGGGCAGAGTCTATGATAAAGAATTTACCTTTATCTTTGCGGACATCGTTACAAGCAGGAGACTGGGGAACACCCATATAAAACCTCTGGTGATTTATGATTCATCCAAGCTGATCTACGTCACCAACGAATCAACCAAGTGGAACCTTGACAAGGCCGACATCAAGCTTGATCCTGACACAAAGCTGGCACTTCCCGGGAGACATCTGATAAAGGCCCAGGATGGAGATTTATCGCTCGAGTTGAATCTGCACTTAGAGAAGGTCTTTCAGAGAATAGACCTTCTGGCGGATTACAACCCGATAGTGAGATGGTTAATCCGAACCTTCAAGGCGAAACCCTATGCAACTTCTTACTTCTCCACAGGCTCAGGAAAGTTGAACCTTGCCGGACGGCAGAGTGCTTTGACCTGCACCGCAGTGCATGAGCTTGTCGGAAACATCTGAGCATTCAACCTTCCACTTGTCCTTTACGCATCAGCCTGCGACTCAATGAAGCTACGCCGTTTTTACGAAGAATAGGTTTGACTACCTGGCAGCAGATTATGTAGAATTACCTATCGGAGCAACGGGGGGCGCAATCATTATGTCTAGAATGAGCGGCGAAGCAAGCAACATCCCGAGGCAAGACCCTGAATTGATTACGAATGACCTGGATCAGGCAGACGTTCTCCTTTTTATCAGCAGTCTGATCGACCAGAATAGCGACCTCGCCGGCAAACTCGAACAAATAGATACCCTGATGAAGCTTGCAGAAGAGCAGGCAGAAACGGCTAGAGCAGAAGCCGAGAGAATCATCGCTGAAGCTAAGCAAATAGCGGAAAGGAGCGCACAAGAAAAGGTCTCGATAGCTCAACAACAGGCGCAAGAAATCATAAGAGCAGCGGAGGAACAGGCCGACAGAATTATCTCAGAGGCAAAGCAAAAAGCCGAACAACTGCGGGTGAAAAGCGAGCCGCTATCAGAAGGCGAGCTAAAAGAGACATCCGAAACAGGTCCCAAGAAATCACATTCGGACTCAGGAAGCATTGAAGTAAGGCAAGCTGTGCCCTTGTCCGGTCAAGAAGGCAAGGACAAAGAGAAAAGCTCGGCGCTTTACGACGGCAACGTAGAACTGGTGATCCCACCTCCTATAGCACCAGACCGATTGCTTAAATTGGGCAGGCAATTGAGACATACTCCCCAGATCAGAGTCCTGAGTCTGAAAGGCTCATTGGTACAAGGCGTTAGAATCAAACTCTTTTTGCGGGCTCGCATCCCACTTCTTAATATCCTCAAAGCGATACCAGAAGTAGAGAAGGTCTCGGGTGAGATCAAGAAGGCCAACGAGACACACAATCCCCGACAAATAAGAGACGAACTGAGTGTCAGAAGCATCATGGTAGGGCTTAAAAGATGAACTGCCAGCTTTGAGTCCTTTTGTCTATCCACATTCCCTCCAATACACCATTAAAGGCTTCTTTCCTGCAACCTGACCCTCAGTTCTTATAGCGCAGATGTTGACAGATGCGCCATAATTCCGTAGATTATCCCGGAAGGGTGTTCCCCAGAGACGCATCGCGCGAGAGTTTGTATCTCACGAATCAAAGGAGGCAGCAAATGACCGTCCCCAACTTTTCGTTAAAGGGCAAGGTGTCTATCGTCACCGGAGGAAGCAGGGGCATCGGCAAGGCGATCGCCCTGGGATTCGCGGAAGCTGGCGCCGCCGTGGTGATCGCTGATATCAACCTGGAGGAAGCGAACAAGGCCGTAGGGCAGATCAAAGAGTTGCACCGGCGTGCTCTGGCGGTTGAGACCAATATCGCTATTAAAAGCCAGGTGGACAATATGGTGGCGAGAACCCTCGAGGAGTTTGGCACAATCGATATCCTGGTGAATGATGCTGCCATTAACATCATGCGTCCCCTTGTTGACCTTCGAGAGGATGGCTGGGACAAGGTGATGAACGTAGACCTCAAGGGATATTTCCTGTGCAGTCAGGCGGCAGCTAAGGTGATGATGGCAAAACAGAAGGGCAATATCATCAATATGGTGTCCACTGGCGCAGTGAAGGCAGCGCCGGGGCTAGGTGCCTACAGCATAGCCAAGGCCGGGGTGGTTATGCTTACTAAACTTCTCGCTGTCGAGCTGGCCAGCTATAACATTCGCGTCAACGCTATCGGTCCGTACCTGGTCAAGACTGCGTTCAGCCAGCCGATGTGGGCAGACCCCGATGCATGTAAGGCTTTGGAAGCCTCCATCCCGCTTGGCCGCATCGCTGAGGCTGAGGATGTTATGCGCGTGGCCCTGTTCCTTGCCTCCGAGACTTCAAGCTATATTACAGGCCAGACCATATTCCTGGATGGCGGCACCTTGGCCTAGACCAAACAAAAAGACAGAAATGAAACTCCTCCGGAGGCAGCATTCGCTGAGCCTCTCAAAGAAAGGTGCCTGAATGCCAGATGAGGCTAAGTTCAGATGCGGTGCGCTGTATTGCGCGCAGTGTAAGAAGACCTTCTATTACCGCATGCACATACTACCGGGCACGGAGGAAAACCAAGTCTTCAAATGCCCCGAGTGCGGCCATGAGCTGCACGAGGTGCTTACCGATACCTTCATCGATAGCACTGAAGAAACACTCCAAGTACTGCAGCAACTAGACGAGTAATTCAGAGAAGGTGAAATTTGACTAAGCCTTTCAAGGTATGTAAAGACGTATATATGGTAGGAGGTTCCGATTTATCGCACCACTACGATTGCAGCGTCTACCTCCTCGACGCCGGCGACCTGGTGCTCATCGACTCAGGCGCTGGCATGAGCTTCGACAAACTTATCTCCAATATAAAGCAACTGGGCTTCGACCCTAAGAAACTCAGGACCATCCTGGTAACCCACTCCCACATCGACCATATCGGCTCTCTTCACCGATTCCAGAAGGAATTCGGCGTTCAGGTCATAGCTCACGAACTCGATGCCGACGAAATAGAGGGAGACGGCGGCATAGCTGCCAAGGCTTACGGCGTATCCTACACCTCTTGCCATGTCGACCTGAGAATCAAAGGCTCTGAGGAGACCCTGAAACTCGGCAAATACGAACTCAAGGTGATTCACATCCCGGGCCATACTCCAGGCAGCATTGCGGCATACGTGGACATCGATAAAAAGAGGGTACTCTTCGGGCAGGATATCCACGGCCCCTATTATCCCCATTGGGGGGCGGACCCGGCGCTGGCGAAGCTCTCTCTACAAAAGCTTATAGATTTAAAGGCAGACATACTCTGCGAGGGCCACTTCGGAATCTACCAGCCTGCCTCAGAGGTAAAAAGGTATATTCAGCAATACGTGGATAGCTTATAGCAAGTCCGCTTCAAATCCGCATTGGCGAGTTAATCTAATCTAGATACGGCTTGGTTTTCATGATAGATAAGCAGGTCATCGTCATCGGAGCCGGGGCAAGCGGCATGATGGCCGCAGGGCGAGCGGCTGAGTTGGGTGCCGAGGTGCTGCTTCTGGAGAAAATGAAGCGCCCCGGCAAGAAAATCCTCATCAGCGGCCAGACGCGTTGCAACCTGACCAACAGCAGGGAGTTAAATGATTTCATCGCCATGTATGGCATCAACGGACGCTTTCTCCGCAATGTCTTCCACCGCTACTTCCGCGATGATTTGCTGGCGTTCCTGAGACGCTACGGCGTGGAGACTAAGACTGAGCCAGATGGCCGGATATTCCCCGCCTCTGACGACGCCCGCGATGTGGTGAAAGCCTTCAAGAGATACATGGCTGACCACAGAGTACAGATGCGCACCGGTATCAGAGCAACCGGGATACAGGTTGATGGAGGGCGTGTGACAGGTGTGCAAACTGAGCAAGGTGCATATCCCGCAGCAGCAGTTATCCTGGCCTCCGGCGGCGCTTCATACCCCAGCACCGGCTCCACCGGCGACGGCTACCGAATGGCCGAAGCTGTGGGCCATACTATAACGAGATTGCGCCCCGCTCTGGTTCCTCTGGTAGTACAAGAGATCCAGCTAGCCAGGAGCATGCAGGGTGTCAGCCTGCGCAATGTTCGCTTGACCGCCTATCAGTGCAGAGCCGACGAGATCGACCCATCGCTGACACCGACTAGCGACGTAGGGCGCGGCACAGGACACGAGCGGCTTCCCAGGCCTATCATCGAAAGCCGCAGGGGCGAGATGATGATGACCCATTTCGGCATCAGCGGGCCCATCACATTGCAGATGAGCCTGGCGATAGTTGACGCCTTGGAGAAGGGCCCCGTGAGCGTATCCATCGACCTTCAACCCGACCTTAGCGAGAAGCAACTGCACCAGCTACTTCAACAGGATTTCGAACTCCACGGCAAGCGGAGCTATCGGCGCATTCTCTCAGAGCTATTGCCACGCAAAATGGTCGAGTCTTTCATCGAGTTGACCGGCATCCCGTCCGATAAGTCTGTTAATCAGATCAGTGCTGAAGAGCGAAGGCGTATAGTAAGCCTGCTAAAATCGTTGCGCTTCAATGTCAAAAGCCCCTTGCCCATAGCCTCCGCCATGGTCACTGCCGGTGGCATCTCACTCAAGGAGATCGACCCGCACACTATGGCCTCACGTCTAATCAGTGGGCTCTACTTCTGCGGTGAAGTGCTGGACCTAGATGCCGATACCGGCGGCTACAATCTGCAAGCTGCCTTTTCTACCGGCTATGTCGCTGGTGAGGAAGCGACCGCCTTCGTTGCCGCCACATAAAGGAAGTGCCGAGGGGGTTGTAGGGGCGTTCGACTGAACGCCCTGTGGGGCTGAGGCATTTAGGGGATAAAAAAATTAGCAGAAACATCTCACAATATACGAACCCCAAACTCTTTCAGTCCTTCCGCTAAGGCACTCAGGGGAAGCCCCATCACGTTGAAATAGTCCCCTTCGATTCTTTCCACAATGACAGACCCCAATCCCTGAATTGCGTACGCCCCAGCCTTGTCCAGCGGTTCCTTTGACTTAACGTAGGCGTCGATTTCTTCCGGGGTTAGATTCTTAATGTGGATTATCGTCTCCACAGATTTGGTTAATACTTTATTCCTGTCCGTATCGAGAATGGTGAAACCTGTGATCACCGAATGAGACTTCCCCCTCAGCATCATAAGCATTTTTCTTGCTTCAGCTTCAGTGCCTGGCTTGCCCATGATTTTGCCCCTGAACACAATAAAGGTATCAGCGGCAATGACTATGGCATTCTTGTGCTTGCTGGCAACAACCTTAGCCTTTTCCAGCGATATCGATTTAGCAAGCTCACCAGGGCTTAGCCTAGAGCGCATATCCTCCGCATAATTACTTGGTTCGACCTCAAATTTCAGGCCGATTTTCTCCAGCAGTTCCCTTCTTCTTGGAGACGCCGATGCTAATATAATCCTTTTCATGACTAATGTTCCACCTTAGCAATAAGAAAACAGGGTGTCGAGCAACCAGCACACCGACACCCTGTTTAACAATCAAGAACCCTCTTGCCTAAGTGTTGTCTGCCTTGCCGTGCCGTTCTCGCAACGTTCTCTTCAGTATCTTACCGGTTGAGGTGCGCGGCAGCTCGTTTAAAAAGCAAACATAGCGAGGCCGTTTGAAGCTGGAAAGCTTCTGTCGGCAGAACTCCATTAGCTCCTCTGGAGTAGCCTTGGTCCCCTTCTTGAGAACCACCACCGCCTTAGGTTCCTGCCCCCATTCCACGCTGGTAACAGCGATCACCGCAGCCTCTTCGACACAGGGGTGGGCATAGAGCACGTTCTCCACCTCTTCGGGGGAGATATTCTCGCCTCCTCTTATGATCATGTCATCGCCGCGCCCTGCCAGGTAGATGTAGCCCTCTTCATCCACATAACCCTTATCGCCAGTGTGCAGCCAGCCATCCTTCGTCAAAGCCTTTGCTGTTTTCTCAGGGTCTTTCCAGTATCCGCTCATCACCCTGGGCCCTTTGGCAATTATCTCGCCCACCTCGCCCAACGGCACCTCTTTGCCATGCTCGTCCGCTATCTTGATCTGCACATCATCCATAGGCCTGCCAATGGAGCATTGCAGCCTCTTCAGCTTCTTCTGCTTCTGCTCCTCGGTTCCCGCTATGACATGGTCCTCAGGCCCCAGGCTGGTTATAGTGGAGGCAGTCTCCGTCTGGCCGAAGGCATTGATGAACATCACCTTGGGGAATACTTCTATCGCCTTCTTTATCACCTCGAACGGCATCGAAGCAGCCCCGTAGGTTATCACCTTGAGACTTGATAGATCGTGCTTACTGAACTCCGGGTCATCGATGACACGTTTCAGCATAGTAGGCACAAGCATAGCCCGGTTGGCCTTTGTCTTCTCCACCGTCTTCATCCACTCTTTTACCTCAAACTGTCTCATCATGGCCAGTGTTCTGCCACCATAGGTGGCAGCCAGCACAGCTTGTACTCCGGCGACATGGTACAGCGGCACGGTAAGCAGGTTGGTCTCCTCTATCTCAGGGTCGACGGGAGAAACATTGCTCAGCATATATGTTACAAAGCTGTTATGGGTTAAGGGTACTCCCTTCGGCCTTCCGGTAGTCCCTGCAGTGTACATCAGCATGGCTACATCGTTATCATCGATCTCAGTGAACACATCCTCGGGAGAGGCCTTAGCCAGCAGGTCCTCATAATAGAGCATGCCGTCTACTTTCTTATCTATGCTGATATAGTGCTGCACCTTAGGTAGATCGGGACGCATGGGCTGCACCATCTCAAGGTAGCGCTCACCGACAAATAGAATCTTGGCCTCACAGTTGTTGAGCATATACGTAAGCTCTTCGGCCTTGGCTCTAAAATTCAGCGGCGCGAAGATAACGCCAAGCTTTGCCGCTGCGAAGTATGCTTCCAGATACTGATTGCAGTTTACCTGCAATATAGATACAATATCGCCCTTCTTTATGCCGAGCTTGGTCAGTACGTGAGCCAGCCTGTTCGACCGCTCGTTAAGCTGGCCAAAGGTGAATTTCTTGCCCTCGAAGATTATCGCCGGCCGGTCGGGTACAATAGCACTGGCGATGGTGAGGAAGTCCGTAGTGTTCATCTATTCTCCTCCTATTTAATATTGCCTGGCTAAATATGTCATTCTGAGCGAAGCGAAGAATCTTGTCTGTTCGCTCATTTATCACCCAGCTTTTTCTTGACCTTCTCTACCACCTGGGACATCACCTCACCGGCTTTCTTATCGATGCGGACATGGGCTACATCGTCCAGGGCGGTCTCGCCCTCGTTTATTATAACCAACTTTGCCCCGGATTGCAGCGCATACTGGGGCATCAGCGCAGCAGGATAGACCACCAGTGTAGAGCCAATCACAATGCAGAGGTCACAGCTTGTGGAGCGCCGTTCCGCCTCCCTGGTCTCCTTGACAGGCATCGCCTCGCCGAAGAAGACGCCCTCGGGTTTAATGATGCCGCCGCACTTGACGCATTCAGGCACCTCAGCGCCAGCCTCAACCCACTTCAGCACCTCTTCATTGCGCCAGCGCTCGCCACAGTCAAGGCACTTCGCCCACTGCATATTGCCATGAAGCTGGATAACCTTGTCCTCAGAACACCCGGCCTTTTGATGCAATCCATCCACGTTCTGAGTGATAACGCAGTCCAGCTTGCCCAGCTTCTCCAGCTCAGCGACGGCATAGTGGGCATCGTTGGGCTTCATATCGGTCCAACTGAATCCAATCGCCTTGCTCATCCCCCACAGCCTCTTCCTCGCCTCGCGGCTAGTGACGAACCTCTGGTATGTAAAATCCTCAGGGTCAAACTTCGTCCACAGCCCATCGGGGCCCCTGAAATCGGGTATCCCCGACTCGGTGCTGATGCCAGCGCCGGTGAAAACCACTACACGCTTCGCACTTACGATGAGGTCGGCGACCTCCTCGATTAGCTCTTCCTGTGTCTCGCCACCCTTCCCCTGCTTCATTTGGCCATCACCCCGCTCATTATGTCATTGCAAACTTTCATCATGTCATTGCGAGCGCAGCGAAGCAATCTCATCATCTTCTATCCCACCCAGCCTCCGAGATTGCTTCGTCGCTAAAGCTCCTCGCAATGACACATGGTATCGACGTATCCTGCACCTCATTGTAATCCCCCCACCCCCTGGGGTATGAAGATTTGCTAAACACTGAATACAAATAGCTGTTTGCTCCATTTTGCATTTTTAACCTATATCCCCCCTTTTCTAAAGGGGGCTAGGGGGATTAGCGCCTCTCTAGTTTTGCATTTTGCACTTCATTCCCTCTCTGGCATCCTCCGTGTTCAGCACCATGGCGAAAAGCTCGCTCTCCATCTCCAATCCCTGCTCCAGCGCCAAGTCAAGGCCGCGGTTTATCGCCTCTTTGGCATACCTCACAGCGAACTGCCCTCGGGACATTATCACCCTGGCCATGCCCTCAGCGGCAGGGAGAAGGTCAGCGCGCGTAACAATCCTATGAATCAACCCTATACGCAGGGCTTCGGCGGCATTAATGATCTCGCCGGTAAATATGGGCGCTGTGCACGTACCCGGCCACACCAGCCGCGGCATGGTCTGGCTGCCCCCGGCGGTAGGCACCATGCCTATGCCCACCTCAGGCAAGCCGAATCTCGCATCGTCCGAGGCAATCCTGATATCGCAGCACATGGACATCTCCACCCCCGCCCCCAGCGCGAAACCGTGTATGGCAGCGATGAGAGGCTTGGAGACACCCAGGAACTGCCCCCACAGGTCTCGCTCCCACCTCACCTGGCGTGCGATGGCCTGAGAGGGAGTAGTGCCGAACTCGGTTATATCAGCCCCCGCCGAGAACCCTCTATTGCCAGCCCCCTTGATTATACCTACCATCACCTCAGGGTCGTCATCGAGTGCAGGCAGCACCTCGTATAGCTCGTCCCGCATCTTTATGTTAACTGCATTCAACGCCTGGGGACGGTTCAGTGTGATATAGGCAATGCCGTCCCTTTTCTCATAAATAATGGTTTCGAATGCGTTCATAGCAGCGTTTGCGCTATTCCCCCTTGAACTGTGCCTTCCTTTTCTCCAGAAAAGCCTTGATACCCTCTGCGCGGTCCTTGGTTGTCTGAAGCAAAAAGGAAAGGTCTGCTTCCAACCTCAGCCCCTGCGCCAGGGTCATGTCCATGCCCTTGTTCACCGCCTCCTTGGCATATCTCACAGCGATGGGAGCCCTTGAGATAAGCTTCTTGGCAATCTCCTCAGCCTCGGCAGCGAGCCTTTGTCTGGGCACCACCTTGGTGACCAGCCCTACGCGGTACGCTTCCGCAGCATCTACAGGCTCAGCGGTGATAACCATCTCCGTAGCCTTGCCCTTGCCCACAATCCTGGGCAGACGCTGGGTTCCCCCACCGCCGGGGATGATGCCGTAAGAGGTCTCGGGGAAGCCAAAATGGGCGTTCTCCGAGCAAATCCTGATATCGCAACTCAGCGCCAGCTCCAGGCCGGCTCCCAAAGCATCCCCGTTGACAGCAGCGATAACAGGGCAATTCAGGCCGGCCACCGCCTTTGAGCTCAGGCTCGCCGGATTCATCCGCTTGAGGTTATCCGCAGAGATAGAGCGAAGCTCGGCGAGGTCGCAGCCGGGGCAGAATACGTCTCCAGCCCCGGTGATGACAACCACCCTGACCTCGTCATCCTGGTTTATGGCGCGGCAGGCATCGACGAGCTCACTTGCCATCTCGAGGTTTATGGTGTTGCCTGCGCGGGGGCGGTTGAGGCTGAGCCAGACGACCTGCTCTTTTTTCTCATAGGTTATCGTCTTATAGGGCATGAGGTTTCCTTGGCTCGGAGTCCAGAGCAAATCTTACCTGACCCACGAGGCTGTGTCAAGGAAGCTCCTTGAGAGCGTTTAGCAACTCTTTTCAACCCCCTGAATCCCCCAGTCTAAACTCAGTGTCATTGCGAGCCCTTCGTTTTGTGTCATTCTGAAGGAGTGAAACGACTGAAGAATCCCACTCAGGGTAAACTCCGCGAAGCAATCTAATCGCCATTTCTTTCACCTAAGGAAAAAGCAGTTTACCTTGACGAAATAGAGCAACTACCAATCAATTTTTATAAAGGGGAGGGATGCAATCTTTGCACCAATACCAGCTATGGAGGTAGAACAGGGATTTTTGAATTGCTGATCATGAGCGAAAAAATCGGGAAAATGTTAACCAGTAATGCCAGTTATTATGATATTAGAGCGCAAGCAATCAAGGAAGGAATGGCAACACTAAAACACGGTGGGATGCTAAAGGTAAAAGAGGGCATCACTACAGCAGACGAGGTGGCGCAAGCCGCCTTGACCCCTGGAGCCACTATCAGCTTCTTTGAGGGTAAGGCTGGCCAAATGGGCAACGCTGAGATGATTCTGTAGGGGCGCCCCGCCATAGACCCGGGATATCAACACATCGCTTTCTCTACATATTTCTTGCGTTTATACAAGTCCTTCTGGAGCACTATAAGGCACGGTGTCAAAATTTAGATTTTACGGTCATTTGGAATTGATACGCATGAAACCGCGAAAGTTGTAATAGCTGCACGCACAAGGGTTCATAATGCTATCAAGGTTACCTCCGTATAGTGCTTCATGCTGTTATAAGGCTTTTAGAACAAGCTAAACCCAAACTCTCTACTGTGTTTACTTTGGAACCGGTTGAGGAAGGTCGCTATTCCAGATATCTACAGCGACCTTCCACGAGCCGTCAACCTGACGCTTCATGACCACAAGGTATTTGCCCTTGTCGATCATTGCCTGCCCGCCCTCTGGCTCAATGTCCATATTGATGATACCTCTATCGTATGCCAGGTTTCCGTCGTAGGCTATCTCTACACTTTTGAAGTTCATCCTGCGCAGACCTAAAGCTCTACCAGTCTCAAATAACTCTTTAATAGCTTGCTTACCACTGACTATCTCCATATTGGGAGAGAGGAATTTTGCATCCTTGGTGTAGAATTCAACTGCTGCCGCTAAATCTCCCCGATTGTAAGCCTCTGCAAATCTTTTGGTAACGTCTCTAATTTCCTGCTTAGCCATTTTCTCACCCTTCATTTTGATTGAACTCCCGCTAAAGTGGGTTCATGCTATCGTCAAGGTGTCTCGAAGACTATTTCATAGGCGCAGCGAATCGCTCCAGTTGGGCACACTGCCTCACAAAAGGCACACCAATCGCAAATCGCTGTTTCTACAATTGTGACGAGAAGTCCGTTATCTAATATCAGCCCGCCCGGCTCGCAAATGCTGACACATAAACCGCAGCCATTGCATTTACTTTGGTCTATTTCAGCAAATATTGCCATTTGTCCCTATCTAAATTGGCTTCGGATGCTCTACTATCGCGGATGATTGTTCGACATTTTCCAACACCTTCGCCGCCATGTCCTCTATAAAATGATTCAATGCCGGGAGATAATGAATTCTATTGCGCTGCATCAGCCTGGCCGCCTTCTCAACAATGGGGCTGTTGGTCAAATGGCACTTTCTTACAGCTTCCATCCCCTTAACTATACGGAGACATTCCTCATAGGATAGTTCCGGTTTGTAGTTTTGGTCGATGTTTTGTTCGTAAGGTTGGCGCATTCTTAACTTCTAACGGATAGATTTACTCTATTTTCAGGAGATTCTTGCGCTAGTATACATCTCGCCGTAGAATATCTCAAGAGGTTTAAAGATAATGGAAGTCCGCTTAGAGACTGTTAGCGGAACTGCGAGGGGTAAAGGATGAAACAGAATAAGGTGCGCGAACCAAGGCAACCTATCGCTGATGATACTGCTCCCAAGAGGAGAAAGGGGCGCAAACCATCGCGACTTGTCGCTATTGGTGACGTTGTTATTCCCAAGAAGGGAGTGTGGGCTGGCGATGAGTGTCTTGTTCTCGATGTAGAGAAGAGAGTGCAGCCATATGGATATTATTTGGCAGTTCATGTTCTTCTGCCCAATCAGCGCCAGAGATGGTATTGTCTTTCTGCTATCAAAGAGATAATTCCTGCTAAGGGGGCAGTTCCGACAAAGTCCAGGCAATGGGAAAGCGATATGAAAGTTCCAAATGACAAGTTAAATATGGAAGTTGTCATGAAGCACGTTAGCGGAACTGCTGAAGCTAATCTCGAACGGGCCAAAGATGAAGTGAACAGAGTGCTCAGTTTCCGAGGCTCTGTGACCGGTGTGAAGGTTGATGGCACGAGAATCGTTGTAAAGGTTGAAGTAAACCCCAAGTGGGATATGCCTGATTCTGAAAAGGTCAAATCTTTGGAGGAGTGGATATCTGCAAAGGTAGGAACGGTTTTCAAGGTGCATGATATAGCGTTAAGAGACAACCAGAGGCGTAAGGGTCAATAGACATTGCTAGCGGCTTAGATACAGGGTTAATGTGGAGGCTGTGCTATCCTACCTTGGCACGATTACACAAAATGGCTTTTGTGTATCTTAAATTCTTACGTTCATGCAGTTATCCCGATGGTTACAATTACATGGTAGATATTGTTGCCAAGGGCTACTGCAACGGGAACTCGAGCACGTCCTTGTTCGCCTTATAGCAGTCGTAGCAGCTTGGCTTCACTAGGCTAGAGCTATTCGGCTTCCCGCAAATGTGGCAGTATTTCTCTTCGTACGCGTCGTTCTCAAATTTCTTCCAAGAGGCATAGCACTTGCTACAGTAGGGAACCATGGGATTTAGCTTGATTTCAGTTTTACACCTGATGCAATATCCGGGAACGGTTGATGCCGGTTTGAGGGATTTATCAAGGTTCTTGGGCACCTGGGCAACGGTGATCTTGATTTCGTCACTAATGCGGACAAGACGCATGGCTTCGTTGTAAATGCTCGCGTAGAGTTCAGCGTCGTTATTCTTCTCGACATATATTCCCATTTCATGATTATTCTGCTGTGAGAAATCGTAGAGGTTCATCGAGGTTATAATGGCTTCTTTCTCGTTCAGGTAGCATTTGGCGTGGAGGTTCGGGCAGGAACTAGTCCGGATGCTGTGGAGGGGTTTAAGCCAGTTTTCTCCAGCAGGGTCTAGGTAGTTTGTGCGATAGATGATTCGGATGTCAATCTTCATCCGGTCTTGGTCTTCAAGGGACTGCTTGATACGCTGGCTGGTTTTCAGATAAGGGCTGATCAATATCAACTTCTCTTTTGAGCCATTGATGAGCTGTTGTAGATAATGCGAAACGCCGTTGGTATCCAAGAACTTGGCCATTGAGCACGCTCCTTTAGCATAATTATGGTATCAGTTGAACTATGTAGATTCGTAATTGTACATGACGGTTATCAAAATGGTCAATATGAATTCAGTTATTATACCACGTCTGGCGTTAGTCGAGCTAAACTATCGGAGCAGAGTAAAATGCTAGGAATTTCCCATGTGGCAGCGGTAAGAAATACAAGAGATGTTGCGGTTCTAAGCTTTGGTAGGTTGTAAATTCTTTTGTGGTAGAATACTTAATGACTCCTTGCGGGAAGTATGGTCATAGTACAAGCAAATCAAACATCCCGATGCTTGTTCAACGGTGATCAGCACTTTCTGGAAAAGGGTACTTCTGCTTCCCAATTCCAATTGAAATTGATTGCACTTTATGACGGAATGTGCAGGAGCAACAACCAAGCTACGACTCTCTGCGAATTCTTCAAAATGAAGCCGCTTGGAGCGCCACGCTGTCTGAGCACGGTCAGCAGGTAACACCCACCTCCCTGTCTGTTCTTTCTGAGCAGCGTCTTGTTTGGCCTTCTCCTCTCAATAAGCACTATGGCGACAACCTTCACCGTCTCGCCCCGGTAGGGGTCGGGGACGCTGTAACAGACCGCTCTGCCTTCGGCTGCGTTTTATGAATAAATAGTGTATGTCAGAGTGTAAAAGTTATGGCCGATCCCGTAGTTCTCATAGATAACGAATTTGTATGTCCCGCTGGTTTGTGCCTGCAAGCTGAAGGTTGCCTGTCTAATTCTGCCAAGCTCTTTCACTACGTTGCCGTTAGGGTCCTGGATTTGTGCTCCGATATCATAAGTGTTCGCTATTATCTCCCCCTGCACCCACTGACCAGCACTAAGCTGTATCGGTATTGATACAACCTGCCCATACAACTCCCCATCTGTCGGCTCTTGCGCATGCGGCGTCAGCTTCGTAAAGTAAACAGTCGCACTTTTGTCCGAGCTCATAGTTACCGCAGTCGGGTTTACGCTATTGCTGTCCGTCCCACTCCAATTCTTGAAGGTGTAGCCCAATGCCGCTGTAGCGGTCAAATTGACTACCGTGCCTGCATCGTAAGTACCTCTGGTGGGGCTGACGCTGCCCCCCTCGGTCGGATTGCTCAAGGTTGACAGGGTATAAAGCCTGGTGAAGTAGGCAGTGACCGTTTTGTTGCCATCCACGACGACATTCAATGTAGTCGCTACGCCCGAGGCATCCCCTCCCCAGTGGTCAAACCTGTAAGCCGTAGCCGGGATGGCTGTCAGGGTTACGTTAGCTCCAGCTTCATAGTTGCCATCTGGGGGATCGACACTGCCACCACCGCCGGGGCTGAGCCTGCTCTCAAGAGCATATATGACCTTGCTGAAAACAGCGACGATTGTCTTGTCGCCATCCATAGTTATAACTATGTTGCCTGAGGTGCCCGAGGCGTCTCCTTCCCAATGGGCAAACTTGTAACCTATGGCCGGGGTGGCTACCAGGGTAACCCCTGTTCCTGCGTCATAGGTGCCACTGCTGATATTGACGCTGCCGCCTCCCACAGGGCTGGTTAGGACAGAGAGGTTATACAGCCTGACGAAATAGGCGGTGATTGTTTTCTGGGCGTTCATGGTGATTTCCACTGTGTTTGATACACCCGAGGCATTGCCTCCCCAGTGGTCAAACCTGTAACCTGCGGCCGGGGCGGCTGTCAGCGTCACCTCTGTTTTATCCACATAGCTGCCACCGCCGGGGCTGATGCTGCCGCCCTCAGCAGGATTGCTCGAGGTTGACAATATATAGCGGGCCGGGCTACAACACGCCCCCAGCACCAGTACAGACACAAGCAGCAGGGTTGCCAGGATGGCCAAGCAGATGTTTTTGTTCACTTCATGCCTCCTCAGGAGCAGTTACCGGTTGAGAACCCGGAAAGCTGAAATCGCCTCTGATTTTCTCCTGTGGATTATAGCACAAAAAAAGCCCTGTCAAGCCCCCGAATCCCCGAATGCCATCATGTCATTGCGAGGAATCCTTCTCATGAAGGACGACGAAGCAATCTCGGGGTGCGGGGAGATTGCTTCGCTTCGCTCGCAATAACATCAAAAATCCTTAGGGGGACAACCTCAAATCCCCGATGCTTGCCTTCGTTTCCCTTGCCAGATATACTGTTCGAGAGGAGACAAAGATGGCAAATGATGCTGCATTAGAGCAAGCCCTCGCTGAAATGAAAGGGATTGTTCCCTATGCCGTAGCCTCGAAGAGCGGCACCGATTACGACGGCAAGAGATTCAGGATACCCTTCTTCAACCGCTTTTTCCTTGTGCACTACCCGGAAGTCAAAATAGCCGAGGAAGGAAAGCCAGCCCCGGTCACCCAGTATCTGGAGATTATCCTGCTGCATTACCTGTTGCAGGCCAAGGGCGCATCTGTCGCCGATGAGTGGATAGCTTACCGGCAGCTTACCGGCGCTAATCTATTCGAGCGGAGATTCCTTCAGATGGCGGTGCAGCCACTGCTTCGCGCTTTCGATAACAACGTCGAGGGATTTAAGAAGGCTGGCCTGGCTCTGGGAGGTATCCCCATAACCCGCACCGGCGATGCTGCCTTCAAGTTCATGGCGCTGCCTAAAATACCTATGGCGTGTATATTCTACCAGGGCGAGGAGGGTATCCCCTCCTCGGTCAATATCCTCTTCGACGCCGCCGCTCCGAATTATCTGCCCACGGAAGACCTATCTTTGGTGGGAGTCTACCTCGTCAACTCGATGAGGAAAGCTAAGTAGGGGCGGTTCGCGAACCGCCCTGAAGTTGTAGGGACATAGTGCACTGTGCCCCTATGGCTTGCCCAGCCTCCGCAGTATGTCCCAGAAGGCCCCGCGGTATCCCGCCTTGATAGCATTCACCAGCACAGAGTTGTCGTTGTAGTTGTAGTTCCGCTCCGCACCCGACGGCGAGACGAAGAAGAAGCGCTCGTCTCCTCCAATAAGCCGATAGAGATATTCGGCAGTATCCGGACCCAGGCCCGCGGACAGATAGAAGATAGGTTTAAAGAAATTGTCATTCCCCTCGATGGTGCCGTGCAGATTGAGGTTTTCATGCAAAGGGCCCTGCCTTTGAACCAGCTTTGCCATCTTAGTCTGCGGGAAGATGCGCACCCCCAGGGAAGTGCCTACCCTATCCGGCGAAAGCTTCTTCATGGTCTCGATGGTCTGTTTCATGGACTCTCTGGTCTCGTCCGGCCCGCCCAGTAGGAGGTCATACATGAAGACAATGTCCTCCTGGTGGCAGACCTCAGCCGTACGGCTGAGGTCTGCCACCGAGAACTCACGGCCCAATCGAAGCAACATAGTGTCGCAGCCGCTATCCACGCCGAAGTCAATACCAGCGCATCCGGCCTTGCGGCACAGAGCAGCCAGCTCTTGAGAAAAGGGCACAGGGCTGGCATAGGCATACCATCTGACCTTGTCTCCCAGACCACGCCTCACCAGCTCCAGGCAGATATCGCAGGCATGGTTCTCGGGGATGTTGAACTCGCTATCGCAAAAATGTAAATGGTCAATGCCCATCTCAAGCAGTGCCTCAATCTCAGCGGCAACGCTCTGAGGGGAGCGGAGACGCAGCTTCTTCCCCTTGCCTACAGGGTCAGCGCAGTAGATGCAACCCTTGGGACAGCCCCGCTTGCTCTCCACACCACCCATGCCGCCCTCGACAAAATAGCGGCGGTTGTTGACCAAATTCCTCTCTGGAGCACCGATATTGCGTAAATCAAGGTAGTCAGGTTTACTAGCCCGAAAACCTTCACTAGTTCTATAAACCAGACCTGGCACATCATGATAATCCTGCTTCGCTGCAATCCTGTCGACGAGCAGCGGTAGCGAAAGCTCGCCCTCCCCCCAAATCCCCAGGTCGAGGCCGTAATAGCTCAGAATAGCCTGGGGCATGATAGAAAAGCCGGAGCCGCCCGGGATTATGGGCGCGGAGGTTCGAGTCTTTAGCAGGTCTACGACCTGCTTGTATCTGTCAATGCAGAAATCCTGGCTGGCAAGGTAAGTGTCGTCAGTGTTGCGCAGGGTGACCGCTACCGCCAGCACATTATTACGCGTAAGATAGCTCTCTATTTCGAGAGAAACGTCAGTTGAGAAGCAGAGGTCGAGCAGGTCTACCTGAAAACCCTTCTGCTTGAGGGCATGGGCAAGATAGTCCAGCGCCAGAGGAGCTACCGGAGGCTTCATCTGGTTGGGGTTGACCAGAAGCACCTTGCCCCGTCCCTGTGACGAAACCCTTGCAGACATCAATTCACCCCTCGGCCAGGCCGTTGACCTTTTGCAGCCAGGCCAAAGCGGTGTTCATGGCTGGTTTGCTGAGGCGCAGCTTATGCTCAGCGCCCGGGATGATAAAGATATCCTTGGGCTCCTCAGCCCTGTTATATAGCTCCCAGGCATGGCTCAGGGGAACAGTCAGGTCATTGTCTCCATGAACTATCAGTAGAGGGCGAGGTGCTATTTTGTGTATCCATTTGACAGTCCTGACCTCATCGAAGCCCCTGGTCCATTCCTCCACGGATGGTGGGAAGTTGTCATCCCTGATTATGCCTACCTGGCGACAATGTGTCAGGAACTCCTCAATTCTGCTGAACTCCGATATGTCAAAGAACCTGGCGGGGCAGGCACAGGCGGCGATCGAGGAAACCCGCTTATCATTGGCAGCGCAATAGACTGAGGCCATGGCTCCGCCGCTGAACCCCATCAGCGACAGTCGAGATTTATCCACAGTATCGATCTGGAACAGATAGTCGATCGCCGCCTTCAAATCCCGCGTCCAGCCCAGCATGTCGAAATTGCCCTCGCTCTCGCCGGTGCCCCTGAAATTGAAGATAAAGGCAACAAATCCCTCATTGCAAAACCCTTCAGCAAGCAAGGGATAGCCTCTGTCCGTCCGATCCGGGGTTCTCTTGGCGGGGACGCCATGGCAGATACAGAGGGCAGGATGTATGCCTTTGCCCGAGGGAAAATAGACCTCCGCTGCAACTCGAAGGCCGTCTACCTTAAGGCTAACCCTTTTTACCGACACGGACTTCACCGTTCTCCCGTCCCTCCTTTGTCATTACTTTCTGCTTGAGACGGTCTACGGCATACTCGCAGACAGCGAACGCCTCCTGGCGATGTATAGCGGCAATAGCGATGACTATGGTAACCTCCCCCGGCCCTATCTTCCCTTTTCGATAGCAGAAGGCTATCTCCCCCACCTCCCACCTTTTCCTGATTTCGCTGACTATATCCTTCAGCATCTTCTCCGGCGCTTCCCCGGAGACGCCGTGCTCCAGGTAGAGCACTTTTTTATCACCCGAGCGGCCGCGCACCTTGCCGGTGAAGGTCACTACTGCGCCACAATCTTCGCCTTTAATCTTGGCAATGACCTGCTCGGGTACTATAGGCTTATCAGTAACCTCAAGTATATCCTTCTTGCTCATCTCCGTCTCCCTCCCAGGAAAGTCATCCTCAAAGGACATCTCAGCGAATTATATCCTATCGATGGTTTGAAGTCGAACGAAGGTTATAAGAGGCTCCGATTCCACGGAAAACAGGGTTCGGAAATCAGATCTGAACGAACAAGGCTGATCCCGGCTCTCTATCTCACAACAAGCGTCTGGGGCTAGGATTTATCGCCCGATGCATCGATGACCGGGGGCGATTGCTCTGGTTCAGGCTCAGCCGGTGCAGGTGTATCATTAACCGGAGCCGCTTCTGTCTCTTGGGGACCGTCCGGTATTGGCGATTGCCCTGGTTCAGGCTCAGCCGGTGTAGATATATCAGTAACCGGAGCCGCTT
>Ga0209777_10002837_pt1 | contig 22172 bp, 15 predicted proteins | sample FrelakmetHBP12HB_FD_187147 | JGI IMG/M metagenome (GOLD analysis project Ga0209777, IMG submission 187147) | Freshwater lake sediment microbial communities from the University of Notre Dame, USA, for methane emissions studies -HBP12 HB (SPAdes)... | ecosystem: Environmental > Aquatic >...
TTAATTCACTCTCGTTAAAGAGGAATTTACTATATAGTCATTATACTTTTTAAAGTAAAAATACGTCAAGATTGGAAATTGTAAAAACATAAAGTAAGAAATAGAGTGAATCCCCTATTTATTGAGAATCTTGGCTATTTTTAGCCAGAACTCGTATAAAAAAGGAAAACATTCCTACTCCCCTTTTTAATTTAGGTCTAATTTCGAATTTATTAACACTGAACAAATATAGGGATGTGTGTCCAATGATGGGTACAAATATTTTATACCGTTTGACTTTCAAGCACAGTAACAGTAAATCAAGAGAATCAATCGTACGCATGGATTGACGTTCAACGGCATCATTGTTCCGCAGTAGGTATAGCTATATAGACGGTGAAGGATATGCTTTATCCACTGTATAGCCGTGATGAGAATCTTGATGCATTGATTAAACTAAACGGCGAGAGGGGAGAGTTGAGCTTCACCGGTGTTATCGGTGAAGCTCATGAAAATGCCGATTTTCTCTCAGCCCTTTGTTAACAAGAGCTAATAGTCAAAATAAAATCTGGTGATAACATTTTTCTAGTAACTTCATCGCCGCATTAGCCCTTTAACTAGGAAAAAGATAAGCAAGCCCACTACAATTGCCGCAACAATAATCACGATAATTATACCCCAGTTAGTGTTCGATGCTGACGGTGTCGATGATGGCGGTACTGGCGCTGTTGTTGGTGGTGTTACGGTTGACGTCGGGGGCGTTGCTGGTGTTGGCGTTAACGAAGGTGTCGGCGTTGGCGCTGTCGTTAACGAAGGTGTCGGCCTTATTACCGTCGTAGGAGGCGCCGTCGTCGTAGGTACGGGTGAAGATGTTGCTGTGGGTGTTGGCGCTGTAATGGGTGTTGGGGTTGGTGTAGAACCTGGCGCTAGCTTGGACATGACCGCGAAATTAGTGGAGTGGGTTATAGCCGCTGATACTGTATGAGCATCAGTATCCACTGTGCTTACAAGAGCCACCCACTGTGAGCCGTTCCAGTAGGTTATAAATAAATCATTTTCAGACGCACCCTGAGGCAATGTCTCAGGGTCATATCTCATGGTAATGGTCAGTGCCGGGCTGAACTGCGCGCCATTTGGTCCAAAATCGTAAGCTGATAATATGAGCCATTCCGGAGGCGGCGCGGGAGGGGAGGATACTTTAGTCATTGATAATGTGGTAAGGGGAGATCCCAGATTATTAAGTAGTTTCGCTAAATAAGGTACGGACAGGGAGACATTATCATCCTGGCTGACGAGCTGAGTAGCTTGTAAGGTTATGCCATCTATGGCTATTACGAGCGTGCCCTTAAGTCCGGTAAGGCTAACGTACAAAAAACCGCCGCCACCCCCCGGCGGAGGCGGTGGTGGTGGCGTTGGCGCGTTGATCGTAATAGTATAGCCCTGACCGGGTATGTTCCCGATGGGGATGTTATCAGCCAGGACAACCGTATTGCCATCGAAGGTAGCGGTTAAGGTATACGTGTCTGTGGGGGATACACCAGCACGGGGGATAACTGTAATAACATAATTTCCGGTTTTGAGCGTCAATATATTGACGAACTCGGGTTCGGTGCCCGGTCCGGAGTAGTCGGCATCGGCGATTTGATTAACCGTCTGGTTGGTGGCTGGATCCAAACCGATATGTAATCCGTCGGGATCGGTCAGGTACAGGTCTACCGGAGAATGCAACTGGAAGCCGAGCGAATATACGGTGAAAGTCTGCGGGTTGGATTCGCCGCCGCCGGCCGCATCATACACGGTGATATTAAAGTGCCCGGCTGTTTTAAGGTCGGTTGCTGGGATAGAAGCCGTTAGCTGGGTAGAACTGATAAAGGTAGTCGGTCGGTCTCCTCCGGCAAACCGCACCACGGAAGCAGGTGAAAAGTTGGTTCCGGTGACCGTCAGCGAGAAAGCGCTATAACCTTTAAATCGGCTAGTTGGAGATATGCTGACCGTCGTCGGTAAAGTGCCGGAACCAACTGCCGTTTCCTGGTCAACCACGCTGATTGATTCGACGATATCAATAGAGGCTGCCGGTAGCGGTAAAATCGAATCGCTAACGCCGATAGTCTCAACTAAATCAATAACCGCAGGCGGGAGTGCCTGGCACGAATCGCTAACGCCGATAGTCTCAACTAAATCAATAACCGCGGGCGGGAGTACCTGGCACGAATCGTTAACACCGATGTTTTCCGTTACCTCGATGGTGACCACGTTTAAAGGGGCGATAGTAAGCGAAAAGATTTTGGTTACGATTGTTCCATCCTCGTCCAAGACCTGGACGGTAAAGGAATATGTGCCCGCTGTAGACGGTGTCCCGGAAATGTTTCTAAAGGTCAGTGACAAATCAGGAGGCAGGTTTCCACCCTGTATTGACCAGATATAAGAAGGCTTCCCTCCGCTGGCATCCAGAGACAGCGAGTAACATACTCCCATCTGGCCATCGGGTAGGGGTGAGGGAGTATCTATCGAGAGAGTCACCGGCGCCGGATTAATCGTCAGTGACATAGCCCTAGTGGCGATTAATCCATCTTTATCGATGACCTGGACGGTAAAGGAATATGCCCCTGCGGTAGACGGCGTCCCGGAAATGGTATTAAAGGTGAGTGATAATTCGGGAGGCAGGTTTCCACTCTGTATCGACCAGATGTAGGGGTGAGTACCTCCAGTGGCATCCAGAGACAGAGAATAGTATACTCCCACCTGGCCATCGGGTAGGGGTGAGGGAGTAACTATCGAGAGAGTCACCAGTGCTGGATTAATTGTCAGTGACATCGTCTTGGTGGCGGTATAAGGAGTAGGAGTAGTGGTGTCCGTGACGTTGACCGTGAAGCTGGTTGTCCCGGCGGTGGTTGGTTTCCCGGTGATCGTATTGCCGGAGAGGGACAAACCGTCAGGCGGACTGCCGGATATTATCTCCCAGGTGTATGGTGAAGTACCCCATCTGGCATCCAGAGACTGTGAATAGTCCACGCCTACCTGGCCATCGGGCAGCGGTGAAGCCGTGGTAACCATTAGATTCTGGGGTGTATAGACAACATTCACGCCCCTGTTAAGCAGTGACTGGATATCCGCCATGTTTTGAGAGCCAGGACTAATATCCAGATAATTGTAGTGTAAAAATATAACACGTATTTTCTGAAGATTAACCAGGGTAGATATAGTATCTATTTTATTGAATTCCAGATTGAGAATGTCAAGGTTGTTAAGATTGGCCAGTGGCGTCAGGTCGGCTATCTGGTCGTTAAAAAGGCTAAGCGACCTCATTTTAGTGAAATTAGAGATGACCGATATGTCGCTTAGCGGAGCCATATCCAGGGAAAGATCCTCGAGATTGGAAAGACCGGCCAGAGGAGTCAGATTGCTTATCGGATTATCGGAGAGAAAAAGCCATGTTAATTTGGGAAGATTGGCCAGAGGGGTCAGGTCGCTTATCAAATTGCTTTCAAGATTGACTTCCCAGAGGTTGGGGAGATTGGCCAGAACGGAGATATCGCTTATTCGAGGGTTATTGCCCAGGGAATGAAACGAAATCACCTCCAGTTTTGTAAGATTAGCCAGTGGTGATAAATCGTTTACATAGGTGTGATCAACGTGCAATTCGGTTAGATTGGTAAGATTAGCCAGGGGAGATATACTGGTTATCTGGTAACAACCTGCCCAAAGAATGGTCAAACTGGTCAGATTCGATAAATCGTTTAGATTACTTATCGAGTTACCATCGAGAATCAGTGTTTTCAGTTTGGCAAGATTTGTCAGTGGAGATATATTGCCTATTTGATTGAAAGACAGGTCAAGGTATGTCAAATTATTCAGGCTGGCGATGGGTGATATATCGGTTATCTGGTTCCAGTCAAGGTCAAGGCGCTGCAGGGTTACATGACCGGTCAGCGCATCTAAACTGACGATTTGATTGTCATTGAGGTCCAGGCTTTGCAGTTTGGCAAGGTTACTCAACGCCGATATATCGGCTATCTGATTAGAGGGCAGGTCAAGCTGTTGCAGGTTGGTGCAATGCTCCAGACCGGTAAGATCAGCTATGCCGGCGTTATCGGCAGAAAGAGACGTTAAATTGTCCAGGTCAGATTGATAAATATCTCCGGAGGGTATATTAATCGCCGCCCGGATGGCGGCCTCCAGGTTAGGATCGGGGAAAGTGATGGAGGTGGGGGGGGGCGGTGGTGGCGCTGAAATGGGCGTACTCCATACGCCATGGTCAGTGGTGCCTGCATAGAGGATGTTATGGGTGGAATCACAGGCCAGCGCCTGGACTTCAAAGGAACTGATATATCCGCCGGTGCTGGTCCAACTGGCGCCGTCATATGACCATACTCCCGTACCCGTCCCGCCCGTCCCGGCATATACCAGATTGACCGCGGGGTAATAGGCCAGTGAAAGTATCGATTCAAAGGAATTAAACCCGCTGGTCCTTGTCCACGAAGTGCCGTTATAGACCCATACTCCGTTGATGTCGGTGCCGGCATATAAGACGTTATGAGTAGTATCCAGGGCCAGCGAATAGACGTTGTGGCTCTGTAAATCATCGCCCAGCTGGGACCAGGTAGCACCGTCAAATTTCTCCACACCGGCCCCGGTACTATCCGTACCTGCATAGAGAACCTGGAGGTCTGGATCATAGACCAAGGAAAGAATTGCACCTGGCCCGCCGCCGACATTACCCGGGCTGTCAATATTCCAATGGACTCCGTAGTAGTACCCCACCCCATTGGCTTCGGTGCCTTCATAAATTATGTCTTCGGTTGAATCGTACGCCAGGCTCCAAACAGTATAGGTGTCTGTCGGATAGTCGCTAATACTGGTCCAGATTGAACCGTCATAGCGCCAGACTCCATGCATGTTGGTGCCGGCATAGAGAATATTGTTAGCCTGGTCATATGCCAGCGCGCGGACATCGTAATCGCTCAAATCTCCGCCGGTGCTGGTCCAGGTGGAGCCGTTATAACACCATACCCCGTTCTTTTCCGAGCCATCAATGCCGGTGCACATGCCCGCGTAGAGGAGGTTGCGGACGGAATCATAGACCAGGGCGTGTATCCGGGATGTATTTATTTCACCGCCGGTTGTCGTCCACGCCAGGCCCGCCGGTGGCGGCGGCGGCGGTTGTTCATTTACCACCTGGGTAATTTCGTTGGAATCGCATGTGTTATAATTGTCGTCTCCACGGTAAGTTGCCTTGATGTAGTAGCTGCCGGCTGCTAGCGTGCTATCGGTGAATACAACTATTCCAGTGGTATCCAGGAGAATGGAAGGATAGCCTCCCGTAAAATCGACCCAGTTGCCGGTAGGTACAGATTTGTCCGGGGGGTGGCTCACCGTCAATGTGTAGGTTACCGTATCACCGACCAGCGACGGATTGGGCGAGGAGGTCAGCACCGCCGTACAATCCAGCTTGTTTACCGTCTGCCAGTAAGTGACCGATGTGCTCTGGGCGTAGTTATAGTCTCCGTTGTATTTAGCTACGAAGTCGATACTACCCGGGTGCATATCGCCGCCCACGCCTGACAAAAATGCCTGTCCCGCATTGTTCAGCGTTGTCGTAGTCCCATACCCGCCTCCCTCAAAAAGGAAATAGAGAACGCCGGTAGGGATGCCGCCGGCGCCGGTGACCGTGGCGGTAAAAGTAACGTCATCCCATGCGTAGGAGGGCTGTGAAGAAGAAGTTATTGTAGTAGTCGTAGGGATACGGTCCGGGCCCAGTATCAGTTGTCCGGAGATGTTGGTGACATCATGGACAATGTTGACATTAACGCTCGTCCCGGGTGTACCGAAGCCATCGCCCCACCCCGTAAGAGTGCCACCGGGATTCTTCACCAGGCTGTAGCCCAATCCCGCGGAAATAATAATTGCCCCACCGCCCGAAGTTGAACCCGGTATAGTCGCCACCACAAAGGGAGCGGCATAATAGGAACTGGTGTTAGTTTGCGCCAGAGCGCCTTGCCAGTTTGACCCCCATCCGTAAAGATTGCCGCTGCTGTTCTGGAATGCCAGGACGTGAGTCCCCCGTGCGGATATGCCATCGATGCCGGAGAGGAAGCCGCTGCCCCCGATGCCCAACACCTGGACCGGCGATAATTCCCCGCTTACCTGGCTTGAGGATTTATTAATACCCAGGTTGCTCCAGGTGTTGCAGCCGAAAGTCCACACAGAGCCGTCGTTTTTCAAAACGACGCTGAATGCGTTCGAGGCACAAATACTCTTGACATCGGTCAGGCCAGATGCCTGTACCGGATGAGAGATATAATACGTGTTACTGCTGCCGTAGTGGTTGCCGGTAGTGCCGTTACCCAGCTGTCCCCAGCCGCTGCCGCCCCAGCCCCAGACAGTGCCGTCCGTTTTTAACGCCAGGGTGTGGTCCATACCGGCGGAAACAGCGGTGACGTTTTGCAGGAACCCGCCAGCATCATCGTGCACCTGGACGGGGGTGGTGCTATAGGCTATGCCGCCTTCGCCCTGGTTGCCGGCGCCGGTGCCGAGCATGCCCCACCCGTTGCCGCCCCAGGCCCAGACGGTGCCGTCATTCTTAACCGCCACGCTCCAACCATCCCCGGCAGTAGCGGCTTTAACATTGGTGAGAAAGCCCGAGGCGCCGGCTCCTACAACCTGGACCGGTGTTGTGCTATATCTGGTAGAAGTGGTACCGTTGCCAAGCTGTCCGCTATCGTTGTAACCCCAGGCCCAGACGGTGCCGTCTTCCTTGACCACGAGGTTATGATCGCTGCTATAACCCTGGTCAAAAGAGACCACGTTACTTAGGTTAATATAGGTGAGATTGGGATTATTGGCGGCGTCCACGCCGGCCAACTGCCACAGCGTCCCCGCAACATCGGCCAGGGCCGGTTGGGGGGGCGCTACCGCCGGCGGCAAGACCAGCGCCAGTACCAGGACCAGTGCCGTTAACCAGAATTTGAGCTTCATATTCACATCCTCAACGGATATCCCTTGAAGTCATTCATGCTTATCTTTTTTATTTGATTCTTGGCGATGATTCAATATCAGATTAAGAGAAACTAATCACGACATCTACGGTTAACTGCTGTCCCGTTGTTAACTTCACCGGTTTAGGTTCGTGCGTATCCTTATCAACAAGAGTAGTTGAAGTTAAAGAAAAAGTATCATTAGTGTATTGGCTAGAAGGTGGTGAAGTGCTGGGCAGTGCACACACTTCGGTGGTGACGTCATCAATTTCCCAGTCTATCCAAGCGTTGATTGTTCCGCTGAACTCCAGCTTGCCATTAGAAGTAATAGTAACAGATAGGTTTTTTGAAACAGACAACCCAGAAGTTGGCATAGTGCTTTCACAAATATAACCTGAAACATAGTTTTTATTTAAAACAATTGCCCATGCACCAACTGAATGCGCTCGTGCTAAAATATTACAAAGACCCCCCGAACCCTCAGCATCTATTGCGTTTTCAAACTCCCTGCTCTCTGCCAACGTACCGTCCGGGTTAGTCACCTCTATCGTCCAGTGCCCGTGTACCTTAATGCCCTCCTGGGGGCCTTTAGCCGGCGCTGCAGAGACTATCGTGTCCGGAGTTGCAGGTGCACTGTTTACCGCAGTCTTTAGCGCGGGATTGCTCACTGCCGCCGTACTCCCGCATCCGGCCAGAGTCAGGCTAAGCAGCAGGCACGCCGCCATCACCATCCCAAACCAGGTAATAAGATGTTTTTTCATTGCATCCTCCTTATATGTGTGTATCTATTTTCCAGATTTATCAAAAAAAAACCGACCAAATTCAGGTCGGTTTCACCACTGGCTCCCCGCTATCCAGGTGACCACATACAGATAGCGGTTCAATGCCTCTTGCATGTATTCAATTGTTATCAAATGTTCAATCTATTCATTCAGGGTGATGTTCATTTTATCGAAAAAACGAATCGAGCGGCATCGGTGAAATGGCCTATTTTTAAGTATGAATTCTGGTATCACGTACGAACTGACTTGAAATTGATATCCTGACGGTGGGGAGCATCTGTTGCCCGAACCGTGGTATTATTTTTTGGTTTGATTTGAGGTATACCAGGCGGAAACCTGGGCCCGCGTGTTCAACTCAAGTTTATTGAGGATATGCCGCAAGTGGGCATCGACGGTGCGTTTAGAAATAAAAAGTTTGCCGGCGATACTTCGATTACTTAGCCCGGCCGCTACAAGTTTGGCGACATCCATCTCACGGGCAGTGAGCCAAGGCGTTGCGGCCGAACGTGCCTGCGTATTGGGATTGATGGCCCAGGCGACGGCATCATTGAGTGTCAGGTTCCGTACCGTTTCCTGGGATGATGATAGTACGTTATTCCCATGTATATTGTGCATCGCGGCTAAAGTGTTTTCATAGCTGGAATCAGCATACCACCGGACAACACCGATCCGTTGTCGTAATGCACTGGCTGTTCCAAATAAGCGAATAGAGCCCTGTTGATCTTTGAGCGCCCAGTATGCCTGACCGAGAAAATCGAGGCAATAACAGACCAACTCCCAAAATCTCAACTCCTGACAGGCATGTAGCCTTTCAAGAAGGATATTTTTAGCCAGTTCAAATTCCCCGAGGCCAATCTGGGCTCTGCCCAGCCAAATTGAAATAACCGTGGTAAAAGCAAGATCACCTTGGCGTCTGGCTAAAGTCAGGGCTTCCTCCAGTAAAATAACTGCCTGCTCGTTATCACCCTGTAAACAAGTCAATTGTCCTCTCCAGAAGAGTGCGTAATAAATTGCCCGGGGTTCTGTTTTATACTTTAACCGGGATAATCTAACTGCTTGATTGTAACGGGAAATGGCGTGTTTCATATCACCTGTGGTCAGAGCAATGCTTCCCAGAGCTAATAAGGCGCCTACAATATCAAAAATATCATCCATCTCTGACGCGAGAACCAGACTTTCTTCAACCATTTTTTGAGAATCAGCTATATCCATCTGGTGATATGCCAGGAGAGAGACCTCATTTAACGTTCTTGCCCGTGCTAACGTACGTTCCCTGGTTTGTGATAAAAGCCGGGAGGCAATTGAACGCCCTTCACTAAAACGGTCCCGTAGATCCCAGAAACGGGACAGAGCGGCAAACAGCCGTAATCCTCCTGATGATTCTCCCGGCGTTATACAGCTCCACTCCAATGCTGCCCAGAGGTTATTGAATTCAGTTTCTATTTGATCAAGCCAAGTCAGCAGTTTTGGTCCCCAAAAATCCGGCTCCCTTAGTTCGGCCCACATTAGAAACCAATCACGATGGGAGCGCTGTAAAGCATCTTCCTTACCCATCTTCTTCAGCTGTTCGCGGGCATATTCACGTATTACCTCCGGGAAGTGGTAGCGCATACTTCCGTCCGGTTGCTCATTCACCATTACTATCGAACAATCCACTAAATGCATCAGCAAATGCGGAATTTGGATTTTATCCAGCCCATTTCTGCTACAGATTTCTTCAGCGCTCTCCAATGTCCATTCATTAGAAAACACAGAAAGCAGCCCGAAGAGCTCTTTTTCTTGAGCATCCAGAAGACGGTAGCTCCAGTCGATAGCCGCGCGTAAACTCTGGTGGTGAGCCGGTGCATCCCGCGTGTTGCTGGTTTCCAGTATCAATTGGTTGCCAAAACGTACCAAAATAGCCTCTAAACCGATAGCTCCAACTTGAGTAGCAGCCAGTTCGATAGCCAGCGGAATCCCATCCAGCCGGACGCACAGTTCGGAGATAGCCCGCGCATTATCCGATTTAAAAGCAAAATTGGCGTTGCGGGCCTTCGCTCGCTGGATAAAAAGAGCGACCGAAGGTACCCGGGATAAGCTGTGTAAATCCTGTTCCTCGGCAAGATTGGGCACCGGCAATGGAGGGACTGAAAATACAACCTCCCATTTTAGTCTTAAAATCTCGCGGCTGGTAGTTAAGATTTTCAGGTTAGGGCATGAGGCAAGCAAGGTGCTCAAGGCTGTTATAGCGTCCAGGACATGCTCGCAGTTATCCAGGACTAAAAGCATTGGTCGGGTGCCGATAGATTGAATTAAACTCGGTAACAGCTGGCTGTCGCTACCGGTAATCACCCCGCAGGAGCGGGAGATTTTTTGCAACACCATGGAAGAGTCCGTAATGGGAGCCAGATCAACGAAAATAATCTGGGCAATTTTCGGACGAATAGCATCCAGCACACCCAGAGCCAGGCGGGTTTTACCAACCCCGGCGGTGCCGGTGAGAGTAAGCAGCCGTATATTTTCTCTGAGTATCTGCTTTTTTACGAAGTCAATTGCTTCTTCCCGACCGATAAGTGAGGTAGGCTGTATTCCGTTAAAATGTTCACTATTGCAAGATTCCGCCAAAGATTAACCTTCACCTTAAATTATGTTTACAATAGTAATGCGTATTATATTGGTTCAATCAAGTTATGTCAATAAGTTAAACGGCATTTATAAGGAATTCAGATGATTGGTTGTATTCAATGGGTGAAATTTTGCAATGATCTTTTTTGAATGACACTTTTGGTGACGGGTAAATGTTTATCGTATTAATATAGAATATTCTTGAGGTTAATGAAGATTTAGGTGGAGCTATTAGTATATTATTAGTGGACATTATAGGACTAAGTTAAGTCATGAAACAGTCTTAACTGTTAAGCAAACCGCCATCCAATCATCAGGGAAATTCATTACCACTGCACGAACATCGGGATGTCTGTCCGGTGATGCGTATAGCTGGTTGATTCCGTTTCGTTTCAGTGTTTAGCGATCAACAATACGCCCTTTTGTGCGGTAGAGTGACTACTGCCGAAATTACAGTTATAAGGCAAAAACGCGGCACGAAATTCAGCTGATTCAAGCCGTTCAACAATGACAGCACATGCACTATTCAGAGCGAACTCATTCTTCAATCTGCCTTTAGAATATGTGCTACCGTTTCTTCTGGTGTCAAATTTGTGTTATCCACAACAATCACTCTGTCGTCAAAATTCAGCATCTCATAAAAGTATTTTATCCAATATTCTGGTGTTACGCTTGCATGACAAGTTCTTGACTGGCAGCGTTCCAAAGCGGTCTGATACTCCGGTTTAAGAAGGAAAAGCCGGTATTTCAAATTGCGGGATTGAAATACTCCTATGTACCTATCAAAGTCCTCTGGTAGTATCACGGTGGACAAGACAAAATTATCCCCGAACATGGATAGGATGTCTATTTCGCTGGCGATTTCATCTGCCATTTCATTGAAATCTACCTGTTTTGTTCCTTTCTTGTGTTTTACCGATTGAATTACACAGTCGCCGTCAACTGCAAGAAATCCTTTATCAGCAAGTAATTCTGCAATGGTAGATTTTCCACTTCCACAAGTACCGTTAAGCACGATAATATTCCCGCCGTTACATTTGTGTGTAATCTCCACTTCTTCACCGCAGTGGATACAAGTAGGCAGAACAGGCAACATGCCAAAGTCTTGCTTACGCAGGTTCTTGCTGTAAATGGTAATATCGTTTATTTCAAGCTCTCCGCAACTCGAGCAAGTAATCATATTCTTACCTCATTCGCTGCGCAAATAAACAAATGCCCCTCAGTATCGAACATCATACAAGAGATCCCTGTTACAAGAACGCCGTTCTTGCATTCTGTTGGTCACTTCTCCACACGTCAGGGTGCGCTCCCCAGATTTTAAATACCAGAAATTTCTGGGGACAACGACTTCTCTTTGAGAATTCATGCGGGTATTATACGGGAATTTAAGCGAATTAACAAAATGCTTGATAGTGTTTTCACGTAATTTATTCTCTTTGCTTATTCTTTGTTATCGGGATCATTGTCCAGCCATGCGTACGATTATTTGATACCTTTTAGCTTTTCTATAAAGTGAAAATCACCAGTACATAAATGTAGGGATGTTTGCTCTTCCATGCGTATGTTTCAGTTTCTCAACACCAACTGTTAGTGCCGGTCACGCCCTCCGCAGCGAAGCAGGAGTCTACTTTTTTTGAAGGATATTAGATGCTTCTATTTCTTTGACGAAATCTTCCACTGGAATAGCCCCCATTAACATAGGCTCCAATGTACCTCTGGAACAGATCTCGATCACTACTCGAGAAATCACGAGTGCATTATCTGCCTCAATGATATTGACGAAATCATAAGGACCCAGCAGTTTATACTGAGCGATTATTTTTGCCCCCATATTTTCTATTTCTTTATTGACTTCCCAAATTCTTCCGGGGTGTCTTTTTACTGATTTCCTTCCTTCGTTGGTCAAGGTAGTCATTAAGCAATAAAGCATGTTATATTCCTCCCTATTTAAATCTAGTCTGTTTGTTATGTCATATACTAGTACTGTAGAAGATGGCTGTCAATGTAGAGCGGGTTTGTTTTAGTCAAATAAAAAAAGAGGGGCATTTCTACCTCCCCTTTTAAATTTAGTCTGAATTCAAATTTATTACCATTGCACAAACATAGGGATGTCTGATTTCTTGTACGTACGATTATCCATCCGGCAATGAATCAATCAGCATCCTACCACAAAACCAGCCACAGTCCACAACAGCACAGAATCATTATTAGGAGGTATTATTATGTCTAAAAATACAGCCAAAGGGCTAGAAAAAACCATCGTCACAGCCAAAGTCCTAAAAACTACGGTAGACCTACTTAATGCCTACGCTAAAGACACGAATCAATCACTATCAAGTGTCGTGAACCATTGTCTCACGACTTACGCCTTTATGATAACAAGAGCTTCCATTTTTTGGGCAGGTCTTGAATTTCCAGACAATCTAAGAAAACAACTCAAACCACCAGATTATCTTGAAAATATCCTCTTACACGAGCTTGGAATTACCGAGTCAGAATTCAAAAAACTCGATAACCACAAGCCCGATAAAAAACTGCTACCACCAAGCAAATAGTTTACGCTCAAACAAAGCTAAACTTAATAAAGTATACCCATAGGTATACCACAATTATTTATGTAAACATCACAGGTTCAAATTTTGTTGAGATAATTGAAATTATATCCTCACCCACACATAAACTTACTACCCGGAACCCCCCTGATAGTGAGTGAGGGGGGTTTTGGCGAAGGCATTGCACCTTCTCCATTGCAATTATTCTACGCCTCAACATCTATCCTGTCAATAGTCATTGTTTTATGGACAAGGCGGCTGGCTAAAGCCGACCGCCTCCTTGTCCTCCATCCGCCATCTTTATAGCGACAGCTTACGCTAATCGCATCATCATGGCTAATAAAAACCAATACAACAACTACTACCACTCCCCCAACCCCTCTCCGAAACATCGTAGAGGGGCAACTATCAGGGCTTCCATCACCATCATCCACTACTAATCAAGATTATCTATCTCTATCCTTCCATCATAGGTATCATACTAAATGCAACTTAAGGCACAAATCACACTTAATATCTTGACCATCCCGCACCAGAACGACTTTAAAACCAAATATCAAGCAATAAATAAATAAAAGGGAAAAAGTCATAACACCGAGAGTAAAAGTCAATTAAGAGGTAGCCTTAATAAATCAATAATGATAACAAGAAAGATAGCCGATAAACGATTATTGTGTTTAAGGGGGAAGCCTAATCTGAAAAAAACGAATAGAAGCAATCATCAACCCCTGGCCTCGCCTCCGGACTCGCCAGAATCACAACCATACACTACAACTAAAATCGTCAGACGAAGTAAAGGACTCCCGCGCTTCGCTTGGGCTAATAGGGTTGAGTACTTTAATAACATAAACTTGACATTATATACTGTAAGGTATATATTCAGGACATGAATCAAAGTCTATCACTACCAACATTGAAATGCTTGCGTTGCGGTCATACCTGGTATCCCCACAGACCGGCTTTGCCTAAAGTCTGCCCTAAATGCAAATCACCTTACTGGAATAAGAAGAAGTGGAAGGGGATAAAAGGATAGAAGCTGTTATTTGGAGGACAACATGAGTTTTGGAGGATATGATAAGGTACACCATCCTAGTCTGGACAAAAGTGAGGCTTACTATGTATATACATGTGGACATTGTGGTAGGGAAGTTTCGGGAATAGTAGTAGCAATATATCAATACGGTGACCACGTGGACTGGTTACTCTGTCCATCCTGTGGAAAAGGTTCGGTACACAGTGATGATATTTTCCCTCGTCCAGTTTATGGAGTCGATATAGACGGTTTGCCTGCGATGGTACAACAAGCATATCAAGAAGCTAGAAATTGTATGTCAGTTAATTCATATACTGCTTGCGAACTGATATGTAGAAATATACTAATGCACGTAGCTGTCGAGAAGGGAGCTGACGAAAATCAATCATTTGAAGCATACATTTTATACCTTGAAAAAAATGGATATGTCACACCACCCATGAAGGAATGGGTAAAGCTTATTAAAGAACATGGAAACAAGGCGGCACATAGACTAGAATTACCCAACAGAAACAGGGCTGAATGTACATTTATGTTTACGCTGGAGTTACTTAGGCTTATATATGAAATGAATCATGTAGCTAGTAAGTTCACATCGAAAAAATAACGTATTTTAGAGAAGAGAATGAAAGCCGCAATCTATTGCCGAGTCAGCACAGATGACCAAGAGAAAGAAGGAACAAGCCTTAAAACCCAGCTTGAGGCCTGTCTGAAATACTGCCAAGAGAAAGGCTATACCGTAGTCCGTAAATTCAGCGAGGCATATTCCGGCCTTAAGCTCGACCGCCCGAAGCTCACCGAGCTAAGGAACATGGTACTAGCCCACGACCTTGATTGTATCATTGTCTATTGCCTCGACCGCCTGTCAAGAGACCCGGCTCATGGGGCGATGCTTTTCCAGCAACTCGAAGAAAACCACGTTACCCTCGAAGCCGTCACCGAGACTATAGAGAACACCGACATGGGCAAGCTAATAAGCTACATTCGAGGATTCGGTTCCAAAGTGGAAGCTGAGAAAATCCGAGAGCGCACCATGCGCGGGAAACTCGCCCATCTCAAAGAGGGTAAACTTCCGCAGGGAACGGGCATAGGCATCTACGGCTATAAATGGGACAAGGCAACAGGTCGAAGGACAATCATCGAACACGAGTCGAAGATTGTCCAGAAAATCTTTACAAAGGTACTGGAAGGCTCTAGTTTCAATAAAATCGCCATCGAACTTAACAAGGCATCTATCTTTACCAAAGCAGGGAAATTGTGGCATCCCTTAACCGTCAAGAGAATAGCCACTAACCCCACCTATACAGGTCATACCAACTACGGCATGACCAAACGCATCGGTAAAAAGGTTGTTATCCAACCTAAAGAAAACTGGATATTACTTCCAGACATCACACCGCCTATCATCACCGAGGAAACGTTTAAACGCACTCAAGAAGCTATAAAGCAAGCCAGACTCTCACGACCTGTGAGACCAAGCGGGACATACCTGCTCACTGGCTTTATCAGGTGTAATAAATGCGGGTCAACCATTTGCGGGACCACCTTAAGCAAAAAATACAGATACTACAAATGCCGTGGCTCGAACCCGACCACGACAAGAGATAAAATCTGCAATGTCGGCTACATCAGAGCCGACCATATAGAAGAATTTGTCTGGAAACATATCAGTAAAGACGTGAGAGACCCTCACGCAGTATTAAGAGCTCTCGATAATATTGAGAAAAGCGGTAGTAAAAATATTTTACAATCCCTCGAAAAGAGGATTAACCAGCTAAAAAAGAGCCTTAAATTCTATTCCACAAGAATACCAGAATGTTACGATATTCTTAAACAAGAAGATGAGTACAAAGACAAACTTCTCGATATTATCAATGACCTTAAGAAAAATCGAACAAGAGACGAACTCCAGCTTAAGCAATCACAGGAGTCCTACAAGAAAATTAATCAAGCACAACAGGTTAAGATTAAATTCACCGAGCAATGCCGGAATATCAGAAAACTTTATTCTGGCAACATTAGCGTAGAGAAAAAACGGGAAGTGCTAAGCCTCTTTGAAACCGAGGTATTAGCCTGCCCGGGACACTACACCTTAGCCACGTCACTAAGCGCCGAGATAGTATCAAAACACGATACGCTATTACAATCATCACTAATTGATGAGAATTTAGTCACCATTGAACAAACATCGGGATGTCTACATGTACTTAAAGATAGAGTAAACGATTGTTGCTTGGCTTTTCATTGCTCATGGGAACGGATACATTAAATTATACCTAATACTTACCGGCTTAAAAATGATAAACCCCTTTCCGTGCATTTTTTTCGGTAGTTACATAGATTATGCGGCGGAACAGACACTATCGTTTCATAGTTGCGAATCTGAAGTCGACTAGTCTACCTGGCGAAGGTCCTGGATGTCTTCTAACGATGGGTCATTAATCACACTATCTCCAACACCCTTAAGACTTTCCTCGCAGTCAACGCGCAGATATAATGCAAGTCCGCCTCCTATTTTTGTACTAACATATTGATGTCTAACCAAAGTTGGCCCGATTAATTACCAATGATCTCATAATTGAATAGTCATGCTGTTGACTGTTGATAAGTCCGTTCTATAATAAGACCATAAGTAAGAGGTAAAAGGGTATTCCCGAAGCGTCACTCCAAGTCAGGTTACTACTGAACATGGACGATTTTTGCTTGAGACCAGAGTTCGACGCGAAGCATTTGAGTAGGGCGCTAGAACAATAGGATAGCCGCATTAATTTGTGTTATGGACGTAAGTTAATCCGACCGATTTAAGCTTCTGAGAAGCCAATGATAAAGGTCAATATAAGCCCGGGCAGAGCGATCCCAGGAAAAGTCCGCCGACATTGCATTCTTTTTCAAGGATGTCCACTCCCCCTTCCGATAGAAAACGGCTAAAGCACGTTCCACGGTCTGAAGGAAGTCCTGAACTTTGTACGATCCAAAAACGAAACCGTTTCCCCTTCCGCTCTCCGGATCAAAATCTACAACCGTGTCTTTTAAGCCGCCAGTGGCTCTGACAATGGGAATCGTTCCGTATCTAAGGCTGTAAATCTGGGTGAGGCCACATGGCTCGTAGCGGGAAGGGACAAGAAGCAGATCGGACCCCGCGATAATTTTATGGGCCAAGGACTCATTAAAGGCAACCCGAATTCCGACCTTTCCGGGATACCGCAAAGAGGCCTTAGTGAAAAATTCTTCGTACCGCCTGTCTCCTGTTCCGAGGAGTACAAAATGGACGCCTCCAGAGAGGAGATCATCCAGCGCCTGCTCCAAAAGGTCAAAGCCCTTTTGCGCCACTAACCGCGACACCATGCTAATAAGGGGTATGTCGGGATTCTCTGAAAGACCGAAACTCCTCTGGAGGTCAGCCTTGCAGGCTGTTTTCCCTGAAAAATCCTTGAGGTTATATGTTTTGGCAATAAACGGATCGGTCTCCGGATTCCATATGTTGTAATCAACCCCATTAAGAATACCGACGAGGCTAGCCGCCCGCTCTTGGAAAACCCCTTCAAGGCCAAAGCCATTCTCAGCGGTCTTGATTTCCTCTGCGTAGGTAGGGCTCACCGTCGTAATAATATCGGCAAAGGCTAGTCCCGCTTTAAGGAAGTTAATTTCCCCATAAAACTCTAAGTATCGAGGTATGAAGAAGCTCGGATCTAGGTTCAAGAGATGCCAGTCTTGGCGCGGGAAAAGGCCCTGGTACCCTAAGTTGTGAACTGTGAAGACAGTCTTTATGGTGGAAAGTTCGGGATAAAGATGAGGTCGAGCCTTTAGGAAGGCAATTGCTAGAGCTGACTGCCAGTCATGGGCGTGGAGAATCACCGGCGGGTCAAGCTTCAAGACTTCGAGGATAGCCCGGGCGAAAAATGTGAACCGCTCAGCGTTGTCGAGATAGTCACCCTCTGGAGTCCCGTAGAGGTACTCTCGGTCAAAGTACCGATCGGCACGGACGAAATAAATGGGAATAGCATCCTCTGTCTTTGTCTTTAACAGAATCCCTTCCTCCATCCGGTTGGAGATAGGTACAGTGAAGCGGACTCCGGTATCCTCTAGCGCGAAACCACCCTGAAGGATAGAGCGGTAGGCAGGCATGATGAGGGAGACCCGAAGTCCTAGCCCTTCCAGAGCCCCAGGTAGTGAGCCCAGCACATCACCTAAACCGCCAGCCTTGGCAAAGGGGGCAATCTCCGGCGAGGCAATGGTAACATGCAAACCTGGATCTCTGGATGTTTGCAACTTGGCCCTGAAATTCTTATTCATGGGTTGAACACGTTGGTCCTGGTCGAACTCACTAATAAAAGGGTGGCTATGCTGGTGATATGTCCACCCCTTTGGGAACGACAACTATTCCTTTATCTGATACTGTGCAGCCTCTTTTTTTATCCAACTCTAGATCATAGCCTATAAAGGCGCCAGCCCGGATTCTGCTTTCCTTATCAATGATAGCTCGCTTAATCCTGGCACCGGGTTCTATATTGACATCATCAAATATTATCGATTCCTCGACTGAAGCATGTCTCTCCACAACTACTCCTGGAGACAGAATAGATTTCTGCACTATGCCGCCGCTAATTATACAGCCATCAGACACCATAGAATCCGATGTTTTTCCTCCGAAGATAAACTTACTCGGAGGTAGTGACCTCTCATAAGTTCTGAAAGGCCACTTCTCACCATAGAGATTGAGAGGGGGATCCACACCCACCAAATCCATACTCGCTTCATAGTACGAATCGATGGAGCCAATATCCTTCCAGTAAGATGAATCACGGGTTCTATCAACCAAGATCTTATGCCTGGTGCCCTCTATCACTTCAACCACGAAATCCTCAATCTTGTTTTCCTTTTCGTAGTCGTAGGCGAAGATGTTAAGGCCTCGGCCGATCGCCTCTGGAATGATACCTTTACCGAAGTCGTCTTCTGGTTCTTGTAGAATTTCTCTCAGAGTACCAGCTCTAAATACATAGACTCCCATAGAGCCAAGCACGTGTTCCGGAGCCTCGGCAATTGTCTTTGACTGGGGTGGCTTTTCATGAAACCCGACCAACCTGTGGTCCTGATTTTCTTCAAGCACCCCCAGCCTTCCCGCAGCCTCTTCCGGTCTTACCCTAATGGCCGATAAGGTAAGATCCGCTTTCTTCAGCTCGTGATAGGTGACTATCTGGCGATAGTCCATTTTGTAGATATGGTCACCGGAGAGAATCAGGACAGGATCGCCGGCCTTTCCCTTGATGAGATCAAGATTTTGACGTATGGCATCAGCCGTACCGCGGTACCAATCTGTACCTATCTTCTGCTGAGCAGGTACGCAGTATATGTAGTCTCCTAACCTTGAACCCGAGATGCCCCAGCCATTCTGGATATGTTTATGCAATGAGTCCGACAGGTACTGTGTGAGAACGGAAATCTGGCGGATACCTGAGTTGATACAGTTGCTCAACGTAAAATCGATGATTAGGTATTTACCTCCGAAAGGAACAGCCGCTTTTGACCGCCCTCCCGTTAAGGGCTGCAGTCTTTCACCTGCTCCACCTGCCATTACAATTACTTGGACATCGTTCACTACCATAGTCCACAACGTCCTTTATTCACTCATTATATCAAACTAGTAGACATTGGCAAGGTGTTCCCCTTTTACTATATCCTGTAATTCAACTACTTGACAGAAAAAGATTAGAAAACTAAATTATCCGTTAGATGCCTTAAAAAAAGTATAGTCCGCATCAATCACTCACAATTTGGAAATCGCATTACTGTTAAGGGTCTTTGGAGAATTCAAGCAAGAGGAGGCTAAATTACCATGAAGACCGATGCAGAACTACAGCAGGATGTTATGAATGAGCTTAAATGGGAGCCGACTCTTAAAGCGGCGGAGATTGGGGTTGCCGTCAAAGATGGTGTGGTGACGCTGAGTGGCTACGTCGATAGCTATATTAAGAAGTTGGTTGCCGAGCGCGCCGCCGCACGAGTTTTTGGCGTTAGGGCAGTGGTTGAAGCAATCCAGGTCAGATTACCAGGCTCTCTTAAGCGTTCAGATGAGGACATCGCCGGGATGGTGGCAAATGTTCTCGAGTGGAATGTTCTGGTGCCCTATGACCGCGTCAAAGTGAACGTGCAGGACGGGGTGGTTACTCTAAGTGGCGAGGTAGACTTGTGGTATCAGAAGTATGCTGCCGAGGAGTCCGTACGCTACCTCATGGGAATAGTATGGTTAAATAACCAAATTACGGTCAAGCCGACGGTCAAACCACTGGATGTAAAGCCCAAAATCGAAAGCGCATTTCAGCGCAATGCATTGCTTGATTCGAGGCGTATTAAAATAGAAACTCGCGGCGGAAAGGTGATTCTCAGCGGCAGTGTGCACTCTTGGGGAGAGAGAGCAGAAGCCCAGTGGGTGGCTTGGGCGGCACCAGGGGTGTCCGAAGTCGAGAACAATATCATTATTAGTCCTTAAGCGGAAAACTCGAAATCCTGGTGATGTTTTGTTGGGTACTGGGAATGATACTGTACATGTTCAATTCAATCCAAGTCGTATTCAGATATATATGAATAAACAAGGAGAGATATGACAGAAAAAGAACATCACACACAGAAAGAACTGGACCATAAATGGCGAACTAGAGATGGCTCCACTCCAAGTTATAAGGCTTTTCACGAGGTTTACATCACCAAGGATTTAGGATCAGAAAGAAATGAAAAACTGAAAGCTTTCATCAATAAACACATCACTGAATTTAAAGGAAATATAGAGGAAAAACCTGGCATCCCGCAAATGCTCTTTGAGAGGAAGCAAGACGCCCAGGAGTTTGCTAACGAGCTCAGTGTACGACTCGATATTCAAAAAGAACACATAACGGTTAAGGCAAGGAAATTCACTCGCTAATTTATTAAAGCTGAAGTACGCGCAGGAATTCATGATATAACGATCGGGATTTAATCACTGACACACCTTTTTTTATGATATAATCACCTCTACAAAGGAGGAAATCATAATGATTAAAGAAGGCATACCAGCCAAAAGTCTGATTATACGAGCACTTGTAAATAAGAATCCGGAAGTACTTGCCAATGAGATGTCCACATGGCTTAGAGAAGCGGGGCAACAAACAGGAGTTGTCATACACGATATTAGCTTTTTGCAAACCCCTGAAGGTACCTGTGCTATGTTAACATTTAGAGGCCCCATTCATTGAGTTTTTCATGATAGACGAAACATATAATCTAAAGGATGTATATGGCCAGTCACCTGCTATATATATTCCTGCAACGAAGTGATTTATGGCCGGTTCCATGATTATCTAATGTTGTGAGGTAGAACGATGAGAGACCAAAAAGAACAATCACTAAAAGATACCAAACGAGCGGTAAAGCGTGTTATAAAGGAATCTGGGCAACTAGACAAAGAACAAGAGAGAAAGAAAGCCTATTTGGCTAAAGAAGAGGCGACTGAAAAGGCTTGGAAAGCAAGGAAAACCAAGCATGCAGAGGAACGCGCTACTGCGGAAATTGAGCAACTACCTAGAGACCAGGCGAGAAAGGGATCTTACTTGGCTAGGGAGCAGGAGATATCCAAAGCCCAAGAGACGAGAAAACTCAAAACCAAAAACGACTAGCGAAACTCCCTGAAGTCCTGGCCAAATGCCCGCCGGCAGCGATGCAAGTACTGGCCTGCAGCATCGCACCATATCTTCCCCCCACAAAAATCGAGGTCGATGAGGTTACCCTTGCCACAGCTGATATTCTACGCCCTATACTTCAGGAAGACATCGTAAAGACTGTAAATGCAATTCCTAAAGAAGTCACCACCGGTACAAGCAATGTCGATGAACTAAGTGATTTAATTAAAGGCCAAGTCTCAACAATGGTTGTCGATGAATTATCCGAATTTAGAAAACAACTCGTCCAGCTCGCTACCTCAATTAAGGCTATTCAGGATGATTTGCCGGCACAAATACAGGCACGGGTTTCCACTATCTTCAAGGCAGAGTTCGAGGCGTTTCAAAAACAGGTTGAAGCCAAAAACAAGAGCTAATGTCTTCAAATAAAGTATAGCAGAGCTTTAGAAAGCTGAGCCAGAGCGGACGCCTCAATTAGCCGTTGACAAAAACCAAGTAACAGAGTGGAGGCCTTACCTGAGACTAATACTATAAAAAGGAAGAGTACGCATGGAATGGTAGACATCCCTGCATTTATGTACTGGTGATTTTCACTTTAT
>Ga0209777_10002838_pt1 | contig 22159 bp, 19 predicted proteins | sample FrelakmetHBP12HB_FD_187147 | JGI IMG/M metagenome (GOLD analysis project Ga0209777, IMG submission 187147) | Freshwater lake sediment microbial communities from the University of Notre Dame, USA, for methane emissions studies -HBP12 HB (SPAdes)... | ecosystem: Environmental > Aquatic >...
AACCCAGATCTATATCGGTATTGATGGCGCGCACGCGCCAGTACCAGATGCCGTCCGGGGTGAGGGTTAGTCCTGGAGCGGTTGTATAAGTTAATGCACCTATGGTCGTATAGAAATCCACCCTTAGGGTTGAGAATGTGGCATCGTTGGCAATTTGAATATTGTAGTAGTAAGCGCCAGCAGCCGCATTCCAGGTGAAGGTGGGCGTGGTGTCATTGGTAAGGAAGCCGATGGCGGGTGCGGTCAGCAGCGGCGCAGCCGGGATGGGGGCATGATAGTGCAAAGTGCGGTAGCTGCTCCAATTGCTCCAGTTGCCGGCGGCATCCCGGGCCTTAACATGCCAATAATAGGTGCCGACCGTCATGGCCGGGCTGGGGACATGGCTGACGGTTGCCAACACAGCCGAGGTATATACGCCGGTGGTAAAGCCGGTATTGGTGGCGTACTGGAACTGGTAAGCGTTGGCGCCCAGGGAAGCCGTCCAGCTAAAAGTGGGATTGGCATGTACGATGGCATTGTCAGCCGGTAAGGAAAGAGCCGGAGCTGAGGGCGCGGTTATATCAAGCGTGAAACTGCGCACCAGGCTCCATGGGCCGGCGCCGATGGTATTCCAGGCGCACACGCGCCAGTACCAGAGTCCGTCCGGGCTGAGCGGGGTAGAGGGGGTGTAGGTCAATACACCCACGCCGAGGGTGGCATTCACGGTCGGGGCAGTGAAAGCGGCGTTATTGGCAACCTGGATCTGGTAGGTATTTCCGCCGGTGGCTGCATTCCAGGTGAAGGTGGGGGTGTTGTCATTGGTCAGCAAGCTGGCGGTTGGCGCGGTTAGCACTGGTGCAGCCGGGGCAGACAAATTATTGGAAACGGTCACATTGAAACCGCTGGCATACGCGGAATTAACAGTGACTTTGATGCGGTTTATGGTATCGTTGAAAACTTCGCCAACTGTCCACATTGCCCCGCCATCGGCGGTGTTACCGTTCAGGTCAATATCAACCACATTGGCGGGACGCTCACGGAGGGTATTCACTTCATGGATGATCACCGCTGCCCCCGGCAGTTTCACGTCATAACCGGTCAGCCGGCGGGTTTCCACCGTGTAAAAATGGGTGGCGGAACCCCCGATTGGAATCTTGATCATTTTGGTCCAGGTGGGATTGAGCGGCAGCGCCAGCTGTTCCAGATTGTTGGTAGCCGAGTTACCCGGAGTAACTGTGAGCAACTGGCTTCCAATCCATCCCAGGATATCTTTATGGTAGGAAATGGTCTCCTGCGCGACGCAGCCGTAGGTTGGGCTTGTAGCCAGGTAACAGTTGATCCGATCCCAGCTCATCACATCCCAGGCATTATCATAGGTTTGCCCGTAAGCGCCGGAGGAATGCGGCAGCCCAAAACCGTGACCCATCTCATGTGCGATCACCGAAATATCTTGGTAACCCCAGGGTGGTTCCCAGGTGGTGCGCCAGTTTTGAGTGATTCCGTCCAGGGTCAAATAGGAGCTGCCGCCCCAGGCGTAGTTAAAAGCGTCATTGAAGGTCGCGTTGAACATCATATTGATGCCGCCATTCTGATAGGTGGCAAAATTTACGGCAGCGTTGGCGGCAGCGGTGCAATCGGTAGCCAGCGAGTTAAAGTTCAGACCCGGATAAGTGCTGGTCTGGTAATAAGAGCGCACATGCGGCAGGGTGTACCAGCCCGCCGCATTGCTGCCAGCCACATTCGCAAGGTTATAGGATAGCTCGCGCCAGTAATGGTCCAGACCCGGCCAGGAAGCGGAATACATCCCCTGGAAGAACGCCAGATTGTGTGGTTCGGTGGATACATCGCTGAATTTGCACATGATGCTGATCCATGGGTGGGATCCGGTAATTGCAGGTAAATTGGCGCTGGCTTTTTGTTTTCCCGATTTGGTTGACAGGGAGAGCTTGACTGCCTGTAAGACGGCGTGGTCAGCTTTTTTGGAAGGCGGCGATACCCATACACCTTCCACATCCACTGCTTTGTGGTTGACTGCCAGGTTTCCGCCCAGCAGCATGATCTGTTTATCACTGACCAGCACTTGAACGGATAAACCGTCCTCAGTGGTCAGGTTGTAGATCGGATTCGGTGAATCCTTACTGCCTGTCGGTCCATCTGCCCAAATGATGGATAGCCATCCAGTCAGAATGGGAGGGATTTCAGTTGGGGTTGGAGTTACAGTAGGCGTTTCAACCGGGGTTTCGGTAGGAACGGGCGTCTCGGTGGGAATATCGGTTGGAATTTCAGTTGGAACGGGGGTTTCTGTGGGGACATCGGTCGGCACAGGTGTTTCAGTCGGTGTTTCTGCTGGAGGTTGTGTTTCGGTGGGAATATCGGTTGGGGCTGGCGCGGTGACAGAAAAGCTCAGCAGCGCACTCCCAGGACCTTCTCCGGCCGAGTTCCTGGTTTTGACCAGCCAGGAGTAATCACCAACTGTCAGGGAGAGAGCGGGTTTGATGGAACATTCAGCCCCGCTGCACACCTCTTCTGTGGTGTACCATTTCTCGAGCAGGGCACTCCCATTGGCGGTTTTTACGGTCAGGTTGTAGGAAGTCGCATCAGCCACTGGTTGCCAGGTATAGGTGGGTTCCGCGTCAGTGATGCTCCCGCTGGGCGAGACCAAAGGCGCCGCACCCGGCAGTGGCACCTGGGGGGCCTGGGTTGCCTCCGGGCTGGGCGTTTCAGTGCTGATATCGGTTTGGGCTGCTCCCACTGCGCTGGTGAAGAAAGCCAGCATAACCAATACTACGAGAGCAATTTGTGTGCTTTTCTTCAGAAAGACGTTCCATTTTGAGTATTTCATTATTCCCTCATGATAATTAAATTTTTTTTTAATTTCTATTGATTGAAAAATTCTGACAGGCTGGTTTATAAATATTTGAGGTTAAGAACAATTGCATCGGTTCATTTTCTTATTGATTGCCAGCCAACTGAATGGAGAGCACCTGGATGGTCAGCGGGGATTCATTAACGATTTCACCGGTGACCGTCACTAGGTTGCGGTCCACTTCCAGCGGTCCTCCCAGTGGTTTCATCAACTCTACGTCGATGACAAGGTCAAAATGTTGTCCCTGATCGGTGGTGATGCTGTAATGCGGTCCGCCATTGGTGATGGTGTTGAACATGCCTGTTATGGTTATGGTTTTGGAGGAGGAGGTAGATGTGGGGGTTTCAAGGGCTGCCGGGATGGTGGGCGTTTTTACGGGTGTGGGTGTTGCTTGCCCGCTGCAGCTATATAAAAAGAAAATAAACAGGCCTAAAATCAAAAGGAATAAGTTAAATTCAGGAGATAATTTCATTAAATGATTTCTCCTTGATGTGTGTTGATAAATTTTTGGAAAGAGGACTCCCTGCTTTTGGAATGCCAAGAACCCTCAGAGGAAAAATGAATTGAAATTTGGGAAATGGTCCGGATAGAGCCAACCTTTGCCTTTCTTATAGCTCTTTTAGAAAAAGAAGCCATAAAGGCGTTTCTGCTTATAGAATTTTGTGACGAGGGTATTCCCCCCTGAGAGGATGGCAAATTTAGCCTTCCTTGATATTTTTTTCAATTCTTAGTATACGATAAAAAATAAAAAATACAATAGAGCAAAAGCAGCTTGTCTTTGCTTGAATTATTCAACAAATGGAAATTGAATTTAATTATCAAAAAAAGGCAGGTCATATGCCTGCTCTGTGATAAAGAAAATAGAAGTTATGGACTAATGGTGAAGGCTAGCGGACTGCTCTCCGGTCCGTTGCCGCCGGCATTGCGCGTCTGCACCAGCCATAGGTAATCCCCGCCAGCCAGCGCCAGAGCCGGGGTGACCTGGCAGGTGATCCCGCTGCACACCTCCTCGGCTCCCACCCACTGGTCAAAGACCGGGCTGCCGTCGGCTTTTTTAATCGCCAGCCGATAGGCGGAGGCGTTATACACCCCGCTCCAGGCAAAGATGGGCGTCACCAGCCCGGCCAGCAAGGAACCAGAGGGGCTGACAGGGGTGGCAGCCCCGGGCGGGGGTGGGGGAGCCACCACCGTGAAGCTCATCGGCTCGCTCCATTCGCCTTCACCGTTTGCATTCCTGGTCAGGATCAGCCAGGTGTAGTCACCCGCCGCCAGGCTGAGGTTGGGGGTCTTTTCGCATTTGGTTTTACCACAGATATCCGCCGCAGGACTCCATTCTTCAAAGAGAACCTTATCGTCCGTACCTTTGACCATCAATTTATAGTCCTTTACTTCCTCCTTCATTTCCCAGATGTAGGCAGGCTGGGCGGAGTTGATGATTCCTTCTGGTGAGATCAGGTTGGCTTTGCCCAGCAGGTTGATTTTTGGAGTGGGGGTGGAATGAGGGGTTGGTGTGTTCTCAGAAGAGGTGGCGCTTTCAAGAGTTGGCGTCACTTCAGGAGAAGGATTATTTTTCTGTTTAAGGATGATCATTGGAGTTGAAGCGGCAACCTTCCCCTGCTGGTCATAAGATGGAATTAGACTAAGGGTGGAAGGAGCTTCAGATGAAGTGGCAAGCATTTTTACAATTGGTACCGTATCATTTTCAAAAAAGGAAACAGGGGTGGGGGAATTCTTTATCTCACGGTTGCTGTCAATAACCTTGCAATCATTTGCTGACAGTTCTTCCCTTGAGATTTGGTCGCAAGAGATTATTTTTGGCATCATTGCATCATTATTTGAATATCCATCAGTAGTGGTAATTGTTATAGTAAGATTTTTGTTTTGGGAAAAATTTAAATTCGAACAGGCAAAGAGAAGACTAAAAACTGAGAGTGAGATTAATACTCTTAATCCTATGGTTAGGTCTTTATTCATCCAAATGCCCTTCATAAATTTTCTCTGTTTTTATCAAATTCCATGCTGTACCCAATTTTTGTGAATATATTATACAAAAATAGTGAACTGAATTCAAGACATTGTATAAGTTCAATACATATGAGAAAGTTGGGGTAAACAATGAGGGTAGTTAGATTGAATATACTCTTTCGGGGTAAGGTTGTCCAGAGAGGCATGTGGTCTGACCTAGTTGTAGATCCTTTCCCATTCTACGAGGACCTTATTAAGAGTTGGCAGCGGCTTTCTTAATATATAAAGGAAACTGTATTTATGAAAAGGTTCTCTTATATGGCATAATTCAATTGCACAGCTTGAAAGGTTTGGTTAAAGAAATTAATTTTATTAAAAAGGTTGACTGGATTTTCAAGGTTATTAATGAAACCCACTTGCCGTAATCTTGCTCTGCTGCTGATTGGTCTTTCGCTGTTCCTGCAGGGTTTTTGTTTAAAGGATCAGTCGATCGTTGATACCTCGGAGCCAAGGCAATTTGCGCGAGTGGTGATGGTTTTAACTCCTTTATCTGTCGACCTGGTCAATTGCCCGGCCTGGGGGCGTTGTGTGGAAAAACCGCAGCTTTCTTTTTCCCTGCCGGTTCAATTAAATAATCAGAGCGGAACGATCATCCATATTCAAATCGGCAGTGTTGCGAAATCCTTCAATACCAACCCTGTCTTGGTGATAATGCCATTAACTACCAAAGAGGGTATAAAGATAACTTACTGGACCAGCAATGCGCTGGGCATGGATTCCGACCGCCTCAGCTTTTATATGCGCAGTTTGCTTACCGATGGCGTCGGTGGGAAATATCTGATTGAATTATTGGGCAGCCGATGGGAAATGGATGCGCCGGGCTGTGCCGGTGCCTGGAATATATTCCCGGACCTTAACATGGAGGGCTCGGGCTGGTTGGAACGCATCGATTCCCCTGTAAAACTGACCACTGCCAACAATTATTCCCTCCTGGCCGGTCGCTTGATCTGGAATGGACTTGTGGATGCCGGCGCTTGTGAAAATAAGGGCTTGCTGCCCAATGGTTCAGCGGATGCCTGCGGTGAAAGCATGGCTGAATCCGATGTCTTTCTCTGGCAGAATGAAAATAATTCCTTGATTTACCAGGCAGCATTGAACGCTTATATTCCCGCCCGGTTATTGAAAGGGTTGATCGCTCAGGAATCGCAGTTCTGGCCGCAATGGAATAAAAAGGATGAATACGGGTTGGGGATGCTGACCGATTTGGGGGTGGACATGACTCTTAATTGGAATTACGGATTCTTCCTGGAAAAATGTACAAACATTTTTTCTGAACCGTATTGTTCTCAAGGGTATATTTTTATTTCTGACACAGCCCAGGAATTCCTGCGCGGGCGAGTGCTGAAAGAGGTTGGCACCACAGCTGAATACCGTTTACTGGCGGAGTCTCTCTACGCCAGTTGTCTGCAATCCGGCCAGCTGGTGCGCAATGTGGCTAAAAAAGAACCGCGCGAGGTGGCCAGTTACGAGAATATGTGGCGTATTTCTCTGGGACAGTATCATGCCGGCTGCGGCTGTCTCTTTTCCGCCATGCAGCAATCCTGGAAGACTAATAAAAACTTCGAATGGGTGAATATCACCCGCCATCTGACTGGAGTTTGCCAGAGTGCCGCCGATTATTTTGATAAAGTCATCCGCCTTGGGTAAAAACGAATTGATCTGGATTTAGATTTAGCAGAGTTTTATTTGGATTGCTTGGTTTGCGGCTGGGATTCTTGATCCGGCAGGGGAGAAATCTGAGCCGGCGGTTCCAGGCTGCCCAAGTTCAGTTCCACTTTCTCTTCCATTTTCACCTGACCACGCAGGAAAGCGCCTTCCTCGCTGGCAAAAGCCACCACGGTCACATCCCCCCACACCCGGCCGGTGGCGCGGATTTCCAATTTCTCGGCAGTGATGTTTCCTTTAATAATGCCCGCTACAATGACGGTGTTGGCGCGCAGGTCGGCACAGTTTACCCGTCCGGTCTCGCCCACCACCAACATGCCTTTAAGGGCAATTTCACCCTCAAAGGTGCCTTCGATCCGCACCCCTCCGGCGCCGTGGATTTTTCCATTCCAAATGATGCCGTTGCCCAGCACGGAAGTGATCCGTTCCACACTGGGTGCAGGGGTGGCTGATTGGGGTTGTGCCCTTTTAAACATAATTTAAGTGTTATGCCCTTGGAAAGTTAATCGTGCGGAGGCCAGATGCTTCCTGCATGGACACGTGTGTCAGGCGGTACATCTGTTTTAATGGTGGCTCCGTTGCCGATGAGCGAGCGCGCTCCCACCCGAACACCGATATTGATGGTGGCGTTCATTCCCACCTGAACGAAATCCTCAATAATCACGTCTCCAGCCAGCATGGCTCCAGGTGATAAGTTCGTGCAAACCCCCAGGATGTTATCATGGGAGACGACTACGGAGTTATTGATTAATGTACCCATGCCGATGCGAGCATTGCCGCTGACATAGCTTTGCGCCAGCACCAGTACACCCTGTTCAAGTTTGGCGCTCGGGTCAATATGCGCAGTGGGATGCACCAGCACCGGGCAGATAAATCTGGCTTTGGCCAGGGTCTGGAAAACCTTCAAACGCACCTGGAAATTGCCGATCCCACCCACTGAATTGAAAGCGGTGCGGATACCCTCTTTGTATAGGTCTGCCAGCTTATCCGCGCCGCCGATGACCTTGCAGCCAATGACATCCGTGCCTGCTGGGAGCTGATCGTCAATGATGCCTGCAATCTGATAAACACCCGTAACGCGTACATGCTCAATGATCATCTTGCTTAACCCGCCACCCCCGTAGATAATGACCCGGGTGGGGTCGTAATCAAATTTGGGGATGCTAAGGTCAGCTTTTGCTTCTGTCATATGCTTTTTATACCATGACTTACCTTTTAATAGGATAACGCATTTCATACCAGTCTGGGGGAAGAATTGCCTGGAAATGCCAGGGTTTACTCCGCCAGGGTTCCGGCACGGAACTGATGCCCACCCGCGGTGAGATGTGCACAAATTTCTCCGGAATAGATTCTGAGTTCTCGATAAAGATGGTGCTTTTTGGGGAGCATAAGTTCATGCCATTTAATTGTTTATCAATGTTAAGTGCTTTGGTGAGTTTGGCTGGACCGTTGCACCAGTCTTTTTCTTTGGCTGGCAAACGGCGCTCGGTGATCGCTTCGACATTTTCAGTTGGATAAATGGAGCGGATCAGCACGGCGGCTGGATATCCCTCCTGCCCGGTGACACAGTTCAGCAGCCAATGCATGCCATACGTGAAATATACATAGGCATGCCCGGGCGGACCAAACATGACCTCATTGCGCCGGGTTTTACCCACATGGGCGTGGCAGGCCAAATCATTTTCACCATCATAGGCTTCCGTCTCTATGATGATCCCGGCAATACGGGTAGTATCCAGGATGCGTACCAGGCGCATTCCCAACAGTTCGCGGGCAATATTGACCACCGGACGATTGTAGAAATCAGCGGAAAGGATTTGCCTTTTCATTTTGCCTGTAACGCTTGATTGGACGTGTTTAAAAAAAATGAAGTATGTCTTGAAAACTGTAAATAGCCATTATTCGCAATTCTTTAAAATATTTTCAAGACATTTAAGATCCACACTGGCAGTCAGGCCCATACTGATGGGTGTGACTGAGACAATTTTATCAATTTTAACCGCTTAAATACCCGGTTCTTCACTTTATTTGGCAGCGTTTTGAATAGTAGCACTCATACTGATAAATGAAAACAAATCAACTTTCTGTTCAATATTTCGTCTGTAATCATGGCTGTGATTTATTCAGTGGTTCGCGAGGGGATTTATCGGGAAGTTTTATAAGGACCATGGTTATTTATTATTGCAGAACTCTCTTCATAAATTGGTTTAATGAAATTTGACTAATAATCTGGTAAAAAAAGATAGCGAAATCTTCAAAGATTCCTTGGAATGTACAGTCATTGGGGATATGTAGCCAGGGAATGTACTGTGTAAAAATTGATCAGCACACTCCAGGTTTTTCGTGAGAAAGAGATGCGCGAATCCATTATTTATTAATACCTCGAAAGGGTTAAAATAGTTATTATTGAGGTTAATCAATGCTGCTTTTCGATGAAGACTGTGTCGCCTTGAACGTGAAAGTGGAAAATTCAAAGGATGTGATTTTTCTGCTTTCTGAACTGTTGGAGAAAAAGGGTGCGGTGAGCGCCAAATATGGCGACGCAGCCTACAAACGAGAGCAAACCTACCCTACCGGCTTACCTACCACGCCTTTTTCTATTGCCTTTCCTCATGCTGATTATGCGGAGGTTCATCAATCCGCCCTGGCAGTGGCAATGCTAGCTGAACCGGTTGTTTTCAAGAGCATGGAAGGCCCAAAAATTGATCTGCCAACCCAAGTTGTAATTTTATTGGCGAATGAAAGTCCGGATGAACAGGTCAAGGTTATGCGCCAACTGGCTAAAATTTTTGGCGAGCCACGAAAACTGACTGAATTAAGCAATCAAAAAACTATTAGCGATTTAGTCGCATGGATGCGCAAAGAACTTAAGCTGGAAACTAATCAATGGAAGAAGGATTTCTAACTGCAATAAATATAATTTTCATCACTAAGTAAGTGGACATAGCTCGTAAATGAACCGAAAGGGTGATAATTTATGTCCAGAATGGTCGTGATCGCTTGTGGGGCAGGAATCAACACTTCCAGTCTTGCCGTTGCCATGATCGAGGACACTTACTTAAAAAAGATATTATGGAAGTGGAAGTGATGTAGTGCCTAATCTAGTAAATCGATAAATATAGCAGAAGAACGACCCTAGTCATTCTAATATTGAGGGCTTACTTGGAATTTGATTTTTATTCTCTAAAAAGTCTGTAAATTGATCATGGGAAATAAATGTCATCATTGAAAGCAAGAAAAACAATCGCTTGGGCAACCCTTAACATTCGGCAAGCTAATAAAGCATGCTTAATTTGAAATATTATTATTGGATGAAATTAATTTAGGAAATAATCTCTAATTTGCTGCATGTGCATTACTCCATCGAATGTGAAGGTGGGCTTGGTCGAAAAGACTAATTTCCCTTTTTCACCATCTGGATCACCAAGACAGGTCAGAATGATTTCTGCCCCACTTAAGTCTTCTTTTTCTGTGTAAGGATTGGTTGTCACCAGGGCATGAATTCCAGCTCCTTTGGCAGCCTGGACTCCGTTCTTGGAATCCTCAATGACCACACATTCCTCGGGTTTTAACCGGCTTTTCTGCAGGGCTAATAGATAGATGGCAGGATCGGGTTTCTTTTTGTCAACCATATCACCGGCTAATATGAATCCAAAATTTATATCACTAAGATATTTTGTGGAGATGGCTTTGGCTGCCTTCTCATCTGATGTGGTGCAGATTCCAATTAGGATGCCTGCTTGGTTGGCTTCCTTATTTGGTTTTGGCAGGGTCTCTCCTAAATAATAATTTATTAAAACATCCATAAAGACTGTTTCTCTGCTTCATTTCGCATACACTATTAAGCACGGGGTGCAAGATTAGGGCAAGGTTTTGAGTATATTCGGCTGCCAGAAGTTCAATCGATATTACACTTCAATACGCATCAAATTTCTTTATTTGAGAAAAAGGGATTGAAAAGTGAAGGTATCCTTTCTGGAGATTGCGTTTTATCATAAGGTGTGTGTCAATAGAATGAGTTTTTATTTCTTAAAACGTTCATCAGAGGATAGAGTAAGTTTTAACCCTTCCCACAAGGATATTTGGGGCTTGTATCCCAGTTTTGTTTTAGCAAGGTTGATATCCGCACACATGCGGGATGGACCTCCCTCATGCTGAGCATTGAAGATGACTTCAGGGGATTGCCCGCTCACTTCTAACACTAATTTAACCACTTCATTGACAGTTGTTTCAACCCCACTGCCCACATTAAGGATTAAATGGTTAGCTTTGGGTGAGGTGGCTGCGTTCACCATGGCTGCTACCGCGTCATCCACAAAGACATAATCACGGGATTGTTTGCCATCGCCGTGGATGACAATTGTTCCGCTCTGGACCGCTTGGCGCAGACAATACGGAATGACTGGCGCATAAGAAGGTGGTAACCGTTGACCCGGACCATAAGCGTTAAAAACACGCAGGCATACCGTTTCTATTCCCCACAGGTCGCCGATGGTTCGGACGTAATATTCCGCACAGAGTTTGGAAACTGCATAAGGAGAACGAGGGTTGGGACGGGCGGTCTCTTTGAGCGGTTGGATACTTTGATTGCCATAAATTGAACCGGAGGAAATAAAAACCACCCGACGTACACCCACATCCCGCATGGCTTCCATAAGACTCACTGTACCCCCTACGTTAACCTGCGTATATTCACGCGGGTAAAGGATGGATTCAGGTACAATCACCCGCGCGGCTAAATGATAAACACAATCCACTTCTTGGAGCAGGCTCCATAATTTAGGACGGTCGTTGACATCACCACGAATCAGCGTGACTTTGGAAGACAAGCGCTCAGGGTTGCCGGTGGAAAGATCATCCAATCCGACTACATTATGTCCTTCCCCCACCAAACGGTTCGCGAGAGGAGCGCCCAGAAATCCTGCAGCGCCGGTAATTAAAAAACGCATGTTAAATATTATTGGGAAGCATGATGAACGTCATTATAGCACTATCGATTCCTGCATTTCCAGCGTGTATAATCCTTGTTCTTCGGATAAAATAGGAAGATTATCAAAACGGTTAATAAATCAAAACCATGAAAAAACAATTACTATTTTCCCTTTCAATGCTGGTTGTGGCAGGTCTATTCATCTCCACCGGTTCAGTGAAAGCACAGAGTGTTCCAACACCCATAGCTGCCCCTTCAATCACTCCCACAGGGGCAACATCTTTGCTAGGTATATCCCCGGTTACGCCAGTCGTAGAACAGGCAACACCTGAAACCACGTTTTCGGACCTGCCTTTATGCAAGCCGGAAGTCTATTTAATCGAACCGATAGATTGCATTCTCTTAGGACCAGCGAAAGCTCTAACAGATTTGGCGAAAAAAGGTCTCTTTCTTCCCTTAAAACCTCTGACGGCGGTTAAACCGGATCCTGGGTTGGTGCTTCTGGATAAAAAATATGCCAAGCTCAATCTCACCTATCCCAGCCAGGCGACATTTTATCCCAATGCGGAATCAGCCGAAGCTGGCATTAATTGGATTCGCCAAATGCCGCCTGGTCAGTTGCAATATCTATCCTATAAATCCGCTGTCGTTGCCAACAAACATAACTATGTAATTACCGATAAGGGTGAATGGGTACGCGCCTCACCCACCAAATACTCCAGTTTTCAGGGTCTGGTTTTTGATCGCCAACCCACAAATGATTTCGGCTGGATCGTGGATGCCACCAGCCCGCGCATTACTCCCAGTTACAATGCCAAAACCCTTCCGGAAAAACTCACTCGTGAAATGGTCGTTCAGGTTTATGACCAGGTGCAAGCAGGTGCGGTCACCTGGTATATGATTGGACTCGGACGATGGGTGGAAAACCGCTATATCCGCGTGATAGATGTGGATGCTGCCGCACCCAATGGAGTGGACAAGAACCGCTGGATTGAAGTCAATTTACTTCAACAGACATTAACCGTGCACGATAACGGGAAACTAGTTTTCGCTACATTGATTGCTACGGGAATGGCACCTTTTTACACCCGGCCAGGACCGTTCAAAATTACAGAGAAAAAACCTTTTGAAACCATGACCGGCGCCTTTGAGACTGGCAAGACAGATTATTATTTTCTACAGGATGTGCCCTGGACGATGTATTTTGATCAGAAACGCGCCTTACATGGGGCATATTGGCGTGCGTTGTTTGGCTTTCCACAATCGCATGGTTGTGTAAATATTTCTGTCGGGGATTCGCATTGGTTGTACGACTGGGCGAAAGTTGGTGATTGGGTTTACGTTTGGGATCCAAGCAATAAAACACCTACAGACCCGGCTCTTTACGGTGCGGGCGGAGCTTAAATCTACCTACAAAAAATCCTGCTGGGCTAGCAGGATTTTTTGTATATTATATTGGCATAATACTCAAAATTTAGTATTGTAGATTTTTCCAAATTTATCCTGAAGATAGCGGATGTATGCATCCGGGTTGATCCTGGAACCTGTAACTTTTTGAACCAGTTCCTGCGGTTCATATTTAGCGCCGTACTGATGGACGTTTTTGCGCAGCCAGTTTAAGAGGTCAGCAAACTTGCCTTTCTCTATCTGAGCATCCAAGTCAGGAAGGTCCTTACGAAGTGTTTCCCATAATTGGGCTGAAACCAGGTTGCCAAGTGCATAGGTGGGGAAGTAGCCGAATAAACCGGATGACCAATGCACATCCTGGAGAACTCCCTCGGCATCATTGGCAGGAGTGATGCCCAGGTATTCTTTCATTTTTGCATTCCAGGCAGCGGGCAGGTCAGAGACAACCAAACTGCCTTCCATCAGGGCGATTTCCAGTTCCAGACGCAGCATGATATGCAGATTGTATGTAGCTTCATCGGCTTCCACACGGATAAAGGATGGCTCCACAATATTGACGCCTTTATAAAAAGTGTCCAGGTCAATGTTTCCCAGTTGGGTGGGGAAGAATTCCTTTAAACGCGGATAAAAATGCTTCCAGAAGGCGTAGCTGCGTCCCACCAGATTTTCCCACATGCGTGACTGGGATTCGTGCACAGCCGTGGAGGCGCCTCCAGCAATGGGTGTACGTTTGAATTTCTGATCGATTCCTTGTTCATACAGGGCATGGCCGCATTCGTGCATGGTGCCAAACAAAGCCGGATTGAGGTAGTTTTCACTTACCCGGGTGGTGATGCGCACGTCGTTTAAGCCAAATCCAGTGGTGAATGGATGCACCGATTTATCCTGGCGTCCCCGGTTCCAGTCATATCCAAATGCGGTGATGACTTCCACACCGAAATCCCATTGACCCTTTTCTGGGTAATTAACCTTGAGAAAATCGCTCCTCACCTGTGGTCTCTCACTGATGGCCTTGATTAGAGCCACTTGTTTGGGGCGCAAACCATTAAAAATCTCCTGGACTTCCGCAGTCTTTAATCCAGGTTCAAAATCATCCAATAATGGATCATACATATGCGTGTAGGGTTTGAAGAAACCGGCATACTGACGCCGCATTTCCACCAGCTTTTCCAGATGGGGTTTAAAAATGGAAAAATTGCTTTCTTTTTTGGCTTTCTCCCAGACATTTTGGGCAACGGCGGAAATGCGTGCAAATTCAGCCACATACTCATTGGGTACTTTGGTGCGTTTATCAAAATCGCGACAGGTGACTTTGATCAGGCGCGCTTCGTCGCTATCTGCATCAAGTTGTTTGGCAATTGGTTCTAAATTTTGCAATAGTTCACCTAATTCCGATGAAGTAGCCTTTTTATGAATAAGACTCTCCAGTGTGGACAATTGCTCACCGCGATCCTGGGCTGCGCCAGAGGCCATATTCACCTGTTGATCCCAGCCTAAAAGTGCATCCGCAGCTGTCAGGTCAGCAATTTCTGCTAAAAGTGTTTTAAGGTGTTTGATCTTATCTTCCATTCGATTGTTCTCTTATAAAAAATTTTATGCAACTTTCCAATGTAAGGGCGCTCCGTGCAGGGTAGCCAGCACTTCATTCGATATATCGTTGGCAGCCCGAATTTGGGCTTCCACCGTTTGCCCGCCAATATGGGGTGTGGCGACAATCTTCGGGTGTTTAGCCAATTCACTATCGACGGGAGGTTCCGTCGAGAAGACATCCAGCGCTACCCCTGCGACTTTACCTGAGTTAAGGGCTGTAAGGAGGGCGGCCTCATCAATAATATTCCCTCGGGCTGCACAAATAATTCGCACTCCGTCTTTCATTTTTGCCAGCATAGTAGCGTTCACCATATTTCGGGTGGAATCTGTGAGGGGTGTGTGAATGGTGATGAAATCCGCTTTTTGCAATAATTCGTCCAATGCACTGACTTCTCCGCCGGCTGTACGAATTGCTTCTGGAGAGAGTACCGGGTCGTAAGCCAGAATTTTCATCCCAATCGCGGATGCCATTTTAGCCACATTGGAACCAATGCGCCCAATGCCGATGACGCCCAGGGTTTTACCATTTAATTCAACCCCTTCAAATTCTTTTTTCAACCACTGGTTTTGTTTCATCGAGCTATCCGCCCGCGGGATTTCACGCGCCAGGGCAAAAATCATCCCAAGCACTAATTCTGCTACCGCCCGGGTGGTGGCAATGGGTGCATTTACCACAATGACTTTATGTTCTTTGGCTGCCTGCAGGTCGATATTATCTACCCCAACTCCGCTGCGTCCCACCACTTTCAATTTTTTGCCTGCTTCAAATACTTCTTTGGTGACTTTGGTACGACCGCGCACAATGATGGCGTCGTAGTCGCCGATGATTTTTAATAATTCCTCGGCTGTAACGCCTTTTTTGTCATCCACCTGGGCTTCCTTTGCCAGAATGATTTTGCCATTCTCTTCCAGGCCATCGGTCAGTAGAATTTTCCAATCGCTCATAAGACTCCTCCTAAATATTATTAATGTTCCTTATTTTCTCACAATTAGGGGATTCTTCTAAGTGTCAGGATTCCGAATTTCCTTCGTCAAATGTCGTTTTACTGGTATCGGTAGAGTGTTTTCTTAGGATCGTTCCTAATCCCAATGAGGACACTAGCTTCACCATAAATTCTTATAAAAGAAATTCTGGTTTCTAATTAACAAGGCAGATGGATTTATTTTTAATGAAAATGCCGACGGGGTTGTCGGCATTTATTAAAAATGAATTCTTATTCGTACCTGAGCGCTTCCACCGGTTGTAAGCTAGCCGCTCGATTGGCCGGATAAAGTCCAAAGAAAAGGCCCACGGCAGTGGAAAAGATGGTTGCCAAAAGGATGGCATTTAATCCAACAGTTGGAGTAAAGGGTGTACCGCTGGCAGAGGCGATTTTTCCGACCACAAATGCAATCAGCCATCCAAACACAATGCCAATCAAACCGCCAAACAGACTGAGAAGAGAAGATTCAACAAGAAATTGAATCATAATATCGCGCTTATGCGCCCCGATGGCTTTACGCAACCCAATCTCGCGTGTGCGTTCGGTTACTGAGACCAGCATAATGTTCATAATTCCGATTCCGCCTACCAGAAGCGAGATTGCGGCAATCCCACCCAGAAAGACAGTTAGAACGCCGGTGATCGTGCTTGCCAAGGAGAGGAAATCCTGTTGAGTGAAAATGGTGAAGTCTTCCGCCCCGGGTTGAATTTGGTGGCGAGTACTCAGGATTTGGCGAATCTCACTTTGTGCCATTGTGACATTATCTGAGCTCGTGGCTTGAATATATATGATATCCACCTCATCCAGGTTTCGGGGTATCAGGCGGGCTTTGGCAGTTGTTAATGGGACCAGGATAATATTATCTTGGCTGCCAAAGGAACCTCCACCTTTTGATGCTAATATGCCAATAATTCTAAAAGGTTGTCCTGTAATACGGATACTCTCACCTACAATCCCGGTATGCGTCCCGAATAATTTATCTGCTGCCTGAGGTCCAATGACAGCCACAGAAGCACGCCCATTGAGGTTATCAATTGAAATGAAATCACCTTCGGTTACTATACGGTTGCGTACACTTTGCTCATCCGGCGTCACTCCTGAAATCTGAATAGAAGAGCTTTGTCCTTCAAAGGTTACGGTCATTGTCTTTTGTATTACTGGGGCTACTTTTTCAATATGCGGCGCTTGAAGAGGGTCGGATAATGCGTTCACGTCCCCCATGGTTAGAGGTTTTAGATTGCGGATGGTTTGTTGCATATTCCCTTTGAATACAAACAGCAGGTTAGTGCCGATTCCACTAATGGAGCCGGTAATGGTGTTTTGTGCGCCCGAACCGACTGCCAGCATGGCGATCACCGCTGCGACGCCAATGACAATACCTAAAATGGTTAAACCGGAACGCAGTTTGTTGCCGTTCAGGGTTTCCATGGCTTCTAGAATGGCTTGTCCGATATTCATTTTCCATTATCCTTTGCAATCAACCCATCGTATAGATGAATCACCCGCCTGGCTCTGCCAGCCACATTAGGATCATGAGTCACTATAATTAATGTAGTACCGCTAACCTTGTTCAAATTAATAAGCAGATCCATGATTTCTTTGCCAGATTTTGAATCCAAGTTGCCAGTAGGTTCATCCGCCATGATGATAGCTGGATGATTAACCAATGCGCGGGCAATGGCCACTCTCTGTTGCTCACCCCCGGATAGTTCCATGGGTTTATGATCCATACGGTCAGCCAGTCCGACTGCCTGAAGTGATTTTTTGGCCTTTTCACGACGGCTTCCATTTTCTCCTGAATATCTTAAGGGTAGCTCCACATTGCCAAGGGCAGTCATCCTTGGAAGAAGGTTGAAGTTCTGAAATACAAAGCCTACCTTGCGATTGCGTATTTCTGCCAGTTGATCATCATTTAAGTGGGAGACCATCTCGCCATCCAGGATATATTCACCCCGAGTAGGACGGTCAAGGCAGCCTAGCAAGTTCATCAAAGTGGACTTGCCTGAACCGGAAGGTCCCATAATGGCCAGTACTTCTCCACGTTTAATGTTCAGGCTTACCCCGCACAGAGCGCGCACTTCCACCTCGCCCATCTGGTAGATTTTGCATAGGTCTTTGGCCTGTATGACGTTATCCGTCTTCATAATTTACCTCAAGAACCCTGCCTAAAGAACCCTGTCATGCCACCACCCTGCATATTGCTACTGCCTGCGCTAAAGAGCTGAGATGGAGGATTGACAATTATCAGGTCGCCTTCTTTGAGGTCACCCTTGGTTATTTCGGTTTCAATATCCGAAGATGCACCAATTTCCACTGGAATTCCAGTGACTTGATTATTCTTCATTATGAATACCATGTAAGTTCCACTTCTCTTGCTGACTGCCCGGTTTGGAACAATTAAGACATCTTTAATTTCACTAACCACAATATTGACTGCTGCGGTCATACCGGGGCGAACTTCTCCATCTCCATCCTTCAGTTCAATTGTGACGGTGAAATTAACTACACCCTGGTCATCGGTACCAACTGGTTCAACTTCGGTAACTGTGCCAGTATATTTTGAACCCAGAACAGCATCAAAGGTCAGCTCAACCCGTTGCCCCACCTTGACGCGGTTGACATCCACTTCCGGGATTTCCACCTTGACTAACAATCGGGATAAATCGTCGACACGGAAAGAAGCAATACCCGCATTCACTTCATCACCAACTTTAGCATCCAATTGAGTGATTGTGCCGTTAAAGGGCGAAATGATTTTTGCCATTTTTACAGCAGATTCAGCCGCGTCTAATTTGGCTTGTGCAGCTTCGATATCATCCTTGTTGGGTCCATTTGCCAGACGTTCCCATGTGCGGCGCGCATCATCAGCTTGTGCTTTGGCAAGGTCGTAATTGGCAAAATCTTCAGCAACTGTATTATCGTAAGTCCTGCCGATAATCAGGTTTAGATTTCGCAGGGCTTTATCATTCGCCAGTTGGGCAGCAGCCAGTGTTTCATTAGCGACTTTTAGGTTTGCATCTCCAGACGGATGTGTAACCATAACATCATAAGCATATTGGGCTTTCTTCAATTCATTGGCGGCCTGTAAAAATTCACTGCGTGCCTGATAAACCTTTATCCAATCCGAATTCTTATAATTCCATCGGTCGCGGTCATTTTTTGTAGTTTGCACTTTATCTTCTGCTTTGACTAAGGTTAAATAAGCGTCTGCTTCTGCAGTGTTTGATTGCAATACATCTTCCAAATTACGTTTGGCACTTACTAGATCTGCGCGGGCAGAATTAATTGCCTGCGAAACAGAAGTGGGATCGAGTTCAGCCAACACCTGATCTTTTACTGCCAGGTCATTTAATTTGACATTGATCACTGCCACGCGGCCGTTGGTCTGCCAAGGGAGGGATGCGCTCTGGTTAGCATTCACGGTACCTGTGGCACCCACTATAGCCACCAGGTCGCCTTTCTTTACTGCCACGGTTTGCATGGAAGCCAGCAGCTTCTGTTGTTCTTGTCTGGCGTTGTTTATGATAAGAAAAATCCCCAAGACAATTACAATGGCCAATCCAATCAGCCAGGCTTTCCTGCCCATGCCCTTAATTTGTGCTATTAACCCGGAAAGGGAAGGTAACTTGAATTTACGCTTCTCTCCCTGGTTTTTATTCTCTTTCAACTCTGTCTTTTTTGTAGTTGCCATAATTAATACCTTTCAAAAAATTTATTTTCCAGTAATATATTGGAGGACAATATCCAGGGTTTCATTAATTACCTGGTCGCGCAGTTTTGGGTCAGACATCCTGCCCAGATGAAACAAGAACATGGGGGCGTTGATGATGCTGAGCACAGTCAGAGCAGCCACCTGCGGGTCATGCTGAACAAAAATTCCTTGTTGCTGTCCCTTGGATAGAAGATCGGATAATAAATTGGTCTGGTCTTCGAAAAAGTTTTTTCCACGGCTGGGATCCGCTGGTAATTTAACCGGCAGGACCCATAACAATCGAAATAGCTTGGGACGTGCTTTAACGATATCTATATAATCTGATAAAGCTGTTCTTAATTTCGCAATAAAATTGCCGTCATTTACATTTTTCAGCATATCTTCAAATCGCTGGCGAATGCGTTCTTCCTGACGAGTGATAAGAGCTTTCACCAATTCGTCCCGGTCTTTGAAATAGGTGTAAATGACCATGTGCGAAATTTCAGCTCGCTCAGCGATTTTACGAATACTGATTTCTTCCGGCTGAAGTTCATCCAACAGAGAAACCGTTACATCCAGAATACGGTTCTGCATAGCAGATATCTGTTCAGGTGATTGTTTGTGACGTGGCATACTATCCTTAAAATTTACAGCGTATATAATACACTGAATAAATTGTCAAGGGTATTTATATTAACGTTCCATAAGATTATTCTTGAATATTTCACCAAGTGACAGCTCGACTATAATTTCAATGATATGGGATTTGAAATGAGAATTTTTAAAATCATCAGGGGATTTTTAGTCTTAGGGTTGATTATTTCACTTACCAGCCAAAGTATCTGGCATCCGCTGGATCCAGGCGAACAGGCTCGGTTTTACACCCGCCAGTATGAGTTTGATTATTTCTTTTGGACCATCCAATCCCTTTGGGAGAAAGGGGAGCAGGGTGCTCTTGGTTTGAAGAATTATCTAAGTCTTTCTCAGCAGAGGCATATCGTGGATGATTTATTGGACCTTCTTAACCAAATCCAATCGCTGGATGATCAAATTCGTCAGATCTATGCCAACCCAGAGATAAAAAACCCAACAATGGAATCCGAATCTCTGTTAGCCCAGAAACAAAACCTGGAAGATTTATTGAAACAACGAGCTCCTTTGGCAGAAGCGGTAATTCAAGATCAAATCAGCAAGATATTATTGCTGAACGGGTTAGATTTCATGGGTCAGCCCTTTCCGCCTGTTCTTTTCAAACTCACCAGTTTGCCGGATCAATTGATTCTTTCACCTCGTTCTGTGATCCGTGAGGATGCCAGTATCTCCTTGAGTCCGGGTCTTACCGTCAGCCAAATGAATGAATTGGAAAATAAAGTTGCCACAGATTTGAATGTCTCAACTTTGGTTGTGCCACTTGGTGGGGTAGGTGTTTACCCAACCATGGTCTACCGCGAGACCTCGCTTGAATATCTATTGAAAGTGGTTGCGCACGAGTGGATTCATAATTACCTCACCTTTAGACCCCTGGGTTGGCATTATGAAGATAATCCCCAATTGCGTGCTATGAATGAGACCACGGCTGATATATGTGGTACTGAAATCAGCCAGGCAGTCCTCCGCTATTTTTATCCAGATAAGGCACCGCCTTCTCCCTATTCACAAGAAGGGATATTTGCAGTAAAAAATAGCGTGAATCAGGATCAATTACCATTTGATTTTAATAAAGAAATGCATGCAACGCGTGTGCAGGTGGATAACCTTTTAATGCAAGGTAAGGTTGAGGAAGCAGAACAATTTATGGAATTGAAACGACAATTATTCTGGGATCATGGCTACCAGATTCGCAAATTAAACCAGGCCTACTTTGCATTTTATGGGGCTTATGCAGAGTCACCCTTAGGTGCAGCCGGCAATGATCCGGTGGGTCCGGCAGTTCGTCTATTGCGGGAAAAGAGCAGCAGCTTGGCTGATTTTCTCATTCGGATTGCCGGTATGACTTCATTTGAATTACTAAAAAAGAGTATTTCAACTTATTAACTTTTTTAGTTGAAATTCCACCATTAAAAATCATCATCAAGACTGTTTGATTCCATTGACGGATTCGTCCCTTCTGAACCAAGACTCGGGAGATCTTTTTCAATTTGCTCGGGTGACTGGCCTTTTTCTAGTCTGCCGACAACTTCATTGAATTCAGGGCCCATATCTTCCCCCATTTCAGAGCTCATTTTACGCATCATACTTCCCAATCTTTGTGGGTCTTCATCGATTCCATCCAGGGCCTCTGGGTTTGACAGGTTCGCCATTCGGTTTTCTTCAGATTTTGCCACACGAATGCGTCCGATTTTTCGTTTGGAATTTTCGCTATGGCAAAAAGGGCATATGGCTGGCTTGCTGCCATATTCGCTATAGGAAAAAAATTGATCAAAGCGTTTTTTGCAACTCAGGCAAACATAATCGTAAAGGGGCATTCTCAACTCCAGATTATAGGTCGATATCAATTATAATCAGGTCATCTTTTCTTGTTAAAAAATGAGTAATTTAATCAATGCCAATTGATTTTGAGATTTTAACGAAAAAACCCCTGATGATTGTAATCTCAGGACCGTCTGGCGTAGGTAAAGATTCGGTAATTCATGAAATGATGCGGCGTAAGCTTCCCATTCATTTTGTGATAACCGCGAATACGCGCTTGCCACGTCCGGATGAAAAAGAAGGTGTGGATTATTTTTTTGTCAGCCGGGAACGCTTTCAGGAGATGATTGAACGCGGTGAATTGATCGAATATTCGCCGGTTTATGAGGATTTTAAGGGTGTCCCTAAATCGCAAGTGGAGCAGGCTCTTGTCAGCGGCAAGGATGTCATCATGCGCCTGGATGTGCAGGGAGCGGAAAAGATACGCAAACTATATCCTGAAGCGCTGCTCATTTTTATAGTACCTACTAATGAAGACGAATGGATTGAGCGATACAAAGGGCGAAATAGAGAACCTCCAAAAGATCTGGATGTGCGTATTAATAAAGCAAAGG
>Ga0209777_10002839_pt1 | contig 22152 bp, 25 predicted proteins | sample FrelakmetHBP12HB_FD_187147 | JGI IMG/M metagenome (GOLD analysis project Ga0209777, IMG submission 187147) | Freshwater lake sediment microbial communities from the University of Notre Dame, USA, for methane emissions studies -HBP12 HB (SPAdes)... | ecosystem: Environmental > Aquatic >...
GGCTTCAACAGATTCAACTTCTCTATCTTCAAAATTAGTGGTTTCTTTTACACCAATCAAATTACCTTCATCATCCATAGTCTGTGTCAAAACATTACCACTCTTCTTAGCCTTTTCAATATTTTCCATAATTGCCTTCTTTTTAGTTTCACGAATTCGTTCTTCAAATTCTTTTTTGGCCATTTCTTCATTTTTCATTTTTTCCTTATGTAGCGCATTCAATTCTTCTTCCAAATGTTCAACCCGTCCAGTCTTATATGCGTCCGGGTCCCATGGTACCCAAATACCAACTGGACCAACGAAAATATCATGATTAGGGTCTTGTTCTCGTAGTTTTTTCGCTTTCAACTCGGCTTCATCTTGTGTAGGAAACGAACCACGAATCTTTAGCCCACGAACCGATGTTTGAAAAGAATGTTCACGATTGAATTGTTCGTTCAATTTATCTTCATTCTTATCAGTAAAATTTTTGTAATCATCTTCAATGCCACTTTTTTTCAATTTATCACTTTCTTCCTTCACAAATTCATTGAAATCAGTTATAACACCTTCAACATTTAGGTTATATTTATAAGATACAAAATGAATAAATTCAAAATATCTTTCCATAGATTTAGAAAAATCCCATTGTTTAATAAATTGGTCTAATAAATAGGATTCACGCTTCTTTAGTATCTTTTCAGGAGATACAAAAGACATACATACGAATTTTTGGCCAGCAATTGGAGAATCTTCGTCGCATAAATCAATGTATTTAGGATTTTTGTCTCCGTTCTTTAATACCTTCTTTTCGAATTTCGACATCTTTAGTTAATATAATAAATATATTGATTATGTTTAAGTATTTTCATAACATAATATTATTTAGTGAAAAAATAGTAATCTACAAATTAATAAAATTTAGGAATATTACCAATCTTCGCTGAAATAATTTGTTGGATTATATTATATACCCAATCGAAAAGATGTTGGACCTCAACGAATTAGTGAAACGCGCTATCAAGTATTTGATAGAAGGTTTAGCCGTCAGTATTGTTTGTGCTATTGTACCAAGAAAAGCCCTTAATGTCGAAGAAATCGTCATAATCGCATTGACCGCAGCAGCAACATTTAGCATCCTTGATGTATTCATTCCAGCAATGGGAGCATCTGCTAGATCTGGCGCAGGTATGGGTTTAGGCTTTAATTTGGTGAAATTCCCAATGTAATAATCTTACAAAAATCATAAAAATAATTGTATTATAGTTACATAAATGTCAATTTGATGTTATCGTTATAGCGATAATATCAAAAAAAAATAAGAATAATTAAAAATAACCAAACATTACTACGTATCATAATATGGATTATCGTGTATTTTCATACCACAATATTCTTGTGGGTCTTTTTTATAATCAATAGGGTCATGTATTCCTGCGGTTTTAGCATTCTCTAATAAAATTTTAAAGTTCTCCCAAAATTCACTTTTATGCCCGATAGATTTCGTCATAATATGAGATAGTTCATGTATGGCGACGAATGTAAGTGTATTAATATCAATTAAATTATCATTTTCTTTTTTTGTTCGATTTAGACAAAATGCGACCTTTTCGCCTTTGTTTTCACTATACGCAGTATAGTCACTCGTAGGAAGAGTTTCCATTACTTTTTTAGGATTAAATCCATTAACAAGTCGTTGAGCATTTTCTTGGTCAGGATATTTATCACCCATATATGCTACTAATTTTTTACATTTTTCAGTAACGGTCGCTAGTAAATCAGCAGCGGCTTGTAATTTGGCACGTTCTCGAACACAATATTTGTTACCATCCACAGTTGATACAATACATTTTAATTGGAAACTATCAGAATTATCAAAATAAATATATATACAGGTAATTAATATAAATCCTATTACAATATATCCTAAAATATCATATTTATGCATGTATTATATACATATGGTGTATTTTATCAAATCACAAAAATAATATACCAATTACATTTTCGTATATTATTGTCTAAACTATTTACACCCTTGAAGATTTAAAATGGGACGCCCTTCGGGCTTCTCACTAGATATTTAAGGGCAACGTTACTGATAAATCAATTAAAAGGCAAACCGCCACAGGCGGTTTGTCCCATTTTAAATGTTCATCGGTGTATTTTTCAATACTTTTGGTAAATAATAAAATAAATGATTATATATTACATCAAATATGCCATAATAACACTCAACTTATAATTTTTTGAAATACTTTTTCAACCATAGCCAAACTTGGTATATCTTCACCTAATATACAAACACACATGTTCTCTACTTTGAAATATTTTTTTATAGTTTTGTGTATATCTTCTTTACTAATATTTTTATAAACAGTATCATATAATTGTTCATAAGGAATAATTTTATTTATGTCTTGAGACATTAAAAATTCTTTACTGTTGTATTCAACTTGATTATCGAGGTCTTCTAATTCAAGTAACATATTACCTTTCAAATATCCTTTTACGGTATTAAGTTCTTTTTCAGTAATACCATTTTTTATTAAATCATTAATTATATCGACCATAATTGGTAAAACACCTTTTTGCCCATTCTTTTGCCCATTCTTTTGCCCATTCTTTTGCCCATTCTTTTGCCCATTCTTTTGCCCATTCTTTATAATAGTATGTTTATCGGTTTGTGTAAAAATAGTAAAATCACCAATTTGTTCGAAATATTCAGTAGTTACATTCGTTGAATATGTAAGTCCATTATCTTCTCGTAAAATCATAAATAATCGTCCACTCATACCCCCACCTAAAAGTTCTTTCAATAAATTTAATTTATATCGGTCGACTGAGTTATATCCACATACTTTAAACCCAATAGTTAATAGTATATGTTCAACACCACGTTTATGTTCTAATTTATATTGAATATTATTTTGTGGACGTAATAAATTATTTACTATATAAGTTTCAGGTCTTGGTAAATATGGATAATATTTTGGAGATTTTAAATAATAAGTAGATGATAACATTTTTTGTATTTCATCAAATGATTTATCAGTTACTATACTTAATATCATACGATTTTGTTTATAAAATGTATTATAATAATCAATAACTTCTTTATATGGTAGACTATTTTTAATGGTATGATTTGCTAGATTATCCACAGGTTCTTCATACGAACTTCCGTTATATAAAAGTTTATCAGAGTAATCATATATTAATTCTTCATAATCATTTTCATCAATAGTATTTTCTTCGATTACGACATTATGTTCTTTTTCATATTCTTTCTTATTAAATGTGGAATTTAGTATCATATCTGATAATATATTAATACAATGATTTATATATTGACTTCCACATTTCACAGTATACGCAGTAAACCGTTTTGTAGTAAATGCATTAAATTCAGCACCGATTTTATCATATTCTATAAATAAATCTTTGGCTAAAGGTATTTTTTGAGTACCTTTAAAACACATATGTTCAATAAAATGTGACACGCCACGTAAATGCGCGGGTTCATGTATCGAACCAACATCACATATTACATAAAAAGAAGTTATTGGTATTATATTTTTAGATTTTTCATATATAATTCGAAACCCATTTGGAAAAGTATGTGTTTGAACTGGCATATAATAATAACGTTTGTGCGTTGTTATTATATCATTATAAAGCAATTTTAAATTACTATTATTCTTATTTATCTTGGTCCCTGTCCAATTTCGAGTGGTACGCGTCCGAAATCTGGCTCAATTGTGCTTTGGTTCCATGGACCAACTTCCGATTTTGAAATAACTGGGTCAGAACGTAATTGCAAATTAGGATTACGTAGAGTTTGTCCGATGGTATCAAGACCAATATGGTATCCAGCCTGAAGAAGGTCAGGCATCAATACATCACCTTGATTCATAGTATTGGGATTCAATGCTGCCCATTGACTATTTTGGTCTTGTGGTAATAAATCACTTGGATTAGCAACCGGTTGCATAGCGTATGCGGGATTATGTGTTGATGGTGGGGAAGTATGATGCTGGGGATTCTGGGTTGATTGTGGTGGAACTGCTACACTTGCGTCCATATGTTGAGTATCATGACCATCTGAACCATCACCCATTTGGTCATATACATTCATTTTTGAACCGGAATAAGTGAATAGCCCCCATACAATAACTAAAAATATAATTAAAACAAGCATTCGTTCTTTTGTGAAAAACTTGGCAAATCCACTTTGAATATTTTTAAACATTCTGTTTATATAAACGGAAGATAAAATTATTTATACTATTTTGTTTTAAATTTGCTAAAACATTTTGACCAAGAGGTTTGATTTATATTAATTATTTTCTATTACAATATTTGAATTCAAGACTTTTTCATCATGACTTTCTAAATTATTATGATTATTATCACTATCACTATAACTATCACTATCACTATCACTATCCTTAATATCATTCAACATATAGGTGTTTTTTATACGTTTTGCTTCTAAATATGATGAAAGTGCTAAATTCTTTGCCATCTTTGCTTTTCGTCTGGCCTCTCTATACATTTCATAATAAACATCATTTCGTTTTTTTAACTGAATAATATCAGTTGTAGGTAATTCTTCTAAATGAAATATAACTTCTTCCATACCATCAACAAATTCATTAGATATTTTAGTATTTTCTGTTGTTATATTATTTATGATTTCTTCCTCTGAATTTACTTCTTTTATGGTAACATTTGTATCTATAATTATATCATTCTCGGAATTAGTAGTTTCATAATATTCTGGTTCTATAGAATCCACTGGGGTTAAAGTGTTTAATAATACTGGTTGGTTTATCGTATCAGAATATGTGGATACTTCTTTAGATTCTTCTATTTTTATAAAATTATTAGTACTAGCATTAGTACTAGCATTTGTACTAGAATTTGTACTAGAATTTGGTTTAATAATACATTTTTCAAATAAATTTGTTGGTTTTAAAACCATTAACTGTTTTAATTCTATTTCAATTTGAAAACTACGTGCAGAACATTTTATACCTTGAATTTCAAGAATTGTCATTATTTTCATATTTTCATTTATCGTTTCCATATCGATTTCATTTTCATCTTCATCATATATTTTAAGAGTAGGTTTACCTAATACAGTCGATATATTTATTCTCGCAATATAATATTTACCAGATTTATATAATTTTAAAGGAGATGTAAAATAATTTTCAATATCATGTAATTCCATGCTACCTTCGAACCATTGTTCTCTATTTTTAAAAATTATTTCTTGACAATGATTTTCAAGGTTCTCCATCCATCGAATAAAATGTTCGTTCTCATTTGTAAACATCATGTCAGTATAATATTTTTTCCCGGCTTTAGTAATACCATTCTTGGTTTGAGATTTTGGTGGTTGAATATATAAACTATTATTATTTACTAATAACTTAATAAAATAATTACCGCCAGAAATCGGTATAGGCTTGGTTAATATTAATTTCGTAAAATCAAACGAATCATTTGTATCATAAATATCTTCCATCATGTGTAAATTATTTTATAGAGTTCTCTTTATTATATTTTTTATACAAACTATCATTGTTATTCGTTTAAATATATTGTTTATTCTATGTAGATTCTGTAAATCATTAATGGAATGAAAAATGTTCGTGATACATGTATTGAATTTTTTCAAAATGAAGACATTCGTAAAGATGTAAAAGAAATGATGAAACCGATAGTAAATATCATTTATAATGAAATATATTTATATATATGGTTTATTTGCTTTTATAATGTATTTTTAATTTTTATTATTTTAGCCAATTTATTCTTATTATTACGATTATTGCAAAAACGAAATACTTTAGCCCAATAGAAAAATAATATATCTACTTAATATATAAAATGCCAAGTAAGACATCAAAACGTTCACATAAGAATAAATCTTATAGAAAAGGTGGAAGTGCTACCACTGCTCCAACTACCACACCTGTACCAAAAATACATGGCGGTGATGCGTCTGACCATGCTATTTCAGTATATGGTAATATGGGACAACAGCACGCAGTTGGTAATGGCAGTAATATGATTGCTGAAAATGGTGGTGCGGTAGCATCAACTTCTAATATAAATGGTGTATCACCAGCATCTGTACCCGCAACTCCATCAGTAACTTCTGCTGGTTCTCAAATGGGTGGTAAAAGACGTGGTAAAAAAAGTAATTTATTAATACCTTCTTTTATGTTAAACACAAATCAATTTAGACGTTTTTCTTTAAAAACTAAAAAAAGACGAAGTACTAAATCTCGTAAAAATAAAAAGTAAGATAATAACTTCTGTATTAGATTTAATTAATTTCTTATTATATTATATAATATAATATAATGACTGCGTGGACAAATCATGTTACCAAATTTTATAAAGAAAAGCATAGTAAAGATTCATCATATAAATTTAAAGATGCGTTAAAAGAAGCATCGAAAACATATAAAAAACAGAAAGGTGGCGAAGAATCCAATGATGATGATAAAATGGATGTTGTTGAAGAATCCAATGATGATGATAAAATGGATGTTGTTGAAGAATCCAATGATAATGATGATAAAATGGATGTTGTTGAAGAATCCAATGATAATGATGATAAAATGGAGGTTGTTGATGAAAGTGAAGCAAAAACCGGTGGTAAATCGAAAAAATCGAAACTATCAAAAAAATGTGGTAAATCAAATAAAAAAACTAAAAAAGGGCGTAAATCAAATAAAAAAACTATGAAGCGAAAGCATTAGTTAAATATAAATATTTTTGATGTATAATAATAATATACATCAAATGAGTAATAATGAAAATCAAATATCAATACTAAATTCAAATAAAGTAGCGATAATTAATTCAAAACAATCTCTTATAGAAAATGTACAAAAATGGGTACTGTTAGATAGTCAATTAAAAATAGTTACTGAAAAAACACATAAAATGCGTGATATTAAAAATGAACTCGCAACTAATATTTGTACATATATGAAAGATAATAATTTAACAACTAATAAAATTGGCATAAGTGATGGAGAACTTCGTTTTTATGATAAAAAAGAATACACTCCATTATCATATAAATATATAGAAAAATGTTTGATAGATTTAGTTCCTGATAAATCACAAGTCGAATTTATAATACAATATTTAAAAGAACATCGTGAAACAACAAGTTCTCTAGATATACGGAGAACATACCATAAATAAATTATCTATAAAATGTATAGGTTTGGTAAATATAATGAATTCGTCTATTATTAATAATTATATTTATAAAAAAGATGAAAATGGACATATTATATCAGGAGGTTATCCAATAAACCATTTTATTGAAAATGAATTATACAAACAAAATATGTTGGGTGGCTCAATAGAACCGGTTGATATTGGAAAAGAAAGATTTAAAGATTTATCAATTCCAATAGGATTAGTATCATATTCTGGAATAGAAAAACAAACTGGTGGTTATCAATATTCAAAATCCGCTCAGTCAAAATCCGCCAATTCAATACCAGTCATAGAAAATGACCAATATAATAAATTATTTAGTAATGTAACGAAAGCATCTAGTTCATCCAAAAATAAACATACACGAAAGATTACTAAAAGATAAATATAATTATAATTGATTACTCGTAATAAATACTGTTTGACAATATAATAATATTTATATACAAATGAATAATTTTACTTTAGAAACACTAGAACCAGTTAAAACACTAACACAACCACTAACTATCTATGAAAAAATAATAATATATTCACTAATATTTATGCATTGGATTATGTTTTCAGGAACAATTATGATAATATTAGCGACAAATGATTTATCAATATTGGTTCTCGCAAATATGTTTTTATTTCTAATATTGACGATGAATATTTTATATAAAGAATGTCCTATTACAATTATAGAAAATAAATATTTGGGAACAACGATGATGGAATTAATGGGTAGTTTTATACCATTTAGGTCCCAAATAATTAAACAAGGTTCTACATTACAGTGGATATTTATGGCTATCATGGTATCAACCACTAAAATCATTTTATTATTATTAAAAGTTACATTTTTAGAATATGTAAATACTGGAATAATATCTCGGTAATTTATAACATAAATAAAAATGTTAGAATCAGACACGTCTATTAATATATATTCTAAAAAAGACCCTTTTATCGTAAATGAAATAAAGTTATTTTTAGTTAATGAACCAATATTTTGTATAGCCGCATTACTCGTAATATTAATCAATTATAAAACCGATAACAATATTTATATTGCTATATTTACATTTTATTATGTAACTGGTTGGTCATATTTTACACATTTATTATACCATCAACCATGGTTTAGCCTTATCGGACAAATACATCTTTTTCACCATAATCCAATATATCATGATTCTTCAATAGTATTTATTATTGAAGCCCTGTTAGATTTCTTTGTATTTGGTGGTTTTATTCTTATATTTTTTGGAATACAACTTGAAAAATTTCTTGGATTCAAGATATTTAACCATTATATCATTTTATTTTGGGCATTATTTTATACATCGTACCATTTATTGAATTATCATTATATAAAACCAGACGCTCATAAACAACACCATATTACAAATGGTATAAATAATTATGGGCCGGAATGGTTTGATATATTATTTCATACAAAAACAGATAATACGGAATTTGAGAACTTAAATAGTGGTATACCTAATTTGATAGTAATAGCCATTATAATTTTGGCATTAAAAGGTACACCGTATGACCTTACAAAATATAAGTAATTGATTCAAATATTTATAATGAATGAAATTCATTAGACCAGTCTATAAATGGTGATAATTGTTCCGTTTCACCATGAGTTGATACTCCAGGAATACATGAAATGAGTCGTCGACCGTTAATTTGTGCCAAGTCTAAACACATTTGGAAGTCATATGGATGTGTAGTACTACAATGTTTCTTATAAATATCCAAATCTTGTTTTACGGTTTTTAATTTAACAGCAAACGTCATACAAAAACTATTCGTTATTTTCCAATGTCTACTTTTACTAATAATAACACGAGTCATTTCTCCACCTTGTGAAATATATGGATTTGGTCCACCTTCGTTATGATTTATATATTTATCTGGATGGTCATATCCAGATGAATAATCCGCAATAGTCAACCCTTCTTCAATTATTTTGGGTGCGTCTTTTGTATATATATAATCATCTTCCGCAAAATAAATTTTATCATTATCATTAAATTTTTCTATAGCAAATTTAACTGAAAACATAAATGCGCCCGCATTTGATAATCGGGTTCTCATTATTTTATTTGAATCAATGTGTTCACATAAAAAAGTATATGTTTCATCGGATACATTATCAGCAACAACATAAATATCATAATTTTTGAATATCTTTATAAAATGTAAAAATATTCCACGTTTTGTTACATAATATGGTTTTATTTTATTATAACCTCCATCACTAATTCTATAAATAACTTTCATTTTGTTCGAATGTGTTTAACAATAATATAATTATTGATTTTTGTTTATGTAATTTATTGAAATTATATAAAATATTTATGGGGGATACTCAACATTAAGCGTACCAAACCCCACTAAGTTACGGTGGTACTGTGGTGCTGGGTTTTAGTATGTTGAAGTCTACTTCATTTTGTATCGGAAATTCTGTTAGAATTTATTCGGTACGATAAAGGTCAATATTTAGACCATTTTTTGGTATTATATGAATTTACTTTCAATAATTGGTCAGCATTTTGTTTCCAATAATTAATTTTTGCTTCCAATGCCAAATCTTCATCTGTTTTTGGAACTATTTGATTTTGATTTTCTGTCATTCTTGCCAAATCATCCGCACTAGGTTTAGGTTTTTTACCATAACAATTCACTCCAAATTTAACATATGGATTATCAATATACCCACCATTTACACCTGGTCTACCACAATTATTTTTATGTTTTGGATTTTGCTGTAGTTTATCCCAAGTGGCTTTTTGCGTAGGAAATAATATCATTTGATTATCAGACCATCCATAATTACACCATTCACCACCAGCATTATATGATTGTTCAACTTGTTCATAGTTCGCAATAGTTGCTCCATATGAACTACATATGGCTTGTGCGTCATCATAAGTATATAAATTATTAGAAATATTAAATACTTCATTTTGATTCGTTGGTGATGGTGATGGTTTTGGTGATAAATTGGCTGGACTAGTAGTTACCGTCGGATTTAAATTTAAAAAATTTAATAACACATCAATAATAGAAATACCTAAAACATATTTGAAAAAATCAACAAATGCGATAATAACAAATAATAACCAAGATATGCTCTCGATAAGTCCAATAAATATAGGTTTTGTATCAGATGACATTGGAAAACGGAACAAATATACCATTATGTAAAAAGATATTATGAATAGTCCAGTTGATAGAATTGCGGTAGGATTATCAACATATGTAGCAGTGCTAGTTAATATTCCTGTTAGTAGGTCTTCTTGGGTTTGTAGGGTTGTTGAATAATAATATGAAATAAAAAAAATTAATAATCCTGCTAAAAATATCATGTCCAACATTCGACTTAAGTTTGATTGAAAATTTAAAGATTCTCCATTACTATTAAATATAAGTCCTACTAAAAAATAAATAATAAAATATATTGCTAAAAACCATATTAATAAAATAATATTTGAACTACTGAACATATTATAAATTATAGTTTGTAAATCAGTTGAGGTAGGAGTTGGTGTATTCGTCAGATTCGAAGTATTGGTTGGAGTTGGTGTATTCGTTAGAATCGAAGTATTGGTTGGAGTTGGTGTATTCGTTAGATTCGAAGTATTGGTTGGAGTTGGTGTATTCGTAAGATTCGATATATTGGTTGGAGTTGGTGTATTAGTTGATGTAGTACCAGACATTATTATAAATTTTGATTATATTATACCAAGTTATTTTTTTTACGATAAAACAAACAGTATGCCATGGGTGTTATTATTTGTTCAGGATTTTCAACATGTTCAATGGAACTATCATTACAGTGTAACCATTGATTTTCAGAATTTTTTACAAAAGATGTATAATGTCCACCCATAACACCTCCAGAATGATTACATATACCATATAAATCATATATATGAGAACTCGCATTATAACCACGTACATATTTAGATAAATCTAAATTATCTAAAGGAAAATCTATAAGTTGATTTATTTTACGTGAACCATCAGGAGTAAATCGTTTTAATGCTATAATCAAAATTTTGGGAAAATTCCAAAAAGATATCCTTTTTTTTACGTCTTCTTTTGTACCAGTTTTTTCATTCATCCATGCGTTATCACCTTCCATAGTTTCAGATTTAGTAAATAATTCAAAACAACCGTGTAGATTAGTTGCCATGTGTTGTCCATCAATTATGGGTAAATCTAACATAAAGTAACTTTCCGGTTTTAAAACATGGCTAATATTACCATCTAATGATAGAATTTCCGATACATATACACCATAAAACATATCCATTATTTCGGAATATTCTTTTGAATACGTTGTTTGTAACATATTATAGCATTGTATTGCCATTTCATCAGTGGATGATTCTGAATTTCCACTAATACGCATTTTTACACTTCGTGAAATACTATTATGCATACATTCCATTATAAATAATAGAAATTCGGGCATATCATTCTGTGCCCAACCAGTAAATATTTCTTTATTTTTAATAGTTGCGATTTTATGTACATTATATACAAATTTTTTAGGACTCACTATACCATTTCCACTCCACATAACTTTTCGTAAATCATTCCATTCAGTAATAATAGAACTATCTGTTAAGTCTGGTTTTAGGAATTTTTTATATTTATTAGAATCCAAAAATTCATTAAGTTCATAAGTATGATTAAGAACTTGTAATGAAGCATTCAAGAAACAAGTATTACCAAGATTTTCCAATCCAGTAATACCTTTTTTATGATATTTGGATAAATCTACCATCGGATGATTTAAAATAATATTATGTTATATAATTACATATAGGCAATTAATCTTTATATTCTTCAATTTTATGGATAATAGTAGAAGATATTCACAAAACTCAAATACAAATTCACAAAATAGAAATAGAAATAGAACATTTGAAGAAGATTTATTTAATGAATTTAATTTTTTAAATCGTCCTAGACAACGGTCAACGAATGATTTTAATATGGAATATAACTCCATAATACATGCTCTGCGTGATGTTTTAGTTAGTTATAATAATAATATGAATACTTACCAAGATAACATACAATCTTTTTTACAAATTATGCGGTCTATACAACAAGATATGCGTAATGACCAAAATGTGTTTGAAGACTCATTTTTAAATACTAACCGAAATAATAATCAAAATTCTTTACCACAACCATTATTTACGCCACCATCCCGTTTTCAACAAAATTCTCGAAATCAAAATGTGTCAAGTGAACCTATTCCTATTTTAAGAAACCGAACTAATACTAATACTAATACATCAATTAATAATAATACTACTGCTAATACATATATAAATTCATCAAATACTAGAAGTCGATTTGGAAATACAGACATACCTAATCCTAACCCAAATTCATTATTATCATATATACTTCGACCATCAACAAACATAAACCGGAATACTCAACCCACTAATTTTTTCACAACAACAATGTTTCAAGACATAGAAATAAGACCAACCGAACAACAAATTAATACAGCATCACGATTAGTTGATTATTCTATAAATACGCCAAATATAAATGCTAGTTGTCCGATTACACTAGAAGAATTTCAAGAAGGTGATATTATTCGTAGAATAAACTATTGTGGACATGCTTTTCGAGAACCTGCTATACAAAATTGGTTTCTTAGAAATGTTAGATGTCCAATATGTAGATATGATATTAGAGATTATAACCCAGAAAATATAAATGTTGGTCGTGGACTATCAGAACCGATTCGACCCATTACTATACCAAGTCCAGAAAATAGTCCTATTCTAAGTCCAAATACTAATCTAAGTCCTAGACCAAATATTATTTCAAATACTAATCAAATTAGTGTCGAATCTGATACAGATGAATTAAACGAACATTCGCCTGTAGTGAATGAGTTTTTAAGAACAATGTCAGCAAATATAGTAAATGTGTTACAGAGTTATATAAATGAATCCACTACTGATATAAATGATGTATCGAATAATCTAGATTTGTTACAAAGTTATATTAATGGGGAATCAACAACATCTACTGATAATATCAATATAAATCAGTATAATGACGCATCAAATAATTTAATATATCGATTTGAAATACCTATTTATTATAATGAATATTATGATTTATCGAATAATCTTATTGCGGTAAGTGGTATGGGAAGTAATTTTGATGATGTAGATAATGTAGATAATGTAGATGCGGTTAATGATGTTGATTAGACTGTTGTTTGCCTATTTTAGGTAGTATATGTTGAAAATATATCAAAAATATACGTAATACCATTTATTAGTAATGATATATTCATTATACATTTATTTTACACTTTATAATTATTTATAATCATAATAAAAACAATTTATTATAATTATTATATAAATAAAAAATATGATTGAAAATATAGTAGCTTACACCGCTACATCCTCATCCATTTTAGGAAGATTAGTTTTTATGCATTTGTTATACACAAAAAAATCTACAAATCCTTATTCATTATTATTTTGTATTATGAATATTTGTTCTTCGTTATTATGGATTATATATGGACAAATGGTATTAGATATACCAATAATTGTAAGAAGTTCTTCTGATTTATTATTATTTATTATTTCTTCATTTTATATTGAATATAACCGTATTCAATTATACAAAAATGAGTTAGAAATAGAAACAAAATCAGAAACGTCCAAAATAATAATATAGATTTATTATTTTGGACATTTCGAATGAATGTCTATATTTATATTATTTTTTAATTTTCTTTTTTCTAATACATATTGCCCGCACGGTCCACAATTATCTTCGTTTGATAAATCGATTTTGTTGTCAAGTTGCTTATTACAATTTTCTATTTTCCATCTACCAAGAGGTATCGGTATATCTTTTGATATTAACCTTTTTATTATAGTTATTATTAATTTCATAATATGTAACAATAATTTTTGTATTTAAGTAATTTTTTATAAATAAATAGTCGATGTTTTACACCTTTTCTCATTTACACCTTTGGACATTTCAAATGCCGATTGTTTCATTAAAATATATGGGTCATCGTAATAATTTTTGAATGTTCAAGAAGTTTGTTATTTACTCTTTCTATATTATTTGTATCTGCTATAAATGATTGTTTATACTTGATAAAGTTTATAATTGCTTGATTGTTTTTCTTGCTCTTAGATATTTCATCAATTCCGTTAAAAAATCCTAATGGTTTAATAGTTTCGCAATAAATAAAATCGCCAGACATTGGATAATATTCACACAAATCATCACTCAAATATGAAATAATGTGTTTTTTAAGAGTTGATTTTCCACTTCTACCCGGTCCAGCCAAAATAATCATTTTGTCGTTTGAAATGCCATTTTTTATATTTTCTATATATTGAATTAAATACACATAATCTTCATTCGTCAAATATTGTTCCCAACTTGTAATGTCGTTTGATACCATCTATAGTAATATTGTTGATTTGTCTTTATGTTTTTATTATTATACAATTCGGCGTTTGAAATATCCAAAGGTGTAAAACGCCCATTTTACACAATTAAATATATAATAATTTAACATTATCAATAATGAACGGATGAACGCTTTTGTCCTAAAATTATTATACCAATAATAACTAATATCATACCAAAAATATCTATTTTTGTAAGTTTTTCACCAAAAAATACAATTGCTATAAATGCTCCCAATAAAACTGAAAAAGCATTAATAATAGCGTAAATAATAGCAGAACCTGTTTTTTGAAGTGATTTATAATATAAATATATAACTAATAATTCTAATAAAATGACTAAAATAAGAATATTGAAATTATTATTTTTAGCATAGTATTTAATTAAGAAAAAATAAGTTGTTGAAACTATTGCTGCTAAAAATGCCCAAACCAAAGAATAAATAGAATTCATATTAATTTATATAACTATTATATTTTTTGGGCGTTTTAAATGAGAAAAGTTGTAAAACCATAATATTTATAATCTGGCGTTTTTGCTGTTTCTAAATCTATATAAAACCACAAATTACATCATCATATTGTATAACGTATAGTCGATTAGACATTTTATAATTATTAGAAAACTTATTTTATATATTATTTTGTGTAACCTTTCTATATAAGAAATCTAAATACAAACATAAAATATATCAGAATAGTAAATACAAACATAAAACAATAACTAAATTTACAAAACACTAGAATGACAAATATATGTCAGATTTGTTATGATGACCCAAATGGTCATTCATTTGTAAAATTATCAAAATCATCAGACATATCAATACCATATGAAATTTTACAAAAAAATAATGATAATATTGAGAACATTACTATATTTTATACTTGTTTATCAAAAACTACTAAATATAAAAATATTGATGTAAGTGGTATAATAACACATTATGATATGGTTTTACGAGAACATGGGGATAATCCATGGATATGGGTATTTGACGGAACAAATTATGAACTAAAACATTCAATGGAAACCGACGTAGCAGTAAATATAGGTAAATTTGTAAATGAAAAATGTAGTAATAATCTTATAAAAATTGTAGTAATAAACGTATCAAGACAAACAAGAGTATTTTTCACAATGATAAAACCATTTTTAAATGATAAATTGAGAACCTCAATAGAATATGATGATAGAAATCATGCCTTTTTTAATGGTTCTTGTGTGGAAGATATATGTCGCCAAGTCCCAACTGCGTTATGATAACCATAATCACCAAAACAATTATCCATATACATGGCAGGTTCTATTAAACTAATATCTATATCAGAAGAGTTTTCAAAAGTTGATATATAATCTATATAAGATTGAGTAACCAACAATGGACCGGTTCTATAATAAACATATACATCTCGACTATCATCTTTATTAATTGATTGACCAATTTGAATATCTTTATCCAAAATACGTTGGTTTACAATATTATCTATTATTTTTTTAATAAAAGGGTGTTTTTTAGGAGCATAAAACGCGTAATTACCAATCAAATAATCAAAATTTTGATTACTTAATAATGGTTCATTATTTTGTTTTAATTCTATTGGAAATATACATTTATTCCTAGTTTCGTATAGTTGTGTATTATCATAACATTCACTATGTGTTGTAATTAAGTCATCAAACGGTAGTTTGGCATCAAAATCGATGTCTAGATATAAACCACCATAATAATAAATTACCAAATATCGAAAAAAATCGACTTGCTGTATTTTTCCATGTAATCCATAAAATGTATCGGCATATTCTGGCATTTGGTTATCTATAAAAGACTCAATATCATTATCACTGAAAAACATATAATTACATGTTGGGTTTAATTTATGTATATTAGATATAAATTTAAAAAATAATGGTAAGACTTCGTATGTTTTCCATGTTTGTATTATGTTCATTTGCGTATATATAACTAATAAATAATATTTATATTAGTTATATTGGGTTTATTAGTTTTAGTTTATAAAAAAATACAATAATTATAATAAAATGAAACAATCATTATTACTTATATATCGCTCAATTTTGATGGGTATTTTACTTTTTGTTGCGATGGGACTAATGGCGAAACACACAAAATGTAAAGATGCTGGATTAATATTTGGAATATTGGTTATGTTACATCTACTTTACATACAGCCAACTCGTTTATATTTTGCCAAAGAACGATGATATTGTTTGTATTTTATTTTTTTCATTATAAATACGGTCTAATACTTTTTTGAATAATAATGTTTCTACTTTTTTCGAACAATATTTTTCCTTTTTTTTCATAAATAATTCGAAATCATCACTAAATTCATCTTCTAATTTTTCAAGGTCTTTATGATATGTTTTTATTGCTGCTTTTTTATTCTGCATTTCCCATATTTGTTCTAATGCTAATCCAAATAACTGTTGTAATGGTTTCATTAATTGATTCGTAATATAATGTGTATAATCGATTTGTAATTGATTTTCGAGAATATATTCAGTAGTTTCTATTTTATCACCCTGTAATGCTTTTGCTTGTGAATTTACTACAAATACGAATTTCATACGGTCACCTGGTTTAGGTTTATTACCTGGGTCTCTTTTTCCAATTCGGTCTGCTAATACCCAATGTGCTATTTGATTTGGGTTTTTATAATCACTTCGTAATGCTTTTGTAATAGATAATTTATCCATACCTATTTTACCATCTATAAGGTCATTCAATGATTTATCCAAGAATTCTATGGATTTATTAATATTATTTTTATTATTATCATTTTTAGTATCCATCAAAATATTCAAAATATGACCATATACGTCTTTTAAATAATCACACGAATCACGCCGTTTTAATGAGAGACCCATATATTTTAACTTACCTTTATTCGGGTCGGTTTCGTATAACATTCCTACATATCTTTTTTTCGATAGTAGAATAAATGGCATCAATGTTTTTTCATACGAGAGTTCCATTGGTGGTTTCAAATATTTTGTACATAACTGGGCAGCATCTTGTGCGATTTCAATCGTCATCTCTAGTGCTGTTTTTCCACGGATTTTTTCACCAGTCACTGGATTCTCAAGGTTGAATGTGAAGAATACTGAATCCGTGTTATGAACAATCATATTACCAACACCTGCTGCGAAATGATGATTTTCTGTTGTCAGGTCATAAACATAACCTTCATATGGTATTTCATGTATGTTGTGTATTGTACATGCGTGTTGTTCAATGTCATTATAATTATATGCGTTAGTTTCACCGTCTCTATTTTTATAATGAGGATGAGTTTTATTTATAAATATTATACGAATACTATTAGTATTAGTATTTTTATTTTTACAGTTATTTATTCGTCCAGTATATCCTGCTATAGTTGCTAATTGCCAACATATTGCTGCTATAATATGGTCAGATTCTTCCAAAACGCCGTATACCCCAGATATTTCATACAAATCATTCTTTACGAAATTTGTACAATTATTTATATATGTTATAAATTCGTTTTCGGCTGGTTGTTGATTTGTGTTAAAATAATATATTGGATTATGTAATAATTCGGTTCCAATAATAACATCTTTTGGTGAGACTTCTTCACCGCTCGATTTAATTAATGAATGGTCATCTGTTACATCAACTACACCAGTATGTGTTAGTACACGAATAATTTTTTTATGAGATGCCAGAGTATGTCGAATAACTCTATAAAGTGGTGTCCAACCAGTTTCAGTCCAGGTTTCAACTCCATCTAATTCACAAACTTCTTTTTCTTGTTTACCATCTTCCAAACATCTTGACCAACATGTTCCTTTGTCCGTTCCTTTGCCATACTTTTCCGCCAAGTTTTCAATCGTACAAATATCAAACTCTCCATTTACCTTAATATATACTGGTGTATAATTCGCAACACTATCACCATATACATATTCGGCTTTACATTTGACTGGTCCATGACCATTTTGTACTGTTTCATAAACGGTATCACCATAAACTTCCTCAATAATCCGTTTGGCATAAATAATCATCTGTCTGCCAGTTGCGGTAGTTGCCGCAGCAACATCTTGCTCATAAAATGTTGATGTTCGGGAACCACATTGCCCATATAATGAGTTCGCAGTAACTTTATACCCATTTTGTCTTTTATCCAATATATTCTGCATAAATGGGTCATTTTCGGTTTTAATCATTGCCCTAGTATCTTTACGTGCTTTCAATAATTCTTCCAAAATAGAAGGCATAATAGATTTTTGATTATCCGATAATTGTGCCCAACGACAAACTTTTTTACCAACTTTCGTTTTCTCTGCTCGAGATGTCTTGGTTTTACGAATATATTTATATGTATCAAATTCGATATCAATATAATGAATTCCCGATATATTATCATAAACAAATATACCTTTCGAATCCTGTTCACCAGTAATATGTATTAAATTGCCTTCCAAATCATATTCTTTTGACCATACTTTACTATCATGTGAATAATTTTGACTAATCATTGAAGATGGATATAGAGAAGAATAATCAACACACGCTACTGGATTATCCATATACATTGAACATTTCGGTGGTAATACTATCGCACCTTCATAACCATCTTCTTCTATTGTTTTTTCCAAATCGGGCATAAGCGTATTTTTATCTCGGCATTTTTTGGCTACGAAACTAGTTAGTTTAATACCTTGTCCACGAAATACTAAGAAACTAATAGGAACACTACAAATACGTGACATTTCTACATATCCAGTTATAACATCTATTTTATTCATCAAATGATGAACTAAGTTACAATCCTGAATACAATATTTAGCAACCAGTGCTCGGTCACTCGAACTACCTTTTGTCAAACGGAAAATATCTTGTGGTGTAATATCATCTTTCGACATACCCCATTTTATAGATTTAGTTTTATCGAAGTCTTCATGCCCTTGAATAACTATTACATTATATTTATTAGTGACTTCAACCATTTCACCATTTTTCTTGATAGTTTCAACGACTTCTTTTCCACGTATTATATCTAATACTGTAAATTTCTTACCATTTTTATAATAATCCGCAGTAAATCCAGTTAATTCAATATGTATGAAATCATTTATATTTAAACCCATCAAATTTTGACTATATAATTCAGTAACATCACCAAAATCAGTATGGTATGTTTGAATAGTTTTTTTAACATCATCACTAATGAATTGTCCTGCTACATCATCTAATTTATAAGAAGACAAATTGAAATCTCTACGGAAATACGCATACATATCGATTTGTAAACGACCAATCATCTTGAAAAACCGTAAATCGAATTCACCACTCGCAATACGCATTTTAGTATTTTCAATTTCTAATTCGCTTTTATTATCACGCATCGCTTTCGCACATAAATCCCCGATTTTTCTGGATAATAGTAGGAATTCACGTTCACAATCTGTTTCTTGGGAACGACGAAACATGAACTCATAATCAAAACCAAATATATTATATCCAATAATAATATCAGGATTTTCGATTTGTATTAATTCCGTCCATTTTAATAATAAATCTTTTTCGGTATCAACGGTTTCGATAGTAGCACCATCAACTGGGTCACAACTATTCAATACTACACAATGATTCAAATAAGGGGTCGAATCACCATACCGCATAAATGTTGAACCAATAAATGTCACTTTATCACCTTCTAACCGTGGAAATAATCGAGTTAGAACATCATTTGATATTTGGATTTTTTCATCTCGGTCATAAATTGAACTTAATAACATGTCTAATATAGTAGATGTTTTTTCGAGTTTGGCAGGTTTACTTTTTTTCTTACCATAAAATATAGGTGTTTCACTATTTTCATGTTGTTCATTCGCATCATCATCACCATTATCCGTACCACCGACCTCAGTATTCGCCTTTATCTGTTCGAACATAGCATCAATTGTTAACGCATAAGAATTATCTTCTAATTTATTCGCTTTTTTCGCAGTTTCCATCGATTCTTCCATTAATATACCAACCAACTTTTTTACATACTCTTTTGTAGGTGTTTTTTGCGGATATACCAAGTCAACGTCTTCGAAATGGTCATATCCAAAACCTGTTTGAATTACTTTTTGTAATAATACTTTACTTTTCGCAGTATCCATGAATTGCGACTGTTTAATAAATACATCGACCAAGTTTGTAGCCAAACGTTTATATGTTTTAACTGGAATTGGAAAATCACCATGACTACTACTGGCTTCAATATCAAAACTACATATTTTATAAGGAACACGTGTTTCTTTTTCGGGCATTGGTACCAATTCAGCCAACGGGCATATATATTCATATTTACAAGTCGTAGTATTAACTGATGCTTTTATTACTTTATTTGTTCGAAATGATACCCAACCAGATGGACTGATATTATTAATATGAAAATACCGTAAAAGTGGCGGAATATTACTTTCATATAATTCGAGTGATATTTTTTTGAAAATGAACGGAATACGTTTACGGTATTCACTACTTCCGAATTCTTCTACTGATTTACCATTATTATAAACATACCATAAACTTTGGACTTTTTTCATGGCAATTGTGTTTTTAAAAGTTAGTTTCACGAATTTGTGTTTTTTACCACCCGAAAAGCCATATAATTTATGGTAATCGACGAGTTCCACTTTGGTTATAGATTCACTATAACGTTTATCGATTTTCGATTTGATTTCTTGAACAAGTTCCCTCATATTATAATCCGTCCAATTATCGCCGACTTTTATGAAGAAGAATGGTTCGAAATCTTGAACATATAAACAACAGGTTTCCCCTTTTTCATTTACGCCAAACATTTGGATAATAAATTGTTGTTCATCTTTTATTGGTTTTTTATAGGAACCTTGAGTAGTCGAATCGTTATCTGAACCCGAACCATCTGAAGCAGCAGAACAGGATTCGTCATAAATATGGAAATCAATAAGACGAAAAGATTTTACTATTGTAGGTTTTTTTGTTTTTATTATTGTTTTTATAGGTAAAATACTTGTCATTTTAATAATAAATTGTGTTGTTTTTAGATTGGTTGTGTTTTATTTATTCGAATAGTATTATACAAATAATTATTTCAATTTTTTACGTAATTATACATAATTCAAACTCTGTATGCTCGTTCATAAGTTCACATGATAGACTATGATTTTTTATACAAAATAAAAATTCTTGAATACTTTTATTTTTTACATAGTCTCTGAGAAAAACAGATGGATTACGTATTGAAAAAATCATAAAAATACTTAGTAATATAATAAAATTCATTGTTATTATATTATATGAAATATATTTATGTAGTTTTATTGTTTTATGAATTTTCACCGATAACATAACCACCTACATGACCCAATGATGGTATATTCGTTTCGCTCAAAAAC
>Ga0209777_10002840_pt1 | contig 22151 bp, 17 predicted proteins | sample FrelakmetHBP12HB_FD_187147 | JGI IMG/M metagenome (GOLD analysis project Ga0209777, IMG submission 187147) | Freshwater lake sediment microbial communities from the University of Notre Dame, USA, for methane emissions studies -HBP12 HB (SPAdes)... | ecosystem: Environmental > Aquatic >...
GTTTATCGCCACCAAAGACGGACGCGATGTTTTCGTCCACTATGCAAGTATTTCAGGCGATGGATACAAAACTCTTGCTGAAGGCGATTCGGTCACCTTTGATGTTGTCGAAGGCGAAAAAGGCCCAAGGGCTGAAAATGTGGTCAATCAGTCACCTTCGACAGACAAAAAAAGTTCGTGACGTTGTTCTTTGTGTTTTTGCACCTCAGGGCTGTTGTAAACAATTCGTGTCTTTTCGTTATTCGTTCCCTAACCCGGCGCAGCCGGAACTAAAAAGTCGGATTTTTAAGAAAACGCTGTAACCTATTATAAATACAGATAGATACAAACACTCTCAAAAATATCTTGCGCGCCATGCGCAACATTTTATTCGTAATTCTTTTTACTTGCAACTTATGGGACTTTGTGCTATTTATATAGTTAAATGGTTTTGAAGTTGATTTGGTAATTTGAAATTATGATTGCCGCAGAATATCAATCTGGTCTTGACTGTAATGTGCTTGTACTCAACAAGCATTATATGGCTATCCGTATAATCGGGGTAAGACGAGTTTTTTCATTGCTCTGCCGCCAGCTTGCAGAGGTGATTTCTTTTGAACAGGGCCAATACTCCAATTATGATTTCCAGAGCTGGTGTGAAGTCAGCCGATTCAGACGCTCTTTTGAACCCCAGGCATACGACTGGGTCTCAACCGTAAATTTCTATGTCGCAGTACCACGAATTATCCGCCTGCTTTTTTACGACCGTCTCCCGCGAAGCGAGGTTCAGCTCAACCGAAGAAACATATTCGCCCGCGACAGGAACTGCTGCCAGTATTGTGGTAAAAAATTTGCGACAAGCGAATTGTCCATTGACCACATTATTCCGCGAAGTACGGGAGGCAAGTCCGTCTGGGAGAATATGGTTTGTGCGTGCGTGAACTGCAACGTCAGGAAAGGCGGCCGAACCCCCCAGCAGGCAAATATGAAGCTGATTCTAAAGCCCGTCAAGCCAAAACGAAATCCCATCGTCCACCTCCATCTTGGATACGAACGCTATCAAAGCTGGAAACAATTCCTCGACCATGCCTACTGGTCGGTAGAACTCAAATAGCATATAGCGTTTAGCGGATAGCGTATAGAAAGAATTTACGATTTTTGCCGGGGGGCAGATGGGTTTTTATTTTCGACTTATAGTTTTTTGCTGGCGCATTTCAATTCGAAGAAAATTTAAAATATTTTGTAATAATAGTGTTTGTGCGGTTACTATTTATACAGAGAGCAAATTGAATGCAGCTGGATACGCAGGAAAATTTATTCAAGCATTGGCTTGGCGAATATGCAAAGCTCATATTTAAGGTGGTGAGAGCTTATGCAGCATCGCCGCATGATCAGGACGACCTGTTTCAGGACATCCTGCTCCAGCTCTGGGACTCTGTTCCGAACTTTAAAGGTAACGCCGCCGAGACAACGTGGATTTACCGCGTAGCCCTCAATACCGCTTTGGTTTGGAAACGCACAGAGACAAGAAAAAGGAAACGCTGTCGTATGGCTGTAATAGACTTCAATGAAGTTAGTGCCGTTGACTCAGATAATTCAGCCTGTAACGATAGACTTATCGAACAGCTTTACGATAACATTCACAAGCTGGAAAAAATCGATGGCTCTTTGATTCTCATGCACCTTGACGGGCTGAGCTATGACCAGATGGCCGACGTTCTCGGTATCTCGAAAAACAATGTCGGTGTCCGATTGAATCGTGCCAAAAAGCAGTTGGCTGATTTGATGAAAGGCCTTATCGATGAATTTTGACGAACTGCAAAAAAAATGGCAATCCCAGCAAGGCGGCTTCAAACTGCACATTGACGCCGATGTGCTTCTAAAAGAAGTGCAGCGAAATAAGGAAAGCTTCGAATCAAGCACCTTCTGGCGCGATGTCCGAGAGGCGGGAGGTTCTCTTGTTTTGGCTCCGGTGTTCTCATATTTTGCCATTAAGTCTAATTCGTGGTCTTTACATTTTCCTGCGCTAGCTTGTATTTTTGTGGCAGCTTTCATGGTAATCGACCGAATTATTCAAAAGAGAAAGCTTCCCAAGCCCAGCGATACCCTGACAGGTTGCATCGAAATTTCCTTAGTGCAGGTTGAACATCAAATTTGGTTGCTCAAAAACGTTTTGTGGTGGTATCTGCTTCCGTTCGCAATTGGCATATCTGTCTTTTGGGGTGATGCAGCCTGGCAAGTGCGTAATGACACCGGTACGGGATTGAGATTCATCGGCGAATGCTTTGCCGGGCTTATTATTCTTTATACGGGTATTTATTATTTGAATCAACGGGCAGTTCGCAAATATTTAATCCCCCGCAAGCAGGAACTCGAAGAGCTTCTGGCCAGCCTCGAAAATAACCGTGGGTAGCATAGGAATTTAAAACTTAAGGTGAAAAACGTAAAATAAACTAACAGTATCATAAAAAAAGGTAATTGATAATTTGGAGGTATTTAAAAATGAGAAAGCTATTTATAGTGTCAGCAGTATTGTTTTCTGTGGTTTTGGCGTGGGCGCAAGAGCCAGCAGCAGACAGATTTGAGAAAGTTATGAACAGAATGGTCAAAGCCATCAACGACGCCAATTACTCTGAAATTCAAAAAGATTTTGCCCAGGTCATGCTGGATTTTCTTCCTTTAGAGAAGAGCAAGCCATTTTTTCAGGGCCTTTCGGCCCAATATGGCAAGATTCAAAAGCTTGATAAACCGAGATTGAATCCGCCATATGAGGCAACTTTTGTAGCCAAATGTGAGCGAGGCACATTGGATATAAGGCTAAACCTTGACGACAGCGACAAGATTAACGGGCTATTGTTTTTACCGCACAAAGCGGATATACCGATACCTGAAAAGAACCGGACTAAGTTATCTCTGCCTTTTAAGGGACGTTGGCTGGTTGGCTGGGGCGGAGATACCAAAGAACTCAATCTGCATCACGATGTTTCCAATCAGAGATTTGCTTTCGATTTTATCGGTGCCGACGAGAATGGCAAAACCCGCAAAGGACAGAGCCAAACAAACGAAGATTACTTTGCCTTCGGCCAAGAAGTGTTGGCGCCGGCAGATGGGCTTGTAACTGATGTTATCAATGGGGTTAGAGATAATACACCAGGTTCTATGAATCCGTATTCGGCCTTGGGCAATGCTGTATGTATTCAGCATCGTGAGAACGAGGTGTCGATTTTAGCGCATTTGAAATGTGACAGTATAATAGTAAAGGTCAGCGATAAGGTGACAAAGGGACAGATAATAGGTCTTTGCGGCAATTCCGGAAACTCTTCGGAGCCGCACCTCCATTATCACCTTCAGAATACCCTAATAATTCAGGATGGGACCGGAATAAAATGCTATTTTGAAAAAATGACTGTCCTCGATGGCCAAAGTAAACAACCAAAGGTTGATTATACTCCTACAAAAGATCAGTTAGTCATAGCGGAATAGATTCACCGGCAGTAGAGCAGAAACCAAAAACTTATAAGCCAGGTCCAGCCTATCGGTTATATGTTACCATGTTTCCGTGACTGTATACTCAATTGCTGCTGTCGAGTCGGCTTCGATTTTCACCTCAAACCGAATGGTATTGACATCGCGTTTCTTGTATTCGTGCGTTGACTTTTCAATCGTCCAGTTGCGTCCCTGTGTGAGCTTTTCATCGACATACACCGTAACAGCCGACAGCTTTCTGTTTCGCAGTTCAATCCTGTGCGTTTCACGGCTGTAATGGTCACTATATTTGCCGTCAACGAGGGTATATTGCGGCACGATATCAAAGGCATCGCCGATATACAGCGACAGTTTTTCTTTAGCGGGGGTGTGGTCGATTTTATCCTCGCCCACAAATTCAAGCGTGCCATCGGCGGGGTCTTTCTTGAAAACACGAACCTTTCCTTTAGGCAGGGCTATACCAAGACCGTTTTCCTTAGTATTTTCAAACTCAATCTTGACATTGACTTTGTCTTTCTGATTTTTGTTTTCATAGAACCAGCGAGGTTTTCTCTCATAAATATAAATCTTGTTTGACGGTACACCGGAGGCAGGAGTAATGAACTCAATCTGCTTGACCTGATTATTGTTTACGGTGCTCTTTCTGCCCAGCGTATAAAGATGATATTCCATAAACGGTTTTTCTTCAAAACCCGCCTGGTCTGCCCCTCCCTTCATTGCATAAACCATCCTTTCACGCTCCATTGGGACTGGCTCGACAACTCTCCTTACATCGCCTGCAATTAGTTTTATGGTCGCATCCTTATAGCCGGCGCCGCTTTTGTTATCGATTGTAACCCAGCCGCTAAAATCGATTTTCGTCTCATCGTCATTTAGAACAGCCAAATAATCAGCATTCCAGCCGAGCTGGCCTGTGGTATATGTCACCTGGCAAAGCTGCTGGCCCTTTTCTTTTGAATCCGCAAGCCAGACCAGTGTCGGCCTTGTAACCAAATCCTCGGGCAGTTCCCTCAGTGAAATTTTGCCGGTGCTTGTCTTATCCACGATTTGGATTGCATTTTCTTCGTTCTTTAATATCAAATCATTGCCCATTGCCGCCATAAGTATGCCTGTTATTTCCTGGCTCGAATCGGCACCGCTGCCCTTTAATTCTATCGTTACTTTTTTATCGATGTAGCGTTTTAGCAGACTGTCTGAGTTGACAAGGTCGTATTCGTAGTTCTGCTCGAGGATGGATACGGCACCCGGCGAGGAAAGACACTTGAAACTTACGCTGGTTGGGTCGATTGCCGATGCGACATCGGTAAATTTCACAATGTTGGTTCCCTGCTCAAAGGTCATCGGCCTAGACTCTCTTACCACAGCGAAGTTGTCGTTATAAATTGTAATGCCAACGCCCTGCGGATACTTCTCCTGTGGAGCGGCTGACACCACTGAACCAATTGTCAGGCACATTGCCGTCAAAAGCACTATTTCACGTTTCATATTAGTTCTCCTTAAAATTAATCAGTATTTTCGCATAACCCAAGCAGGACGTAAAGCAAAACCTGAATAAAAATTTTACTCAACATTTACTGGTTTTAACCTGTTATTTATAAGAACATTTCAAAATGGTTAAGGCAGAAGAAAATTCAGTACCTAAAACGAAAACAACGGATAGGAGTCGTTTTCATATTATATTTGCGACCCTGCCCTTCGCAATTACAACGGTTTTTAAGGCCGGCCCTTTTTTAACAATTTGCCTGACGCTGACAACCATCCTGTCGGGATTGTCACCCGTGGCTACTGTGTACGTTGGAAAATTATTGCTCAATGCCATAGTTGATGTGACACAAGCAGGCGTAACCCGTGAAAAAATCCACATTCTAATACACATATTCATATTCCAGCTGCTCGTATTGGTGGTCAGCGCCCTGCTTAATCAGGCAGGGGCGTACTTAAATTATTTTATGGGCAGGAGTTTGTCATTGAATATGAAAGGCCGGATTATTAAAAGGATTTCAAAACTTGATTATACGTTTTTTGAGGATCCTAATTTTTATGATATGATGACAAGGGCTCACAGAGAGACAGACGGAAAACCCATGGCCATCGTATATCAGGTAACCTCCATGGTTCGCGGTACTATTACTTTTATTTCGATGAGCAGCCTGATTGTTTCTTTCAGCCTGCCGCTGTTTGTTACTACGGTAATAGTCTGTGCGCCCCTGTTGTTCATACAGTTGAAATACGGAGAGAAAAATTACTGGATGCAGTTTAAGCGTACAGAAGACAGGCGAATGGCTGATTATACGGCAGGCATTATGATGTCAAGACAACATGCTCCGGAGATACTGAATTTCAGGATGCGGGAACACCTGTTTACAAAATGGAACACCGCATCACAAAGATTCTTTCAGCAGGATGTGCGGCTTTACAGGCAAAGAGCGCTTGCGGATGTAATAACATGGACTTTTATAACATGCGGCACAGTGGGGGCTACAGGATACATTATATATCTTAATTTTGCCAAATCACTGTCGCTGACCGCAGGTGAAATAATGATGTATTCAGGCGCCTTTGCAGGAAGTATATCGGCACTGCAGTTAATCATAGAGACTATTTCAGGTATCTACGAAAATGCCATATTTCTGCATGACCTTGTCGAATTCAATAAAATAAAACCTCGCATTGAAATCAGTCAGCAGATAAGACCAATACCTTCTCCGGTGGAATCCATCGAACTGCAAAATGTAAGTTTTAAGTATCCCAACAGTTCCGTATATACCCTGGATAATATAAATGCGATATTCAAACGCTCTGAAAGCGCTCTTATCATTGGTGCCAACGGCGCCGGCAAAACAACTCTTATAAAACTGCTTACGAGGCTTTATGACCCCACCGAAGGACGAATACTGCTTAACGGCATAGATATAAAAGAATTCGAAATACAGGCACTGCGAAAAACCATCGGCATTATATTTCAGGATTTTATACAGTACGCATATTCTGCGAAGGAAAATATCGGGTGCGGCTGCATAGAGAACATACAAAATACAAAGAATATAATCGATGCGGCACGGCGAGCCAAAGCAGATTCTTTTTTGGAACAGCTTCCAGAGCAATATGAGACCATGCTAAGCAAACTATTCAAAAACGGCCAGGAATTGTCGCGAGGCCAATGGCAGCGAATATGCCTGGCAAGGATGTTTATGAAAGATGCACCCGTTTTTATTCTCGATGAGCCGACAGCAAATGTGGATATTGAAACCGAAGCCCATCTGCTCGGGGAAATTGCCCGGCTGTCAAAAGATAAAATATGCATCCTCGCATCGCATCGGCTGTTCAAAAAGGATATCTGCGACAAAATAATAGTACTTGGCAAAGGCAAAATAGTGGAAACAGGCAGTTACGACGGCCTTATCACTAAAAATGGGGAATTTTCGAGACTCTGGCATCTGTATCACAACATGACGGAAATAGAAACACTGCAAAAATAATAATGTTTACCCTCAATTTTCTTGCAAAATGAGTTTTTTCTGTTAAATTCAAGTTGTTCAGACGATTTACGGGTAGGTAGCTCAGTCGGTAGAGCAACGGACTGAAAATCCGTGTGTCGGCGGTTCAATTCCGCCCCTGCCCATTTCACAGGTCGCTTTTGATGCGAAAGAATCCGCTGGATGAAAAGGGAGGTAAGTAAATGGCTCTTTTATTGGGATACGATGCAGGAAGCTCATCGATAAAAGCGACGTTAATGGACGCTCAAACGGGCGGTGTTCTTGCCTCTGCGACTTCGCCGCAAAAAGAACTGGAGATTATTGCAAAAAAGCCCGGCTGGGCCGAGCAAAACCCATCTGCCTGGTGGGACAATGTCAAATCAGCTACAAGGCAGATTAAAGATAAGGCAAAATTCGACGCCGGCGATATCAAGGGAATTGGAATTTCCTACCAGATGCACGGACTGGTTGCAGTTGATAAGAATCAAAATGTCCTGCGGCCTGCGATAATCTGGTGCGACAGCAGGGCGGTCCAAATCGGCCAACAGGCCGCCAAAGACATCGGCGAAAAAAAATGCCTCAAGCGTCTGCTCAATCTGCCCGGCAACTTTACCGCCTCAAAACTCAAGTGGGTTAAGGATAATGAGCCGGATGTCTATTCGAAGATTTATAAGATTATGGTCCCGGGCGATTATATCGCAATGAAAATGAGCGGACGGATAAATACCACCCCATCAGGGCTTTCCGAAGGGATAATGTGGGACTTCGAAAAGGGAAAATTAGCCGATTTTGTTCTCGATAATTACGGCATCTCGCCTGAGCTTACTGCAGAACCGCTTCCTGCATTTTCCATCCACGGCGAATTAAGCACCAAAGCCGCCGATGAATTAGGGCTAAGGGCTGGCACAAAAATAACCTATAAAGGCGGAGACCAGCCCAATAATGCTTTGTCTCTCGGAGCCATCGAGCCAGGTGACATCGCCGTTACCGCAGGGACATCAGGCGTTGTCTGCGGAATAAGCGACAAAAGAAATTATGACAAGTTATCGCGCGTAAACACGTTTGTGCACGTCAATCATTTGCCCAAAAAGCCAAGATATGCCGTGCTTTTGTGTGTTAACGGCGCAGGCATTTTAAATAGCTGGCTCAAACACAACTTTGCCGGCGATAGCGTTGGCGGCCTCAGCTATGAACAGATGAATGAGTTTGCCTCAAAGGTGCCTGTCGGTTCGGACGGCCTGCTTATCTTTCCTTACGGCAACGGTGCCGAAAGGGTCTTTGAAAACGAAAATATGGGTGCTTCCGTAAAGGGCTGGAATTTTAATATGCACAAAAAGGCGCATTTCTTCAGAGCCGCTCAGGAAGGAGTCGTTTTTGCCCTGAATTATGGACTCGGAATAATGCACGACATCGGCGTCAGCGTCCGCACCGCACGCGCAGGCAACGCCAATATGTTCCTTAGCCCATTATTTGCCGAGGCCTTTGCCACTGTCAGCGGCGCGGTAGTAAAACTTTATAACACCGATGGTTCGCAGGGTGCCGCCAGAGGAGCCGGAATCGGCGCAAGCGTTTACAAAGATTACAATGATGCATTTGTCGGCCTGGATTGTAAAAAAGTTATCGAGCCAAACAAAAATTTAGAATCGGTTTACAGAGAAGCTTATGAAAACTGGCTTGCTGTTTTGCAGTCACAGGTGAACTCGACAGACGCTTAAATCTCAATTTTGCGTAACTGTTCACGGGTACTCTTATAGTACTGGGCAACACACCCAATATCAAATACTTACTTCTTAATTTTTCAGTTTATCCTATTAACGTTTGAAATTACCCAGTAAGGCCGCATCCAAAGAAATAAGCTCTGGCGAAGGCAGTGAATTTTGGAAACTCGGTATGCCGCTGCCGCTTTTAGTTCCCCAAGCCCAAACTGATACATTCGTACAGTTGGGATCTGATTGCAATTGCTGCAGGGAAATCACGCTATGAGCAGATGTCAAATCTACCTGCAAAAACTTCCAGTGTTCCCATGCCTGAATTCCCGTCGCACGCCAGCCATCTTCCGATGAAATTACCTGTACACTTGCCGGCGCACCATTAACTAATAGTTGATATGTCGGGGTTGTCAAAGCAACTGGGTTTTTATATGTTCCTTCCATACAAACAAGTAATTTGGTTTGGGGTGCATTTGAATCTACAGTTGCATTCACGTCGATTATAAAACCATTCCCAGCGTTACTGTACGTCACATTAGCCTTGACTTTCCCGCCGATTGAGCCGCCAACAGTCGGAATATTGTTAAGATTGTACCCCAAACCTATCGAAAGTACGACTGTTTCATAAGGAGCTATTGGGAAAGTAAGAGTACTGCCATAATTTAAGTTTTGTCCATAAGATCTGGTTTCGGGGTACAGACTGACAACGGAGAGTTTCGCAGCCTGTGAATCAAACCCAACACTGTCATTGAGCTTCAGTGTGTAAGTTTGAGGCATTATCCATGGGTTGCGCAGCACAATAAGTGCCTTATTGTCCTTGCAGTGGGCATACCCATAAATTTCACGCGGCATTATATCGTAACTTGAAAACCTCGGCGCCTTCCCGTTCTGCCATGATGTCGGCAGCAGCGGGTAAGTATTGGCAAGTAAAATTCCGCTGTTAGTGCGAGCCCAGGCCAATAATTTTGCCAAACCAAACCAGCGTGCACCGTTCATGTGAACAGGATTTAAATACAGCGGCACAAATGCGTTTCCTCGCATAACAACAATTACGCCGTCGTTAAGAAGAGGTTCTGGCGTTGCATGATTGATCCCCATAACCTCCTGGGCATTGATCGGTGTAGGCGACCACGCGGCTCCCTGGAGATTGTAGTAATCGCGAGCAGTCGTATTACACTCCCTGTAAATCGGACAAGGCACTTTTCCAATCGGCGCGTCATCGCCGAATGCGCCGGTTGTTGAATTGATGTAAAAAAGCCACCAGGGACTGCCTGCGCCGCTCCAACTGAAACAGGTTGCTCTCAACCAGACACTGGGACAAGCCTTGCGGATCGCTTGAAATGTTTCGATGGCAGCTTGCCCTATCGCCTCGGACGACAAATCGTTTGGTTCGTGTCCGTGCCATGACTCGACACACTGCAGCGTAAGCCCGTCAAACTTAAACTGTTTGACGCCGTATGTTTTTACTAAATTGACAAGCTGGTTGGTATAAGCTTCGTGATAGACCGGGCCCGCCAGGCAGATTATTCCTTGTTTCGAGTACGGCCATTTCCAGGTTTCATACCCTTGTTGTGTGGCCCAGTCTGTATCGGTCGCCCCGTCATACTGTGAAGTAGGAGAAGTCCAGAGCCCCAGGGCCGACCCCATGCCTTGAGCGTAATTTTGAAGAGTCGTAAGTCCATTGGGGAACTTAGACATATCAACCTGCCAAATGCTTTTCGACTTTGACCAGTAGGTTGGACCGTTGCTGTCAACGGTGCCGTCGAGAGTAAAACTGTCAAATGATACGCCGTATGGCTTTGTCATATTTTCATTGAAGCTTTTCATCAGGCTAAGCATACTGCTTTCCGATGTTGTAACCTGCACGCTGTACCAGGTGTTATAACCTATGAACATGCCGGTAGGTGCTGCCCGGTGCAGAGTTATATATCGCTGGAAAGCCTCTCGTTCCTTGCCGAGAGTTGCCACCCCATACACCGCTTTGCGGCTTTCATACCATTGCCCCGCCTGAGGCCGCAAGCCGGGTTTGTGTGCCAGTATGAAACTTTGTCCTTCCAGCCGGGTTGAGGCAACAGGAAACTCGATACCCAGGAAAAATCCTTTTACAAAACCGGGGAAACTTTGAGGTATAAATATGACAGGCTCAGAGACCAATTGATTTTTATCGAAACTTTCAAGCTTGATTTCCTGCAGCACCAGACCGCTCAGATTTCCCGTTAAACGGTAACGCACCCATTTCCGAACGATTTTTTCGTTTGGCGACCATTGCAATAGAAGTTGAGGCTCTATGCTAACCGAACCATGATTGAAATATATCGGCATGAAAGAAGCGGTTACAATTTGCCCTGATGAAATATCACCGGCGATTGAATAGGCCTGAATACCTCCCGTCGATGCGGTATTAAATATAAACTTCGGACAATACAGAGAAACATCAAGGAATTGCCCATCATGAGTAATCCGAAGATTCGTCTCATTTACATCGAATGAAACGGCATCAGCTGCTGCAAGGGCAAGTGTTGAACTAACAATAGCAAGAACTACTACCTTCCAGCAGATATTATCTTTACTCGATAATATGTGTGTCATCTTATTTAAATACATCGGCATTTCCTCCTTAACAATGAGTCCACTCTAAATCGGCATTTCCCATATTAATCCGCCAGCGACGGATAAAACGCCTGGTTATGCAACCAAGCCTTTCAACTCCATAATCTTTCTCGAATTGCCTTTTTGCCTGTTTCCAACGCCACAACAAAAAGAGCACAAGCAAGAAAGTGCATAAATTGTAACTGATTCGAGCCTGAATGCAAGCCGCAACAACAATTAGCGTTTAGCGTATAGCAATTGTCACTGATGAAATTAAAGAGAAGATAGAAGATTTTGTTTTGGTGACGGAAGGACTACCATTTCTATCTAAAAACTTGAGGTGTATCCTGCAAAACAGGGATGCCCAAAATAGTTTTGACGGCGAAACGGTTTGGGGATAAAATGACGGGCAAATTAAGGAGATTATGATGGATTACCGAGGAATAATACCGTGTTTAGATGTGAAGGGCGGGCGGCTGGTCAAAGGGGTCAATTTTGTAAAGCTAAAAGATGTCGGAGACCCTGCGGAAAATGCGGCGGCATACAGCGAGGCAGGCGCGGATGAACTTGTTTTCCTGGATATCACCGCAACAATAGAAAACAGAAAGACACTTCTGGATGCGGTTAAAAGGACTGTTGATAAAATTTCTGTGCCTTTAACAGTTGGTGGAGGAATCAATAGCTGCAAGGCAATCGAAGAACTTATGAAGATAGGGGTATCGAAGGTGTCCATCAATACAGCGGCGGTGAAAAATCCGAATTTAGTTAAAGAAGCAGCAAAGGAATTCGGGAGCGGAAAAATCACTATTGCGATAGATACGAGCAAAAATTCGAAGATGCCCAGCGGATTTGAGGTGATGGTCAAGGGTGGTACTGTTGGGGCTGGGATTGATGCCGTCCAATGGGCAAAAAAAGTTGAGGGTCTTGGTGCGGGAGCGATTTTGCCGACAAGCATGGATGCAGACGGCACACAGGCTGGGTATGATATACCGATGACCAAGGCGATTTCCAGCGCGGTAAGGCTGCCTGTGATAGCATCAGGCGGAGCGGGGAAGCTGGAACATCTTTACGATGCGATAGTTGAGGGCGGAGCAGATGCGGTTCTTGTGGCATCTATTGCGCATTTTGGGACGTTCAGCATAAGGCAAATGAAGGAATACCTGCGAGACAGGGGGATAGCAGTGAAGCTTTAAGTGGTCGGCGCAATGGCTTTCAATATATGGATACAGTTATACCGGAGCGGACAGTCTTTTTCAATTAGGGCGGTGAGAAATATGGGCTAACGACTAAAACGCACCTGCCTGGGTTGACCGGGTTTTGTAGCCGATGAAGTACAGGAATCTCTCGTAATTAAAAATCGGTATCGATAGTAACGCCGCCTGGTTTCTGATTTCCCTGTAACGGTTGAGTCTCTGCAAAGAAACCTCGTATTTTTGCATTGCATCGGGGTAAACCTCGAGTTCTTCAAACGTTGGCTTCTTGATAACTTCCGGTTCGCTGCCGAGCACAACATAGTCGGTATCAATGGAAACGGAGTTGGCTACTTTCCCATGCTGTTTTTCAATAAGTGCCTTTATTTTGTCGGCGGCATCGGAATCGAAAGTTCCGTCGCCGTTAATATCAAAATCACCGGCAATCACAAATACATTGGTTTGCGAGCTGTCCCATATCAGATTTGCAATAATGTCGTCAGTGAGTATCGGATTTTTAGGATTCGCTTTTGTAATACGGGCCTGCGAAACATTCTTTTGCACATCAAATACCTCAATCTCAGCTTTTCCTATGCCTTGCTTTGGTATCGAGGCGCCCCTGTCATAGACCGAGAAAGTCAGCCCCGGATAAACATTGTCGTCGCTACCTATATTAAGAGTAATGGTTTTGGCATTGTCATTGACCATCAGCACTTTTCCATCCGGCGTGAATGCCGCCACATTGACATCCGGGGGAGGCAGAAGTTTATGCAGTTCCTCCTGCGCATGCTTCATCACATCTTCAGCCATTTTGCGTTCCGATTCTGTTTTGAGAAGTTTTTGTTTCAACTCCCTGCCGTTGGTTTTTTCGGCATCAAGCTGGGTCATAAGAGTGCCGACACGCTGCTCCGAGGTTTGTTCTACCAAGGTTCGTAGTTCATCGTAGCTCTTTTTGATTTCTTCAACCTGCTGACCGTATTTATCTTTTTCTTCGGTGAGTTTCTGAACTTTGTCTAGGCTGACAGCCTCTGCATCGTTAAAGCGTTTGTTCAAATCGTTGATGTCCTTTTGCAGCGACGCAATCTCATTTGTGGTGTTGTCTAATTTCGTTTTAACATTTTGCAATAACTGCACAAGGCCGGTTGCGTTAGGGTCGGCACTTTGAAGGTCGGGGTATTGGCCAAGCAGTATCGCCACAGCCTCATTTGCTTTTTTGTTTGTGGTATCAGCCTTTACTTCCGCTGATGTATCTTCAACCGGGGTGCCAAGCACCAGACGAACTATCGAATCCATATATTCGACCATTGCTCCAAGGCCGCTTTTGGTCCTGCCGCCCTTATCCTTGGGCAGATTTCCAATTATTTTGCCGATGGTTTTCTGCTGCTCGTTTATATTAACCATTTCATCAAGTCTGGCCTTTGATTCATTAGCTATTTTCCGCTGTTCCTCGAATTTAACATAGAGAATAACGGAAGCTGCTGTTGTGATAATAAAAAGACCGACGAATATAATTAGTGTATAAAGTGTGCCGCTGCTTTCAGGTCTTTTGCCCGCTGGCATAGTAAGAACTCCTTATAAATACTGAAAAAACAATCATAACGTTAATATAGGCAATCTATTATCGTCCGAAAACCACTCCAAGTCAACAAAAAAACCGGATTTAGTTGGAGTTAGTACAATAAGGGTGCATCTGCTGTTTGTAGGTGGATTTTTTCAAGTTGATCCGAAAAGAAGTGCAAAATTAAAGTGTAAAATTCAAAATTGCGGAAGAAGAGTGTTTTTATGAAAATGACTGCGATATGTATGTAACTCCTTATCATCAAATAAGTTAGGGTGAATTTTCTGGTTTGCAAAAAATGACAAAAATTGACAAGAATCGAGCATTTATTGACAAAAATCGTTCACTTTTTAACCGTTTTTTACACTTTTTTACAAAAAAAGATGTTTTTTTGACACATGTTTTCACTGCCGATGGCGCCGAGCTCACAGAGATAGAAAAGGGGGAAATTTTGGGATGTTGATTTTTTGAAACATCGGCTTATGAAAAAAACACGAAACTCGAAGCTCGAAATCCGAAACAAATTCAAATGACCAAAAACTAAAATTCGAAACTTACGACAGAAAAACAGAAGTAAGACTAAAGACTTTTTTCGGCTGGGGCTTTGTCTTTGAGAAATCCGCCACGATTCAAAAAACATTTACTAAACGTTTAATAGTATTCTTTCAAGCCGTTTGGTTTGATGATGTCAGATATGGAATAACAAAAGAAGTGGTTAGTGGTCAGTGATTAGTGGTCAGTGATTAGTGGTCAGTGATTAGTGGTCAGTGATTAGTGGTTAGTAAATCGTAAATATGAAAACAGTAAATGATATAGTGATGAAATTATTAGGCCTATTATTGATGACAGCGGCTGCTTTGAAAGGCTGGCAGCTTTTGACTGAACCAATGGCCAACAAAGATATATGGACGAATAGAGCCTTCTTGATTTTCACCGTTGAATTTGAACTTACTCTGGCTATCTGGCTGCTGTCAGGGATATTCAAAAAGATCGCATGGTCGGCGGCACTTGGCTGCTTTTTGCTTTTCTCAATAATTACTTTATACAAAGGCCTAACCGGTGCAGCATCGTGCGGGTGTTTTGGGCCGGTGCAGGTCAATCCCTGGATAACATTATTCGCCGTTGATATTCCCGTTTGTTTGGCCTTGGCGGTATTTCGACCTAAAGGTGAAAAGCTCCTTGATTGGCCGACAATGCCGCGATTTGCAGCATTAGCCGGCATCGGCTTTGCAATCCTGAGCATAACAGCGACTATATTGGCTCTTAATAAGCCTGAAAAAATCACTTCTTCTTATGAAGTGCTTGAGCCGGAGGAATGGGTTGGCAGGGAGTTGCCGATTCTTGATTATATTGATATTGGTGAAAAACTGAAAAAAGGCAATTGGCTCGTGCTCTTTTATCATTACGACTGCCCGGACTGTCTGGAAGCAATCCAAAAATATGAAAAGATATTTAGCGAAATAGATATCAACAATGTTGTTCTTGGCTTCGCTATCATTGCAGTTCCGCCTTATGGCGAAGACCGGGTAATCGCCGGTTCGCCCTGTGTTCCTGGCCGACTGGCGGATGTGAAAGACTGGTTTGTTACAACGCCAGCGGTGGTTTTACTGACGGATGGGCAGGTGGAACAGAGTTGGCAGGAAAAGCCGCCGGAGATTGACGTTGTTTTAAGGAACATTGCAATGTTAGCTGAAGTTAATGGCAAAGATGGGTATAAAATCCGAAAGGAGGTGGTTGGTATGATTGTGTGAAAAAAAAGAGTGAAAATTTCGAAAGGAAGTGGTTAACGGACAGTGATTAGTGGACAGTAAATAGTGAATAGTGAGTAACAGGGATTCTGAATACTGTATTCTGAATTCCAAAAGAAAAACCTGTGTCATTTTAATAAAAATGACACGTAGATTAAAGGAGATTTTATTATGAAAACTAAATTGATTAGCTGTTTAGTAGTATTTGCTTGTATAGCAGTATCGGCAGGTATCAGTTATGCGGAACCTCTGGGACGTCATGAGATGAGTTCTATTCATGGAAAAGGATGTTGCTCTGACGTGAGTATTTTAAGTTCATGTATGGGAGGTGGTGGGGCATGTAACGGCTGTGGCTTATGTACCGGCGATTATACTACCTCTGGCGGTACCACCTATAAATGTGACCCGGGTGGTCCCCCTAAAAACTGTGGTTCTGCAAATACCACGTGCACTTTCAAAGTCATCTGTAAACCCGGCACTGTAGTTTCAGGTATGGAATGTTCTGGAAATATGTGTTATTCCAGGACTGGCTATTCATGTATACCTTGTACAAGTGACATGACACCGATTCCTGCCCCAACTGCAACCTGTGGTTGATAATGAACCCATCGTAGGAGATATGATAAGTGCATTATTCACCACCACAAATCGGCAGGTTTGCGGCACTTGGTAAAGAGAGGATTTCAAGCAGTTTCCGGCATTCAAGAAACTGCTTGAGTTCTCTTCTTAATTCAAAAAACATTTTTTACTTGATAATTAGGAAATAGGTAATATATAATTCAAGAGCATTAGCGGAAAGATATATTTACTTTTGAAAGGTTAGGAAATGAGAGCATTTAAGTATATTATGTGTGTTTTGTTTGTCGTGATAATCGCATCGCCCTTGTTAGCAATTGAGGGCGATGTTGAATTACTTAAGCTAATTGCCGACGGCTATGAAACGAATTGGGAGAAAATAAGAACATGGGGTGGTTCTGCTGTCGTTGAAATTTCCGAGGTCGATGAAAAAACAGAGAAATCTGCGCAAAATGGATGGAAACGGCACAATCAAGCAGAATTTTTAGTTGACCGCAATCTTGGGGCAACGAGATGGATTAACCGAATTGAGGACATCACGTACAATCAAGGTAAAGAAGAACAACGAAAACCTTTTGATTATTCTGGGATGGTCAAATCCAACAAGGGATGCCAAATGATTTATGACTCTACAGATAAGCAAAGAATACGAACAATGGAGATACTACCCCCAGCCGATATAATTAGAAATGAAGGCAGCTTTATTTTCGATCCTCAATATATATGGGAGCATATATATCCTGTCCTTCAACAGTTGCGTTTCTGTTATGAGAATGCAAATGACCCGAATTTGTCTTCAGGTCATACCATCGTCAGGCAGGGCAATATTGTAACGTTTGAGTTGAAAGTTCATAGTGAAGTACCAGGACAAGATAATTTCAACAGGCTGGTCTTTGATTTGTCCAAAGGCTGCAATTTGGTGGAGTTAGTAGCTTTATGTCCGGTAAATGAGGTTAGATGGAAGCTGGATTATGAGCAAATTGGCAATGTTTTTGTAGTTAAAGAAATGTCGAAAAGCTATAAAGACAAAAGGCAGGGTAACGAACGTTACAACCAGATGAAAGTTACTCTAAATAACAAGATTGTGAATAAACCGGTAGATTCAGCCGAATTTGAATTTGACAAGATTGGTTTGAGGCCGGGTGACAATATCTTGGATAGAATGGTGGGAGAATTGGTTTACCCTTGGAGGAAAGAATACCCCATTTCCGAAGCCATCCCGAATATTGAAAAAGACATTAAAGCAAGTCCACATAAAGAAGTTCCGATTGCATCGCCGCCAACTTGCCAAAGTGTCTCGCAAACTTCCGAGTCTGCCAATGTTGACGCAAAGAATCCGGCTGATGATAAAGCCAATGTAAATACAGCTAATAGCAAAACAAAATCGTTATTGCTGGGAATATTGGGATTAGCGGTGCTATTTATAGCAATAATTTGGCTATGCATGGATAAGCTATTTTTCAAGAGGGGTGGTGGAAAAATATGATCAGAAAAGTATTATTAATAACAACTTTGGTTGCAGTGTTGTTTATTTCAAAATCACATGCTGCTGATTGTCAGCTTGGGGTAACCCCTCAATGCGCACAATACTGTGTTCACCACTGTTGCAGTCTCTTGGGTGTTCCTATTTCTTTGCGTCAGGCCTGTGAACTCCTTCCGCCTAAGGACAAAGGAGAAAGTTTGCTTGAAATAGGCGATACCATCAAACGTATTGGTTTGGAATACTCGGCAGAAAAAGTATCTTTTGACGAGTTACTGGCAGGTTCATTTCCTGTAATTGCGCATGTCAATGTTCAACGTGCTGGTGGGAATATTACTTCACATTACATTGTAATTGAATCTTTCGGTCCTTCAGGATTAAAAATTGAAGATAGTCTCAGGAGAGGTTCTTTGTCCCGTAAAAATTTTCAGGACATTTGGGATGGAACCATAATGCGTGTTACCAAACCTAAAGATTTCCATTACCAAGGAAGACAGTTATCTTCGTCATCTGAGAAAGTGCCGCATATTCAATTTAACACTTTGTTCATTGATGCTGGTGATATACCCCAGACTGAAGACGGTTATACTTTTGTTTTTTCACTTAGGAATATTGGAAACACTGATTTGCATATCAGCAAGGTCAAAACGAATTGTGGTTGTACAGTAATAGATGATTTTCCGCACACCCTTGCTTCTAATCAAACTGGCCAAATTAAGATTCGCTATACGTTTAACAGTTCACGTGGAAATTTCTCACAATCAGCTGCTGTTATGAGCGACGATACGGATTTTCCCGTCGCTCAGCTTGCAATAGTTGGTAACGGTAGACAGGAAGTGAAAATCGCTCCTGCGGAACTTTCTTTCGGAAAGATTATCAAAGGCGATAAGGCCGTTGCTCAATGCTTCGTTTCATATACAGGAGATGCGCCTTTTGATATAAAGTCTGCGGTAACCTCTTTTAAGCCACTCACATTAGCTGTCAAACCTCTTATACCTCAGCTCCTAAGAGAACTTCGTTCAGGCGATGGAGAGGTAGCTTTAAACGAATGCACAAATCGGTATGTACTCGAAGGTTCTTTGGATACTGCCGATTTGACAATTAAAGAGGGCAAGGCCATAATTGAAATAACAACAAATCTTCCTAAAGCATCAACCTTGAAAATTCCTGTTAATTTTGAGGTGGTGCATCCTATTATGATCACACCAAGCAAGCTCTTTATAGGTGAAGTGGCCACTGGCACTTCGATAAACAAAACTGTCACAGTAAAATCACTTCACAACTCTAAAATAAAAATAGATGCAGTCAATACTCAAAGTACCGGTTTGCAGATATCATATCCACAAAATCCTTCTGAGGAAATAACTATCACGTTTTCTGGAAGCATATCAGATCCCAATCAACTTGCTGACAAAAATGTAGAAATTACCTTAACAGAAGCGACTTCTGGTAAATCCCATAAACTTACAATACCCGTTTGTGGTCTTTTCCGATAAGGTAGCATCAATGCTTTTACTGTGAATCTTCCTCGTTATCAACCGAGATATAGCCCTGTTGGCCTTCATTGATATAGGCGGGGGAAAATAGTCGCAAGTCGCAGTTCGACTGAGCTCACCGAAATCTGGTCGCTCGTATCTCGTGGTTGGACGGCAAAACGGTTTAATGGTGAAACGGTTGAACGGTAAAAATTCACATACAAACAGCAGATGCATCCGTGCAATAACGGAAAATGATGTCTTAGAGTTTAATCAGCAGGTCTGATAATTCGCTGATTCCGTGAATGACATAATTAGGTGCGTCATCCGGCTGGGAGGGAAATTCTGTGTGCAGTCTGCTGGGGCGGATAATCTGGATTGTTTTAATGCCAAGTTTATTAGGAGCAATGAAATCTTTTTGTGCGTTGTCGGCCACATAGACGGTATTTTCCGCTTTTATATTTAAGTCATGCAGCAGCTTTTCGAATCCGACCGGGGATGGTTTCCAGCAGTCTCGGCCGAGCATTTCGGTATAGATTATACACTTAAAATATGTTTCAATTCCAAGCGCGAGGACTTTCAATTTTTGTGCAGGAAAAAAGCCGTCGGTCAGCAGTGCCAGGATATATTTGCCGTCAAGTTGTTCGAGGATTTTGCTGGTCTCGCCCGGCAATGTTATTTTTGGATGGTGTTCTCGATAAACCTTCACCATATCCCCGATGAGTTTGTTGTCGCAGCGGATGCCGAGTGAGTCAAAAGCCGCATTGAATACCCTTGTGCGGTCGCCAGTGGTAAACTGCTGCCAAAATTCATTGAAGATATGTTCAGCGGCAGGGGCATTGGGTAATTTGGCTGCGAAATCGGCTGCGGCTGCAAAACCGCTTTTGCAGTAGTCTATTTCATCATAAAGCGTGTCATCTAAATCAAAAGCAACGGTCGTTATCATATTTAGTAGTCAGTATATCCTATACATTATACGGCTGTTACGATATAATGTTACGCTTTATGGAGTCGAATGTCGATTAAAAATAGCAGATAGAGACTCGAAATTCGAAAATCAGAAATTGTTTGGAGATTCGGTATGAAATTTCTTCAGATAATGCGGCCGACCCACTGGACCAAGAATTTATTTGTTTTTGCAGCCCTTTTATTCGGGCGAAAACTCATCGGGTCTTCCAATGAAGTATTCGTGGCACTGGCAAGTGCATTCGGGGGTTTTGTGTGTTTTTCCCTTGCGTCGTCGGCCATTTATATATTCAACGACATAATAGACCGAAAAACCGACCTGCTGCATCCTGAAAAAAGTAAAAGACCGATTGCAACAGGGACTGTTCCTGTCGGTTCGGCTGTGATTATGTCCGTACTATGTGCAGCGGCGGCCGTTGTCGGCAGTTTTATGCTTGCCCGGTCATTTGCTGCAATTATTCTGATTTACATTGCGATGATGGTTCTCTATTCGCTGCTGCTGAAAAGAATGATGATATTAGACTGCGTGGTGATATCTATCGGCTTTTGTCTGCGAGCTGTTGCAGGGGCAATTGTCGTTGGGGTGTTTATCTCACAGTGGCTTATTATCTGCACGTTTGCATTGTGCCTGTTCCTGGCTTTCGGCAAACGTCGAAGCGAAATAGCGCAATTGAACGAAAACAGCGAGTCTTTCCGCAGTACGCTGGCAGGCTATACGCCGGAACTTCTGGCGCACATGCTCGATGTTACAAGCGGGCTGGCGATTGTCTGCTTTCTGCTTTATACGATGGACAGCAGAACGTTTCGGCTTTTCGGCACAAACAATCTGGTCTATACGACGCCGCTTGTTTTGTACTGCGTCTTTCGTTTTAGTGCACTTGTGCAGAAGGGCAGGTACTCGGGGCCGGTACAGCTTATTTTGAAAGATTTGCCGTTTCAGGTTGGTTTTTTGCTCTGGGTTTTGGCGTGTGCCGCAATTATTTACGGCAATAAACTTGAAATAAGCCTGGGAGGCATCTGGGCGTATTGAAATAGCCGCTGAAAATATTTTTTCAGGAATTCAAGATTTCAATCAGTTCAGCGTGAACTTTTTTATTTGAAACGATGATGGGGATGTTTTCGGCTTTGTAGCTGTCCAAATCGAGAGGAAAGATTTTGCCGCCCTGAAAATTTGTGGTAACGGCGCCTGCTGATTCGGCAATAAGAGCGCCTGCGGCAATATCCCAAATTTTTGGTGATATGAGCAAGGTTGCGGTAAGGCCGCCCGTTGCCACATAGGCGAGTTGAAGGGCAGCGGTGCCTAAATTACGGAATCTTGTCCTCTCCATAAGTTTGCATGCCCATGCAGGTATGGTGTCGTCGAAGTGGCTGTCGAGGCCGAGGTTGGAAAATTTGTCGATGCCGCCATTGTTTACGAAGATACGTTTGCCGTTAAGTTGGGCTTGGCCGCCTTTAGTTGCAGTGAACATGGATTCTGTGGCGGGGTCGAAAATTACACCGACTATTGGTTCTCCTTCATACATAACGGCAATACTGACGACAAAGAGGAGGATACCATAGGCAAAATTGTTAGTTCCGTCGATGGGGTCGATGACCCACCAGAAGGGCTGGCCGCATGGAGGCTGTTTAAAGAGGCCGCCGTCTTTTCCTTCTTCAGCGATAAAACCGTGGTCAGGATAGGTTTCTTTTACGCGGTCGATGATTATCTGCTGACATATTGTGTCGGCTTGCGTTACGATGTCGGTTTTATTTTTTATTGAGACCTTGACGGAGTTGATTTCTTTCATTGCCCTGTTGCCTGCGAGGCGAGCGGCTGCGACAGCGGTTTCGAGCATCATGTTTAAATCTTTTTGCTGCAATATCATATATGCGTTCCCTTTACAATCTTGACAGAATTAGAATATTGCTTTATTTTAGCT
>Ga0209777_10002841_pt1 | contig 22149 bp, 18 predicted proteins | sample FrelakmetHBP12HB_FD_187147 | JGI IMG/M metagenome (GOLD analysis project Ga0209777, IMG submission 187147) | Freshwater lake sediment microbial communities from the University of Notre Dame, USA, for methane emissions studies -HBP12 HB (SPAdes)... | ecosystem: Environmental > Aquatic >...
AGGGAGAGATCTGCCACCAGCTTTTTCAGCCGGGAATTCTCTTTCTCCAGTTCCTTCAACCGGCGTACTTGATCGGTCCGGATCCCACCGTATTCTTTCCGCCAGCGGTAATAGGTTTGTTCGCTGATATTGAATGACCGGCATATATCCCCCACCGTTTGTCCCTGACCGAGAAGCACTTCCGCTTCCCTCAGCTTGCTAATGATCTGTTCGATGGTGTAGCCCTTTCGTGGCATTTTGACCTGTCTCCTTGTCTGAATCCTAACATGAATGTTGGATCAGTTTTTGGGGGGCAGGTCAGATGCTTATCTCTTCAGTTCAATCAATGAAGCCCGTGAAATTGCAGAGCAGTGGCTTGAAGAATACAATGCTATCCGGCCACACGAGGCATTACAGGGCTTGTCACCCTATCAGTACGCAGCAGAACATGCCTGATCTTTCCACTTTCAAATGGTACTAAATTCGGGATGTTGACAGTGGTCCAAGCTATAATATAAGTACTTTTTTGTTCATAGAGTCCATGTTTTACGAAAAAATTATCCATTTTGTCTCTATTTTCCATGGATTCTATGGCGGTTGCACCACGGTTGCACCACACAAAAGGAAAGGCAATCTGCATTTGAGACTTCATTCAGGAGAATAGGGAAATGATCGGGAGCTGTCCCTCTATCACCTCCATCGGCTAGAAGTCCGCAAGATCACCCCGATTGGGGCGTATTTTGGCAACAGTGCTGAATATATTGTGCAATTGAAACAGTTGTTTCCCCCGACTGATTCACACCAGCGAGAATGCCCTGCTGGATCGTCTCGGTGATCTACTGCGCCGTCTGGTGGGTTGAATCAAAAGACTGTCCCTGAAACCGAGCGAGGGACAGCCCCTTTTAATTGATGTGCTCGGGACCCCAGATCAATCATCGACTGGAAAGCAATGCTATAATACATCCGACCAAACGATCGTTATAAGAGGGTTATTATCCAGGAAAAACCATGGAAAATAAACAATTAACCAAAAGGCAAGAGCAAGCTATCGAAACAAAGAATAGGATTTAAACTACTGTGATCGAATTGATAGATAAGCGAAGATTTGAGAATATTACAATCGCCGACATCAGCGAAAAGTCAGAAGTCTCTGTTGGTGCTTTTTATCATTATTTCAGTTCCAAGAACGATATCCTCGCTGAAATATTCAATCAGGTAGATGAATACTTCTCCACCGTAGTGATCTCTGGGTTGAAAAATAAAAGGTGAATACAAACATGATCCGAAAGAATGAGATCTCATTATTTCCGATATCTCTAGTTCATTAAGTGGAAAAATTTTACATGATACGACCTACCCAAGCCATCGTCAACCTCAGGACCTTGGAGCACAATATCAAAGCTCTTCGTGGAGAACTGCGTCCAGGGACGAAATTCATGGCAGTGGTCAAGGCAAATGCTTACGGGCACGGCGCGGTCGAAATCTCCAAAGCAGCTCTGGGTTGCGGTGCTGACTATCTAGGGGTTGCAATACCTGAAGAAGGACAGTTCCTACGAGAAGCAGGGATCAAAGCACCCATATTGGTCTTCGGTGGACTATTTGAAGGTTATGCACGGGTCATCATCGAACAAAACCTTATTGCGACCGTTCATTCCATACAGACAATGCAGTCCATCCAAGATGAAGCCAAATCAATCGGAAAGATCCAACCAATCCATATCAAAGTGGATACAGGTATGAATCGTATCGGGATCAAAAATGAAGCCCAACTGAAAAAACTGCTCCAATTTGCGCAGAGATGCAAAAATATTCATGTGGAGGGCATATACACTCATTTTGCTGTTTCGGAAAATCCGGATAAAAGTTTCACCCTTCAACAGGGTGAGCGCTTTGTAAGAATGGCTGCTATTGCGAAAGACTTGGGTTTTTCACCGATACTGCATGCATCTAATAGTGGTGGTTTGATACATTTCCCGGAATTTCATTTCGACATGGTGCGGGCGGGAATTTCGATGTACGGATACTGCCCGAGGGGTTGTTCCATTGGACGTCCTCAACTTCAACCTGTACTGACCTGGCAAACCGTCGTTTATTGTGTCAAGGATATCCAACCTGGGGAAACAGTAAGTTACGGCAGGACTTTCACTGCCGAAAAACCCATAAAGGTGGCAACGATCCCAGCTGGATATGGAGACGGATATAAGCGTTGTCTTTCGAACAAGGGGTTCGTGCTGATCCATGGCAAAAGAGCACCCATCATCGGTATTGTTTGTATGGATATGTTTATGTGTGATATTACGGAAATACCCGACGTCGCGCCGGGCGATGAGGTGATATTAATCGGTAAACAGGACACCGCGACCATCGACGCGGATGAGATGGCAAGTTTGGCTGGAACCATCAGTTATGAAATTTTGTTAAGCATCAGCAATCGTGTACCTAGGCAATATATTAATTAATAAAAGAGAACCGTTTTCCTAGTTGCAGTAATCAAGAGAGCTTCCTGTGAAAGAAAGCTCTCTTGATGTCAATTTTTTGGTTTTGAAATTCGACACCATTATCCTTTATAAAACATCTTGACAGCTGGAACCAGATATTCTTCGAATGCACGAGTCTGATCATAGCCCGGTTCCCAGCGCCAATCTTTTCTGGCAGCGGTGTCATCAACATCCGCGGGCCAAGTATCTACGATACACTGCCGGTTTTTATCCGGTTCGAATGTGATCTGTGCTTTGGGGAAGGCGTTTTTGACAATTCGATAGAAATCCTCAGCTCTCGGGCTGAAACTGGTGACGTTGTACACAAATTGGTTCAATTCAGAAGGGCTGGCAGCTTCTAGTTGCAAGAGTGCTTTTATTGCATCCGGCATCACCATAAAAGGCAACCGGGTATCAGGTCTGACAAAACATGAATAAGGTTTGTCCTGAGCAGCCTGGTGAAGCATTTCGGGTCCATAATCGCTGGTTCCGCCCGTAGGAATGGTTTGGGCGCTGATCAACCCGGGAAATCGGATGGAACGAAAATCAATACTGTAGCGGTTTGTTTCAGAGGATAGCTGTCGGTAGAACTGGGCGTAATAATGCCCGAGATTCTCACAATATAATTTGTTGCAACCATACATGGTAATCGGGTTGCACCAATCTGATTCTTTTACCTTACCAGCAATTTCCTTGGTTTTAAGATCCGGCAAACCGTAAACGGCGATGGAACTTGGATAGATAAATTTTACCTGCCGTTCCTGGCAGCGGGACTGGTCTGCAGCAATTTTGAGAAGGTTTAAAGTACCATCCACATTTACCTTGTGGGCAACTTCGGGATTGTATTCTGCTTTGGTGCTTAAAATGGATGCGAGGTGGAAGATGGTTTTAATATCATATTCTGCCACCAGTCCTTCCAATAGATCTATATCCAGAATATCGCCCTGGATAGCGTTAAGAGAAAAGGGTTCCAATTCTTCATCAAGTTGTTGGACATCGATGGTGACAATGGATTGCCCTCCCTGTTTTCCCAAATGATTAATTAACCCATGCCCGATTTCCCCATTTGCACCTGTGATCAAAATGATTTCTTTTCGCATGCAACTCTCCATAAGAAGTTTTTAATTGTTTGTCCATTGTTTCAAAACAAAAAAACAGTTTTCCGAAACTAACGAAAAAACAAGTTTTAAACCTCGTCAAATAATTACTATAAATCCAATATTTCCAATCCATCTGCAGCAAAGCAGTGGCGGAATCCATTTTTTCAATGGTCAATTCTTGGTTACCCTGAATCTAAATGCTTAGTAATTTCTTCTGCTATTCCTTTACACTTGGGCTATTTCGACACCTGCAAGTGTTAGTTCTTCAGACTCAAAAATGAGCGTCTAGGCGTCTAAAAGTTTCTTTACCCATTTTTTCATTACTTTTAACCTTATGCACCACTTTTGCACCATAAAATGGAGATTTCGCCCGATTCCACGAAGTAACCTCTTTGCCTAGGTTCGTCAAGTCCTTTTTCATGATGAATAGCTGTGGTAGCGATCTTTGCTAGAGGCGATTGTGCGTGATCCTTCAACTAGTCTGAATAGACTTGTTAACCAGAGCTTTAACTGCTTCAACTTTCGCCTTGTTCCGCGCAAGCGGTTGGGCATTGCTGACCGCAAGCCTGGCAGCTTCATTTGCCAGCGTCTTGCCCGGTGCCTGATTCTCTAGTAGTTTTTCGACTTCACGCGCACGCAGTGGTACAGGACCGACAGCTCCTAGCACTACCCTAGCGTCGTGGAATCGGCCGTCTCGCATCGTCGCGAGAAAGGCGACACTGACAATGGGAAAATCGATGGCGTTACGAATGCGGAACTTGAGGTAAGACTGCCTGCTCTCGGGTTGAGGGGCTGGAATCCAGATCTCCTCGATCAACTCGTCATCCACCAGAACAGTTGTTCTGCTTTCAACAGCCGCAAACAGTTCTTCGGCTGCAAGCGTCCGCTTTGAAGTCTTCACCTGTGCATCCAGCGCGATCAGGGCTGGGGCGAGGTCTGAACAATTGACCGCCACGCAACCACAATTCGCGCAGCGCAACGTCTCCCCTTCCATTGCCTCAAGAGCCAAGGTTTTATTGTCTTCGCCGCGTAGCGTCCGCTGTGACACAGATAGTTGTGGCGTTGTCACACGGGAGCTAGTCGCGAGTGCAACTTTGTTGATGTTCAATGGTAGCTGTTTAGTGGGAGTTGGAGCCGTGGGGAACTGCGTGCCGCCAAAATAAGCATCGATGGAGGCTGCAGCTACTTTCCCTGTGGCCATGGCATGCACCACTGTAGCCAACCCGCCGGTGACGTCTCCGCCAGCGAATACGCCATCTATACTGGTTGCTGTAGTCCCTTTGTCAACGACGATCATCCTACGTTCTGTTTGCAGCGATGACCCGATATAAGACAAGTCCGCGGACTGGCCAATTGCAATCAGGACCTGGTCCACCTTAATAATTTTCTTTACCACCGTATCGAAAGCTGGTGAGAAGCGACCATCCTTATCGAAGACAGAGGTGCAGCGGACCAGTTCCATCCCAACAAGCTTCCCGTCTTGCTCTATGACACGCTGCGGCCCCCACGATGGCAGGATAGTGATTCGTTCATCATGTGCTCGCGTGATATCCTCGGGAATGGCAGGCATCGTCTCAAGGCTTTCCAGGCAGGCCAAAGTCACTTGATGCGCACCTAGCCGCCGGGCGGTGATCGCCACATCGACCGCTACACTCCCGCCGCCGATCACCAACACTCGCTTGCCTACTTGCTTTGCGTCACCCGTCTGTACATCAATTAGGAATTCCAGGCCGGAGTCGAGTAACTCTTTTTTTTCTAATCTTAGTCTATTACCGTTCCACAATCCGGTCGCCAGAAACACGCTTTGATAGCGCGCTCGGAGATCCTGCAACGTGAGATCGTTGATGCCGATGCTTGCTTCGAGCTCGAATTGAATTCCCATACGCTCAAGTGCACTCACCTGAGCCCGCACGATAGCCTTGGGCATACGGTAAGCCGGGATGCTGTAGGTGAGCATCCCGCCGGCTTCTTGCATCCGTTCATAGACCGTCACTGCGTGCCCTTGTTTCCTGAGGAAATAGGCTGCGGTCAGCCCAGCCGGGCCAGACCCTACCACTGCCACATTCTTCCCCGATTCGGCCCCGGGTGCCCGATAGAAAGCTTCTACGTGTTCCAACGCAAAGTCACCCAGGTAACGTTCGACGTTGCGGATCGACACGGACTCGTCGTAGTCGAACCGGTTGCATTCTTCCTCGCAATAGTGTGAACAGATCCGACCCGTGATAGCCGCAAGTGGATTAGTGCGCAATAGAATCTCCACAGCTTCTTCCAACTTACCATCACGGATTTTGGCCATATATGTGGGGATGTCATTGTGGATGGGGCAGCCAGCCTCGCACGGCGCGGCACTAACGCACATACCTCCGAAGATGGAATGGTAACGATTCTCAGCGAATAACGCGTCGCACTGTCTACCTCCTTTTCTCAGACAGTCGAAGGTATTATCGGGGTTTCGGTAGTACCAGCAGCGTGGTTCTTGACAAAGGTTACCAGCGATAGTCGCAACATTGCGGATCTGCGGTGAGGCGACACTGGCAGCAGATTGGGCGAGAAGCGGATAGGTTTGCTGGATCGTGGGATGTTTTGCGATATCGTTAAGCGTGGTGAGTGCACCGATTCGCACTCCCTCCTGCTCGACCGTCACGTAGCTTGAATCTGTCACCGGTTTAAGCCCAATGAGTACTTGAGGTGGATCCGAATGGACAGCGTCCTTGAGCACTCCCAAAAGATCTGTACCGCCCGCGATCACTGCTGCTCGTCCCTTATATTCCTTTAACAAAGTTTCTGCTTCTTGTAAGTTGTCAACAGGGATGTACTTGATAGGTTGGAGTGTCATGGTATCACCTTAAATTCGGCCTAAAGCCCGGAGCACTTTTTCCGGTGTGATTGGGATTTCATCAATCCGGGTGCCTATGGCGTTGTATACAGCACTAGCAATGGCTCGTGGAGTGCAAGTTATCGTTCCCTCACCAATGCCACATGCACCATATTCACCCGCTCCCCGCCATATCTCCAGAAGTACCGGCTCTATCTTTGGCATATCAAGGATAGTTGGAATCTTATAGTCGATGAAGTTGAAATTTAGCGGAACCCCGTGTATTGGGTCATAGACAATCTCCTCGGTCAGCGCCTCACCGACGGCCATGACCTGACCACCGATCTGTTGTGCCTCTGCACCTGAGGCGTACATGACCGTTCCGCAATCGTTGACAATGATCAATTTGAGTACCTGTGTACGACCGGTGGCGGTGTTGACCTCGACTTCAGCAAAGCTGGCGAAATACGGCACACCAGTCCTTTGTTTGGCAGGAGAACGGCTCACTGTCACCGATAATGGCATCAAATCACCTTTCATTAGCAATTCTTTGATACTTATGTTCTTCCCAGGTCCTATGATTCGACCCTCGGTAATTTCCAATCGATCGCCTGCGATTCCCAAAATGGGCGCTGCAAGATCTAGGAGCTTCACCTTTAACTCCTGGGCTGCCACTACCAGGACTTCAGATTGGAGGTAGGAAACTGCGCTATCAGTTTGGACACAGTCGCGCATGCCCGTATCGGAGTCCACAGTAGAGGACCAAGTGATGTCTTCCGGTCGGACACCCAAGAAGCTCAACGCCTCGGCGCACCCGAGCACATTGCAGGTGTTTGAACCAGTACCGATCTCCGTCGTTGGTGTATCCAGTATAACGGTACCATCCGGAAGAAGAGTAATTTTGGCTTGTATCTGCCCTCGGCGCTCTTCCTGCCACTCAGCGTGCCAAGCGGGATGCAGTGAGAAGCCCACACCTCGCCGGTTGACGCCATCATACAACGGTCCAGCACCTGGCTTGTGCCGCTTCTTGTACCAGTCCAAACGTTGTGCACCTATCTCGAGTACTGCCTTCAAGCTTGGATCGGGGCAGGTACCCCATTCATGCCCGAAGTTCTTGATCGCCAACGAGATGGGGTCCATTTCCAATCGTTCAGCTAAACCATCTATCATCCTGCCGAAAATGAAGTTGAATTGGGAATTGCCCACCCCGCGCATTATCCCGCCGGGGATATGGTTGGTGTAGACTGCATAGGATTCCATCGTGACGTTTGGAATTGGAGCAAATGCGACTTCAGAAATCTCAGCCGGCGCAAATTTCAAGGCAAATACTGAGCCATCGGCATGCCCGCCGATATCACCGATAGACTTGAATTGGAGCGCTGTGATGGTACCGTCAGTCTTGGCGCCTACCTTGCAATGGTAAAGCGCCGACACCCGTGTATCATGAAAGCTGTCCCGCCGCGTATGCTTGAATTTTACTGGTCGTCCAGTTTTTTTTGCTAGCAGCGCGGTAAAAATAAAGAAAGGCTGTTCGCCCGTGTTTGCGCGACCAAATTGACCACCTACATATTTGCTGATGACACGCACATTATGGATAGGCAACTCCAGCATCTGACTGATGTGCATCCGGGTTTGGTCTGCGTGGAAGGAATTGGAAACGATAGTCAGTCGATCGCCTTCCCACTGTGCCAGACAGCACCAGGGATCCAATGCTCCCTGCGTTGGGTTGTGGTTGCTGGTATCCATCTCGAGTATGACATCCGCGGTGGTGAAGGCCTGTTTAGCATCACCCTTTGTCATGAAGATATCGGGCCCGCCAACAGGATCAGGAGGTAATACATTATTCAGGGTGATCTCCGGGTGAATCACGGGAGCTTCGGGTTGTAACGCTATGAGCGGGTCCAGAACAAAAGGTAGTACCTCCCATTCGACTTCGACGAGTTTTAAAGCCTGCTCAGCAATATGCTCACTCTCTGCAGCGATTGCAACTCCTACCTCGTCGCCAGCCCAGGTTGCGTAGTTGCCTAAAACCTGGCGATCCTTGAATTTTGTCCACATCATACGTTCGTAACTGAGCGTGTCCACACCGTCGGTCCAGCTAGCATTGGTTGGTTTCATGCGCTTCACTTCTGGGTCCTGGTAGGTCAGGATGGCCTTTACGCCTGGCATTGCGGCAGCCTTGCTAGCATCGAGGCGAATGATTCTAGCTCTCGGATAAGGACTGCACAGCACCCGGACATGAAGTAAGCCAGGGTAATTTCGTTCCGAGATGATATCGTCAGCGTAGGGGGCTCGGCCTTGGGCCTTTTCGAGCGCATCTATGCGTGGCATGTAACCGCCGATGAATCGACGATGAATACGTGGTTTGTACGGTGTGTTCATGCCTGACCTCTTCTCAAGGTGATCTTCTCGGAAGCATGCAGTACTGCCATGGTTATTCCATCGTAGCAGCCGCAGCGGCAAAGATTTCCGGAAAGCGCTTCCTTTACCTCATCCAAAGTCGGTGTGGGGTTTTCGTTGAGAAGGGCTCGGGTTGTCATGACAAAGCCGGGCGTGCAGAATCCACACTGGAGCGCCGTGCCGTGCCCAGGTTCACACTGCTCAGCAAACGCCTCGAGCACAGGATCATCTTTTGGCAAGCCCTCGATGGTAACCAGGTCTTTGCCATCTGCCTCCATCGCAAGCAGCATACAGGAGAGAACTGCCTTGCCGTCCATGATAATGGTACACGCACCGCAAGCGCCTTCGTCACAACTAATTTTCAGACCTGTGTAACCGAGACGCTCTCGAAGAAACTCCGAAAGTGTGGTCAAAGGTTCGAGATCGGGTCCGATCTCGAACTCGCGCAATTCACCATTGATGCGGATGGTAAGCCGATCATTCGATGAATTTTTAAGTCTGGCTGCCAACAGAGCCTCCTTTCATGTTCTTTCTACTTTGCCTTGACACCAAATATATCTGATATCGCAAGCCCCCATTTGAAGGTACTATAGTTACACACACATATATATATCAGTTCTTTAATCCGAATTGCCACGACCATCCATGATCTGCCATCCATTTTCTTGGGAAATAATTCGCAGCTTGTTATCTGGTGAAACAGCCACAGGAGTTTGCACAAGCTGCATTAAAGGGAGATCATTGTAAGAGTCGCTATAACACCAGCTTCCTTCCAATGTAACCGGTTGTTTCTCGATCCAGTTTTTGACTTTAGTGACCTTCCCCTGACGGAAAGCCGGCAATCCAACAAGGTTACCCGTCGGGACCTCATTGATTATTTCTGCAACTGTGCAAACCAAGTTATCTATCTCCAACATGCGTGCAATAGGTTCTGCAAGTATGCTATTTGTTGATGTAGCCAATAGAATAGCACATCCTTCAAAGCGATGGTGTTCTATTCTCTGTATTAACCGGGGACGAATCAGAGGACGCAGTATTTCTATATAAGTTCCTAATAGCATCTGTATTTTCTGATTAGAAAATCCAATAATCGGTTTTAGTAAATGCTTCATATAAGCCGAATAGATAATAGTACCTTTATCGTACTCCAAATGAAATTGATTGAACTTATTAATAAATTCTGGTCCAACCAGATTTTGGCTCGCCAAATATTCGCTCCAAATGAGTTCGTTGTCCCCTTCAAGCAAGGTCTTGTCAAGATCAAAAATAGCGAGGGGTTTAAGTTGTTTATCCAAACATTCTCCATCCATAGCACGATTCTGCGATTCTAAAATAATATTCTGATGTTATCTAACTTGGAGACATGAACACTGACTGGTAAAAAACCGGATTCAATATTTTCAGAATGCAAATGATGACCAACACTTTCAAGGAAACTTCCTGCCTGTGACTTAGTCAGCGTTTAAAAAAAGCTTTAAAAGCATTTATTTCAATTATTGACAATGCCATTCTTAGTGCAATAATGACATAATCTCCAACAAAGAATCTGGTATGGTGCCAATACCTATGCTGCTATCATCAATTTCGGTGGACCGAATGGCTCTTCGTATTTATGACTATTAAAATTTGCTAGAAATCATGATTAACGATTTTCAAACTAATGGAGATTGTTTCATTGTCGCCGGTACAGGCAAGCCCATTATCTTCAGGACTGTTGGGGCAATACTAAGCATGCTCTGATTGTTTTCTAATATTTTTGCAACCGGTTTTTGGGGTTGGATAAGATATAAGGGTATATCCCTTGATTCTGGTAATGATCCATTGTGGCTATTATTTCTGCTCATGCCATGATCAGCAGTCACAAAAACTGTATAACCTTCATCCAACCAACCAGGAACGTATGTTGCGAGAAACATATCTATCAGCATTGCGTTATTCCTGTATTGGTTGCTTTCCGGTCCATGGATATGGCCAAGTGCATCCATTCCTATTGGGTGGATAAGCAAATAATCTGGGTGATATTTTCTTAGGAGGCTCTGCCCCGAATTAAAAATCTCTTCATCTGGTATCGCATCGTTTGTGTAAAATCGTCCATATTGTATATTTAAGGCAGGATCATCACATTCTTTATCCTGCCATGAAATATAAGGACAGCCATTATATAATTCAGAAAACCAAAAGTTAGCAGAAGCTGCAGTTATTTTCCCATTTTCACGGGCAATAGAGAAGATATTTGGCATATTGGATGGTCTGACAACCCAGTTACTTGTAATGCCATGGATGTTAACAGGGGTACCAGTATGGATCGTCTCATACATCGGCCGAGATATAGTCGGCATTTCGCCTTGTATATAATAACGGGATGCTAGTTGCTTTTCAACCATAAGTTCCATGTACCCCATCATTTCTACGGCTGTGTTATATCTCAAACCATCACAAAGTACCATAATTACCTTTGACATGAATACCTCCAATCAACAGTATATATTACATAAGAATTATTGATCACAAATCATCAAGAAATGAATTGTTTTTGTTCAAATCTATTGCACATATTATAGACCTTTCTCTTCGATTATGCAACATTTCTCTGTAAATTTGAAGTTTTAGTGCAAATCCATTGCACATATTATAAACATTTCTCTCCGATTATGCAACTTTTTGTACTCGTTCAATACATATGAGACTTTATCGAGGTCACATTTGGGTGATACTTTCTAATATACTCAGCGGGGGTCAAATAGTCCAGAGCTTGAAGAGAACGGATCTGATTGTAGACCAGCTCCCATTTATAAAGGGCGATGTTCAGTTTATCCAGCTGGGGACTATCGGGGATAACTGCGTAAAATTCTTCCAAGTGGGTGCGGTGAGCTCTTTCGACACGGCCATTGGGTTTGGGGGGAATGGGGAGGCAGGACAAATAGCTTGAGACCCAGGCGTTGGCAGGCTTCTTCGAACCCAGCTCGATATTCACTTCCGCCATCCACCTGGATGGCTTTGACCCTGAAAGGCATGCGAGCCAATAAGGAGTCGAGGAACTCGGCTACGGTATTGGCAGAAGCTCTTTGATGGACTTCGAGAACATCCCAGCGTGAGATCACATCCCTGGTCGTGAAGTGCTTGACCGCCCCACCAAATGGTGGTGGTAAAAGCATGCAATTCTTTCAGGGAAGCATATGGTCCGATTTTTGAAAGAATTTGCCTCACTGATACACCCAGCGCAGCATCTGCAAATTTAATATCTCATTCTTATCGGAAAGTGCCCGGTACATTCTACCCATTCTCAACTTTGGATGAATATCAAATAAAAATATCATGAATGTATGAATTTCCATATCCCTTAATGGTAAGATGTAACCCAAATTTTGAACGTTTAATAATATAATGTATGTGTAAAGCAAGGAGGTAATATGTTATCTGAAGAGCGACGCAACAAAATTCTAGAAATAGTTAATCACGATAAGATTATCAAGATCGACGATATTACAAAAAAATTTAATATTTCCGTTGCAACTGCTCGCCGTGACCTTGATATCCTAGAAGAGCAACTATATATCAAACGAATCTACGGCGGTGCTGCACTTGTGACGCCATCTGGTACTGAACCCTTATTCTTTACACGTGAGATGGAAAACAGAGCCGAAAAAATAGCCATTGGTAAGGCAGCGGCTGAAATGGTTGTGGAAGGAGATACTATATATATCGACACTGGGACAACCACATTGGAGGTTGCCCGCAATTTGATGAAGATAAATAACATTACTGTCCTAGCAAGTTCGTTAACGGTTATGAACGAGCTTGCCAATTCAAATGTGACCGTTTACTCTTTAGGTGGAAAGATTCGCCCTCATGAACTATCAATGTCAGGCAGCATTGCAATCAATGCTCTCGAACAATTCTGTGTAGAAAAAGCATTCATCGGTGCTGCCGGCGTTACTTTTAATGAGGGAATATCAGACTTTAACTATGAAGAAGCCCAAGTCAGGCTTATGGCCATTAAACGGGCCAAACAATCTATACTTGTTGCTGACAGTTCCAAATTTGGGAACAATGCATTTGCTAGGACTTGTTCATTGGAGTATTTTCACACAATAATAACTGATATAAATTTGCCAAAGATCTTTGTTGATGGTATTAAAGATCGAAAGATCAACCTAATTTCAGTACAGCCTGTCAAGTCCTTCTAAAGCCAACTCAATTTCTTTCAACTTGGATCATTTTTGGGGGGCAGACCAACAAGAAAGTAGTTCCTCCAATCGTGGGGTTTTAAACTTGAGCCTCGGGCAGGTTACTTAATATCCTCTTACAATGCTTAATAAAACCTTGCTCCACACCACACTCTGGCTGCCTAGGAAAATGCACCGCAGGGGCAAGGCGGTAGGAACAAGGTTTGTTAGGTGGTTTTTATGCACGTTTATCGTTGGATTCAAAAACTGGCTTTCTTAGACAACAGGCTTTATTTCTTACTGCTGTTTTCCTTTACCTTATCCATGCCTGGATGAGCCGATCTTCTTGAAATTGATAAACCCTCACTCAATGTTGGTATCGATCAACTCCTCCCGCAGCTGGTCACCGACATCCATCCCTTCAAACCCAACAACCAGCTTCCCTTCAACCGTCAGATTGAGCAGCCAGACCCAGGTGCCTTTTTCGCTTGCGCCCATGACAATAGCATCAAACTGTTCTCTGATGCGTCCTTCGAGCAGCAACGCCGCGGCGGATTTGCCGACCTGTCGTTCGACCTTGTTGGCAGCATCTTCCGCCTCGGTACAATGGGTGGCCAGCAATTCTAGACCCTTTACGCTATAGGGCACAAGGTGACCTACCAGTGCGGCTTTCACCAGGCGCTGTGTCAGCAAGTCGGGATACCGGCGGTTGGGAGCGGGGGAATGAGCATAGTCTTTGACTGCCAGGCCAAAATGCCCGGGGACGTTTCCATCAGGAGGTTCGGCAATATACTCGCCCGCCCCCAGAAGTTTGATCATCGAAAGGGATAAATTTTGTAGGACCTTTTTTACAATTCTGGGGAGCGTTTACTTCTCGGGCAATTGAAAGGAATGTATGATATATTAAGAAAAACAGTTCTTTTTACCCTTAAATGCGAGGTTTAGGATAAAGAATTATCTAATTTTCAGTAAGCGAACTTGCATTTCAATCTCAATTTGTATTCTAGTGATTGCCTTTCTAATTGGGTTGATCCTGAACGATGTTCACGCGAGCTTGTTTGCCTGGTTTTCTTCCGTTGTAATGATTTGTTTTATTGCCGGATATACTGTTGCATGGGTTGTCAAGGTGGCTTTCGTTCACGGATTAAAAAACCGTTTTCCTGAATGGAAAAAAGAGACCGATCAGTTTTTCTTCGGCAGATTCAATATCTTTCGGAGTCCTGTCATTTCAGGAGATGCCTTGCCTGATTACATGCAGCAGGATCCTGTATTTAATGTCATTGAAGCTGAACGCAATACTGTCCGGTATTTTTCTATAAGTTGGGTTTACATTCCCATGACATTGCTGGTTATTTTAATTTTGGTCATGGCGTTTCTGACATAACTGTCTTAACGGTTGTTGGAAGCGATGCAAGGCAGTATTTTTCTTGTTTTCGATTCACCTATACTGATAAGCATTCAGCGGTGAAATCTTCTTCAATCCTACTGAAACGCATTAATGACCTTATGTGTTCGTAGAATCAATGCTATTACTAGGATTCTTGTAGCTATCATTCTCCATTGGTTGCCATCAAAATCGTATCCATGCATCATTTCAGATCAATGATGTCCTGATGCTGGCTGGTAAAGTGATATAAAAAGCTATTTGCAGGGTCATTCATGCAAAGAGCTTTTTTATTTATAAAAGAAAAGGATCGTTTACTCAACACAAACACAGGCAACAAAATGATTCGGTCTAACTTCCCTAAGCTGCGGATTGCCCTTAAGGCAGCGCTCTTCCCCGAAATCGCAGCGATTGTAGAAGCGACAAGAATCAGGAAGGTCCACCGGGGAGATAATTTCACCCTTGATAAGGACTCGTTCCTGTTTTTCCTTGCCAACGATAGGAATTGGGATAGATGACAGGAGGGCTTTTGTATACGGATGCATCGGGTAGGCAAACAGCTCATCAGAGCTGGCCTTTTCAACCATCTGACCCAAGTACATTACCGAGATATCGTTTGAGAAATACTTAACGACCGATAAATCATGGGTAATGAAGATATATGTAAGACCCATATCGTTCTGCAATTTTTTCAACAGGTTCAAAATTTGTGCCTGAATGGAAACATCCAGCGAAGAGACTGGTTCATCGCAGATAATCAATTTGGGATTTACTGAAAGGGCTCTTGCCACACCGATTCTTTGCCGCCTACCACCATCCAACTCGTGGGGATAGGAGTTGATCAATCTGGATGCCAGGCCAACCGTATCCATTAATTCAAGGGTTTTCTTTTCAATTTCCTTCTTATCCTTGAATATTCTACGTTCACGAATAGGCTCGCTGATTAGTTGCATAATGGTCTGCCGTGGATCTAGAGAGGAAAATGGATCCTGGAAGATCATCTGCATGTCAGTACGAAGCTTACGCATCTGGCGGGGGTTATAGTTGGTAATATCTTGATCATTAAATATAATTTTGCCACTGGTGAGTTCCAGCAGTTTCAGAATACATCGACCAGTGGTAGATTTTCCGCAACCCGACTCCCCTACCAAACCCATAGTCTCGCCTTGCCTAACTTTGAAACTTACGCCATCAACTGCATGCAGCATTCCCTTTGCAGTGTTGAAATACTTTTTTAGATCCTGTACCTCAAGAATGATATTATCTACCATTAACTTTTGCTCCTCAATTTGAAATCTTCTGAGTCGTATGCACGGCATGCAACAAAATGCGTTTCTTCATGGTGCTTTAACTCAGGCACCATCTTCTTGCATTCAGAAGTTGCATATGGACATCTGGGGGTGAACGCGCAACCTTCAGGTAAATCCATTGGATCCGGCATCATGCCTTTGATTGGAACTAGATCCTCACCGCGTTTACGTAGATTTGGAAGAGATTCAAATAAACCTTCTGTGTAGGGATGCTTGGTATTATTGAAAACCTCATCCGCACTGCCTTGCTCAACAATACGACCTGCGTACATAACAGCCACTTCGTCACATACCTCAGCAACAATGCCAAGGTTATGGGTAATCATTAACATGGATGTATCAAACTTTTGCTTCAGCTCCTTCACAAGAGCAAGAACCTGTGCCTGAATCGTAACATCCAGTGCAGTAGTAGGTTCATCTGCGATCAGCAGCTTTGGTTCACAAGCCAAAGCGATTGCTATAACGACACGCTGGCGCATACCACCGGACATCTGATGGGGATAGTCGCTTGAACGGCTGTCCGCTATACCAACCTGCCGAAGCATCTCCTTTGCTCGTTCTAAAGCAGCAGCTTTATGTTTCTCCCCGTGCAACATGACGCTCTCTGCTATTTGTTCCCCGATGGTCATCACCGGATTCAAGGCGGTCATCGGATCTTGAAAAATCATTGCCACGTCTTTTCCACGTACCTGTTCCAATTCCTTTTCAGATAGAGAAAGAATGCTGGTTCCATCAAGAATGATGGAGCCTTCCTTGATCACTCCTGGAGGATTAGGTACAAGGTTTAAAATGGATAATGCAGTGGTGGTTTTTCCTGCACCTGTCTCACCAACCAAACCTAGGGTCTTCTTTTTTCCCAAAAACATGTTAATGCCATTAACTGCATAAACACAACCATCCTCAGTCTCGTAGTGAATTACTAAACCTTCAATTTCAAGAATGTTATCGCTCATTTCATTCACCTGCTTACTTTTTCAGCTTGGGATCGAGCGAGTCACGGAGCCCATCACCCAACAGGTTCAACCCAAGAACCGTTGCCATGATGGCAAGGCCGGGAAAGACACTAATGTAACCTGCACTACGCATATATGCTCTTCCATCTGACAGCATTGCGCCCCATTCGGGAGCAGGAACGGGAATGCCGATTCCTAGGAAGCTCAGCGAGGATGCTGCTATGATGGTTGTACCGATCAGTAGCGTTATCTGGACGATGATCGGGGATAAGCTGTTTGGGATGATGTGCTTAACGATGATCTTCCAGCTGGGCATGCCAATTGCATAAGCCGACTCAACAAACTCCTGTCCACGGAGGGTCATAACCGAAGCACGTGCAATTCGTGCGAAGTTTGTTGCGGCTGGAATAGCTAGGGCAATTAAGAGATTGACTGCACTGGTTCCCAACAGAGATACAATAACCACGGCAATCATGATGTTTGGGACTGCGTAGAGAACATCAGTAAGTCTCATGATGATAGCGTCGATAATACCACCATAGAAACCTGCAAAAGCACCGAGGATAACTCCAATCACCAGACCAATGAAAACGCTGCCTACGCTGATAATAAGCGAATACCTTGCACCATAAAGAATACGGGCGAAGATATCGCGGCCAACCTGGTCTGTGCCGAACCAATGTTGGAGAGAAGGTAACTGAAATCTATCCGTTATGTTCTGTCCAATGATGTTGGTATTATAGTTATAGAAAAAGCCACTGCCTATCGCAAGAGTAACGAGAATGCTGAGGAAAATCAAACCGATGATAGCGCCTTTGTTCTTTTTTAAACGGCGCCAGGTTTCCGCGGCAAAAGAACGACTCTTATAAACTTTCTTCATGGGTTTCGCTTTTACTGCTTCCATGTTTTCTTCCCTTCTTCATGTACTGTGCTTTGATACGGGGATCAAAAAAGGCATACACAACATCAACAACCAGATTAGCCAGTACCATCAGGATGCTGCAGAGGATGATTGCGCCTGTAACCATTGGTGTATCACGTTTTGAGATGCTATCAAAGACAAGTCGTCCTACTCCCGGCCAAGCGAATACAGTTTCCACGAGGACAGAACCGGTTAACACGTTAGAAAGTTGCAAACCAATAACAGTAATGATGGGAATCAGAGCGTTTGGCAAAGCATGTTTGATAATGACATTCTGATTAGAAGCTCCTTTTGCCCTTGCAGTTCTCATGTAATCTTGTCGGATTACGTCCAGCATGGAAGAACGTGTTGTTCTTGTAATCAATGCGGCAAGTCCCAATCCGACCGTAACAGCAGGCAGAACCAGAGATGCTATCCCGTTTCTTCTTCCACTGGAAGGGAACCAGCCTAGTTGTTGTGAAAACAGCAGAATCAGCATAAGCCCCAGCCAAAAGTTAGGCATTGACACGCCAAACAGAGCGAACGCCATCCCGGTATTGTCTTTCCAAGTATTTTGATTAATCGCTGTGTAGATACCTAATGGCAACGATATTAATACAGCTAATAATACCGAAGCAAATGACAATTCCAAAGTTGCGGGCAATCGTTCCATGAACGATTTAAACACATCTTTGTTTGTGACATAAGAGATACCTAAATCACCTTTCAATAGCCCCCCCATGTACTTCAAATATTGGACTAAAACCGGTTTGTCGAAGCCATACTGCACCCGGACCTCTTCAATGCGTTCCTTTGAGGCTTTGTCACCCGCAATTATCATCGCGGGATCTCCACCCGTAAGATTCATTGCAAAATATATGATGAACGACGTGATCAATATTGCTGGAATAATTTGGAATAGCCTTTTAATAATATAACTTATCATATTTGTATGCTCTCATCCAACGATATTATTTCTTCCTATACAACAGATTTGCAGACTTGTTAGTCTGCAAATCTGTTATTAAGGGTTGGCTATTTAAACCACTTTCCAGGTTGTTATCTTCTTCAGACGACGAACTCGTTTATGGGATTGCAATATAGGCGTGGCTCCAATCATGGTTTCCACCGCCAAAGAAGTATTCACCCTGGAGGTTTTTGTTATAAGCAATGACGAGGTTAGCAAGATAGAGAGGTACTGTAGGTGTGTCATCAACCAGCAACTTCTGCAACGTAATCCCATCGGCCATGCGCTGTGTCTGGTCCTTCTCCGTGCGTACTTTTAATATCAAGGCGTCAGCTGCCGGATTGACATAGTGCGTATAATTATAGGGGGAATCCGAGCGGTATAGGTCCCCATAAACCCAGTCGTCCTTCTGATCTTCATTCCAACGCCACAGGAAGAGTTCCTGGGTGCCATCTACACACGTTTGCTTCAGGGTTGCGCTGTCCACAACTTTAAGGGTGACATCAATGCCGATTGCTTTCAGCTCCGACTGGATAACAGTAGCTATGTTGGAGTATGGGTCGGTATTTGCGATCAACATGGTGGTAGCAATACCGCCATTGGGATAGCCCGCTTGTGTCATCAACTGCTTAGCATTTTCAACATTGAAAGGGTAGCCTGGCATATCATCATAGAAGCCCCAGAGTCCACGGTTCAACAGGGTAGTCTGAGGAGTACCTTTGCCATTAACAGCAACTGTGATGACATCTGCTTTATTGATTGCTGTAGCAACTGCCTGTCTTAAAAGCTTGTTGTTCCAGGGTGCTTTGGACGTGTTGAATGCAAAATAGAACATGCGGGTGCCGGACTGTTCATGAATAATAATGTTCGGGTCTTTACTTAATATATCCAACTCAGTTAAGGGTGGATCGATGGCAACATCAATTTCGCCATTCTGCAGGGCAATTGTACGGGAGGATCCTTCAAGTATGGGGCGAAAGATGATCGTCTCTGCATTTCCGGCATTCGCTGGATCCCAGTAGTTTTTATTCTTTACTAAGGTGACATGATCGCCGGAGACCCACTCTTTAAATACATATTGACCGGTACCGATCAGATAGGGTTTATCCATACCGCTGTCATAGGCTTTTTTGGACTGGATACCAACGTTGATGGCGGTCAGGTTTACGAGGAATTCGTTGTCATAGCTATCCAGATTCAACTGTACTGTGTAAGGATCAATAACATCAACAGATTTCAAACCAGCCAAGCTGCTGGAATCGTTGCTCTTCAGACACATATCGTAAGTGAATTTAACATCGTCGGCGGTCATGGGGGTGCCATCGCTGAACTTAACGTTTTGTTTCAGCTTGATCACCAGGGTAGTATCATTTGTGTAACTCCATGATTCTGCCAATTCACCAGTTATTTCGGCTTTATTGGAGTCGAATAAAAGCGTTTCATGGGTCAGTTTCAGAACGATGTTATTTATCTGATCATTCTGGGTTAAAAGATCGAGTGAGTTTATTTCTGCTGAACTACCGATAATTAGCGTATCTTTCATTTTTGTTCCGGATGGTGCAACCCCAGGAATTACGGATGGTGCAACCCCAGTACTCACGGATGTTGCAACCACAGTATTTACGGGTGGTGCAACCACAGTATTTACGGGTGGTGCAACCGTAGCTGGATTCTGCGCACAGCCTGTGTTAAGACCCGCAACAAAAAGAATGGACAACAGTACAAACACGAATTTTTTTAACATTTCTCTCTCCTCTCCCAAAAATATATTGATTTAGTGCAAATCCATTGCTTAAATTAATTATTCAGTTTTCTCTCCTTTCTCAAAAATATGTAGTTTTAGTGCAAATCCATTGCACATATTATAAACCTTTCTATATGATTATGCAACTATTTTTGGTAAATATGTTGTTTTAGTGTAAATTCATTGCACATATTTTAAATATTTCTCTCCGATTATGCAACTTTTTTTTGTAAATATGAGTCAGAACTATCCATTGTTCTTTAACGATCGAATGACTTGCCAGTACAATAATGTTTTCCGATCTACCACTCTTCACTGATCTCCATGAGGAGTGCAGATATCAACCGGAGACACGAAGCCTCGTTTGGAAAAACACCGACTACTCTTGTCCTTCTGCGAATCTCCCGATATTAAATCTTCCACGCATATTTATTCCGCCCAACCTAGTGCGCAGGGGTGGGATGTGGTAAATTTAGACCCGCTATGCCCATTCTAGCCATCGCACTGCTTCTTGCTTCCGCAGTCCTCCACGCGCTGTGGAATATATTATTAAAACAATCAACGGAAAAGTATGTTGCCATGGGCTGGCAAGTGATCATCGGCGGCATCCTGTCGGTGGCCATGTTGTTCTTCACAGGCTTGCCTCCGCGTTCAATGTGGATATTTGCTTTGATTAGCATGACCCTGGAGGCTATTTATTTCATCCTGCTATCATTAGCTTACAGCAATCATGATTTTTCACTAGTATACCCAGTGGCTCGCGGGGCTGCCCCAGCCCTGGTCGTTTTGTGGTCTTTCCTTTTCCTGCGTGAGATCCCGAGCGTTGGAGGGTTCATCGGGATCGCAACGATCATTTGCGGGCTGGTCGTTATTGGCGCAACCAGTTATTTCCAGCCTCACGAGGGCAAACCTAAATTCAAGGGAATAGCCATTGCCCTATCGATCGCCCTGGTCATCTCCATGTATACCATGATCGATGGGTTCGCAGTCAAACATGGTCCGGTTCTTCCCTATGGCCTGAGTATGTTCATGCTGGTGCCAGTGTTGACCACACCGGTTATTGTGAATCATTATGGGACAGACCACTTTATCGAAGCCTGGCAGAAACAACCAGCACGCCTCATACTGGTTGGTGTACTGGGGGTCATTGCGTATCTGTTCGCCCTATTTGCCTACTCGGTGGCCCCGGTAAATTATTCTGAGGCCATCCGTGAGGTCAGCGTGGTGCTGGGAGCTTTCGCCGGATGGAAGTTTTTGGGGGAGAAACTGGGGAAGATCCGCGTCCTTGGGGCTGCAGTGATCTTTGCAGGAATTATATTGATCGCCTTGTTTGGTTAATCCGGGAGATATTGGCGAATACTTGAAAACAAACTCAAGAATTCGAGTGCCGGGGGATCGCCGTCTACACCAGTACAGCCGCTAGATTGGCAACGTGGATATGAACCATCGTCATTTTCATGTCTGCGTGTCCAGGCAGATATTGTATTATCCTTATAACTGTTTTTCTTTCGAGTAAATGGACTGCAAATGAATGCCTCAGCGTGTGCGCTCCAATTGACTAAGAAATGTCCGCTTTTTAAACGGTCTGCTTGCTGGACCATTTAAACATTCGTTTGCTGTGAGAGACTTGAGACTTTGGCTTAATAAAGTAGGCTTGCCCTATCATTCTCCCTATAAATTCAGGCATGGTAATGCAGTTTATTCGATTAAGCTGGCAAAAGATATAGTAGTGTAAACTATTTTCTGTAATTTCTAGAAAGAGTAGGTCAGGTGTTATCCTTACGGTTACCACACCAAAAGGAGATGCACCATGATCTACCGAGAAGTGTACGTCCTCAGAACATTTGGGACAAAAACCGGCATTTGCTAAGAGACACAATCCCGACCCGAAGTCATTATTCTTCCACTGCCAGCGCCTGCAAATTCTGCAGGCGTCTTGCTTGTAACGTCCGT
>Ga0209777_10002842_pt1 | contig 22131 bp, 23 predicted proteins | sample FrelakmetHBP12HB_FD_187147 | JGI IMG/M metagenome (GOLD analysis project Ga0209777, IMG submission 187147) | Freshwater lake sediment microbial communities from the University of Notre Dame, USA, for methane emissions studies -HBP12 HB (SPAdes)... | ecosystem: Environmental > Aquatic >...
AAGATGCTGCTGCGGGCTGTTTTTTCTTGGTATCCGTTGAATCGGTTGCCGCAGACCATGCCTACGTCAGAGTTTTTCTCTAATATTTGAATCATCTGTGGAACATAACCCGCGGCGTAGGTGTAGTCTGCGTCTGTTAATACTACATAGTCAACTGTTGGATCGATGTGGGCAATTCCTTTCGCTATCGCATCACCTTTGCCTAATCCATCTTGACAAAGAACATCTGCGCCCAGGTGCTTAGCTACTTCAAGGGTTCGATCGGTGCTTCTTCCATCAACTACCAGAACACGAGGGCTGTCAAGGGTATCCATAAGCTCAGCTACAGTGAGGCCTATGCCTTCTTCCTCATTCCACGTAGCTATAATAACTTGAGTCAAAGGACTACTCTGCTTGCAGTCTTTAGTCACTGCAACAACGTCCTCTCTTCTCACCAATCTATTCTGCATCAACAAGCAACTTCCCAGACACATTTACCTTAGATCCTTCACAGAACTGGGCAAACCGTTCCTGCTCACAACTAAGAGCCTCAAGGATCTTTTGTGCTCCATTATAGCGTACCTCAAAAGTCTTATACTGTTTAAGATATTCTTGTCCACTCTGGGTCAAATGGTACTTAGCATCCTCGAGATGGATAAAACCAGAGTCTAATGCCACATTCAAGTATTTCTCGAGTAAGTTGAAACTTAGATTTGCGCCATACATTATGTGGGTTTTGCTTGATCCGCCATTTGCAACCTCCAGTATAGCCGCAATGATGCTGATGTGATCGCGATTCTTACCCAACAAAACCACCCACAAACAAACCCAAAACTAAACCAGAAACTGAGGCTCCTCTACGCCAAAACAAAACTTGAGTCAACAGTAACAAAATCCCTTCCTTACAGAAGTGGATAAGAAACAAAAAACCCAACTAAACGTAAAGAATCTTCGCTTTTCTCCAAACTACCATAACTTTTAGCGCAGAACTTATTAAACAACTCGTTCAATCTCGAAAACAACCTCCACTATTCGCCCCCAAACCCTTCTCCCCTCAAACAAACCCAACCACAAAAAAGATAGCTACACCATCACAATTGATACGCTATTTCTACAGCAAAAACACCCGAAAAACTCGTCCAGCCACGACATCACTCGAACGAATCCTTTTCAAGCCCAGTCTGAATGACCTCACATCTATTGTTAAAACACATGTTCTCAAGCTGCAACCTATCCCGGGTGTTCTTTTCAACTTCTTGCCTCAAAACGTTAGATCGCTCCAAATAATCCTCGTAGAGAGAAAGAAACTCCCTTCCCGCCTCAGTAATCAAATAACCAGAATCAACATCATGTTCCAAAAGGCCACTTCTCAGAAGAACACTCAAGTACTTTTCGACTTGGTGAAAACTCAAATTAGCCCCATACATAATTTTAGTCTTCCGACTCCTAACCAAAGCAATAGAAAGCATAGCCCGCACAATATCCAAACTACAACGATTCTTACTAACCGATCGCACATTATTCAAAGGCAAACACAACTCCCAAACCCAACATACAAAAAAATAACAAGAAAATCAATAAGATAGAAAAATTCCATCAAAGATAGCGGCTTATTTCTTTACTGATGCAGCCAGCCTCGGCCACCCTTCTTAAGCTGCGCATTCTTCCCATGTATCTCAGGCTGCTTCTCAGCTTTAAACTGTTGTACGCGGGTCTGCTTGTTTAAAACAGTTCTAGCAAACTTCGCATACCCACCATCCGAAGGATTCGGACCAACAACCTGCTCGACATTCTCAATATTATGAGAACGTAAAATTGCTTTCAAATTCAACTCTTTAAAATCTCTGGTGGCAGAAATAACGGTGCCCCGCTCCACAGATAACAACGAAAAACTGCGTTCAGCCATGCCTTCTGCGCGAACCTTATCGTCGATTCGGCTTTGCCAAAGCGACTTCCACTCCGCCTTAATTTCCTCCACTTTAGCTCGTGAAGTCTCAGCGCTTGCATCTGTTGCCACTATCTTATCCCTCCGTGATTCGGAGCAGAAAATACACGAAATCCTATCTTCATTAATCTATAGCATCACCTTCAAGTGCACTTAAGCATGAAGGGCAACAAGTATAGCTCTAAGAACAGACTCCACAAGTACACCCCAAAAAACCCCTTCATTCACCAGCTTTCTCTATAACAACAGACCCAAAAAAAACAGAGCCAAAACCAACCTAAGCATCTACCATATGTCCTGCCAGGTTTAAATGCGATAGAACCGATATTGAGCAAAGAAACCCCTTGACAATAATAAAACTCTTCGCCATCATCAAAGATGGAAAATGGCACACCATAACAGACTTATCCGGCCAAATCAAGGTGCAAACAGACAAACTAACCGAATTCTTTCAGTTCCTATGCACACAAGGTATAGTCACATACGAAGAAAAAACCGCCAGAATCAAAGTCGAACCTGAATGGCAAAACCTTCTCCCAACCGAAACAGAACCCACACTAAATAAAACAAAACAAACGCAGTAAAGAAAAACCAAACGCCTAGAGCTCGTCAGTTAAGGCAAGTTCATTGGCTTTTTTAAGCACCGCCAAAAGAGTCTTACCATGCTGAGAAATGCGGTAACACGACTTCCCCTCAGAATCAAAAGTCTGCTCAATGAAACCTTTGGCCAAAAAATCATAAAAGTACTTGTTAAAACGATTATAATTCAAATTAGCTCTATACATTATTCTCATTTTCTTCTGAGGGGTCAGTGTTGCCTCTAAGATATCTATAGTAATGGTTCCCCTTCCACGTTTATGCAACCAATTCTCGCCTAAACATGCATGCCACAAATAAAACATATAAGCCATATTTCGTAATACGCAATATATCTAGAAAAACAAACCCAACCTTCTATCCGCCAAACCCAACAACCAGATTAACACCTGTGTGCTTGTTTTAAAGCGTTTACGCATGTTTGGTTTTTGGGTGGTTTTTATATAAAACTTCTTTAAATTCAAGCACCAAACCTTCATTTTGAAATGCGCTCGGTTTCAAGAAATAAAAATGGTTACTCTAATTTTCCGCCACACATGGGGCAGTGTCGCTTTATTGTATTATTTTCCGTGGGAAGTTGCAAGTAACAATAGAAGCAGAAGTAAATCTGGCATTTTTCGCAACAATGGAAGCCTCCGCCTATGTATTTACCGCAAGCATCAAAAGGACTTGACAAGTTAACCATGTGTTTGGTTAAAGCCTAACATCATTAAGAGCTAAGTGCTGAAACAACATTGTGGGTTAGTGGAGAGCTAAGTAAAAGTGTTTGAAAGATGTGTGGCAAATTTTAAGAGCAGTCTATTACAGTATAAATTATCTAAACACAACAAGGGGATTTTAATTGAGGTATTACAAGGATGATGGAAAAGAACTCATTTATGAAACAAAGCCAAGAGAAATCTCACTAGAAAATGCTCTAAAGGAGATTGATGCTTTCCCAATAACTGAAGGTAATTTTATAGGCTTCATAAATGAGAAAGATGAAACTATACAATTCCATAAAAACGAAGAAGATGCTTGGATGCTAGATGTACCAGTGGTGGAAAATGGTTTTTTTGTTTTCTCTCTCACAGATGATGACCTTACCACTGAAAAAGTAAAGACTATCGTTGAGAAATTCTTCTTAGGAGAAGATTGGCGGTATCTATGTAGTTTAACAAAATAAACTTTATCTGACGCTATTATTGTCAAAAGTATTTTCTTAAGATGCAAAAACGTAATAGCTGAAGCAAAGTGTAGATAGCCTCTATAGGTATGTTTTTTAGTAAAAAGCAAAGATAGAAATCCAGCGCTGGATGTATTATGCTTGAGTAGTTCTTGTTAGTAACAGAAGATTTTTTGATTCACCAAATTGTGGGGGCTGCATCTACAAAGGAGGCAGTTACTGTTGGGGTCAATGTTCCCTTAACATTTGGAAGAGAGAAAGAGAATATTAGTGCTCTTTGAGATGGTTTTGAAGTAACTTAGCAAATTCAAGTTTGGCTTTAGCGTTTAAATGTTGGCAGTCAAATACAGATAAATGAAAGGCTAATCTATGAAGCTGGTTAAAGCTCTGTGGTTACACCTGTTGTCTTGTGTAGTATGTGTAGGCATTATGTGTTTAAGTAAATTTCCACACATACACTTTATAGCTCATAGGAGTTCCTATTTTCTCTGTCAAGGAAAAAAAAATAAAAGGTAACTGTTTATCGTTAAAAATTGTTAGTTATTCAGACGTTGAAGGTGAATATATCAGAATAAGTCTTTAGAAGCTCATCCGAATAAAAACCACATAAAATGAAGGAAGAACTGAATAATTAAACGTTTAAATGCTTAAATGTCACTACTTAATAGGTAGTGAATAGAGGTAGTGTAAAATTGGCCTTAACAATAAAAGAAGAGCAAGAACGCACAATTTCTAGAGGAGGCAACGCATCACTACTTTATCTACCAAAAGAATACTTTACGCCAGGCGACAAAATAAACTCTCAACTAGAAATAGACTCAGACGGAAACCTCAAGATGGTTTTAACAAAAAGACTCTTCAACTTTACTTGTGACAGCATAAACACCCTCATTGGAACCAAATTTAATATAGAATACGATAAGACAATAGCTGGCACTCGAATTTTCAGTGCTACTCAAGATAGTTTAAGTCTCAACTGCACTAAATCGACTCGTGATTTGGAGCCGACAAATGTCACTGTTTCCAAACAGTTTAACATGATACATTCACCCAACGAATACCTGAAGCTTAAGGATCTTGTAAAGAGGCTAACAAAGAAGGATTTTGAAGCTTTCATAGAGCCAGAAGGCGATTTGGAATCCTTAAATATCTATAAAAACCCTCAAAGATACAAATTAAAAGACGAATCTGAAGCAATAGAAGCCTTACATGCAACCGGGAAGAAAATAGGGTTTTCACTCATTATAAGATTCAACAGCAAAGAGAACACCACAGATCAAATCAAAGACGCATTAAAAGAGCTCGAAACCTAAAGCCCCAGTCTTTCTTTAATGAGCAAAGCAAGACTAATTGTAACTTCATCGACCCTTGGTGTTCTATCCAACCCAACCAACGTTGCGCGAATAATATCTTTTCTTTCTACATTACCAGCCCCAGTCATTTTTGAAACTGCAATACAGATTACCGAAACATCTAACTTCGCAAAAAACTTTCGCCAATTCCTTATTTCTTCTTTGCAATCCTCGCGGCATAAAATGATGGCGTAGTTGGCTTTCTTTGCAATAGTCTTAGATTCGTTAGAAATCTTGCCGGGAGCATCACCAATAACGACGGCATGTTTGGCGGAAGTATTCTCAAATATTGTAGCTGCTTTCTCGGCAAGTTCCGCGTTCCATTCCTTTTTGAGAATCTGTCGTTGTTCCCAACCTTTAGATCCTCTTATGAATTCGAGAGTTGGGCTAGCCAAATCTAAATCCACTGCGTAAGCATCTACGCCAAGCGAACGTAGAGCTCTAGAAAGGTTCTCGGCAAGAGTGCCTTTTCCTGAATTCGGAGGACCACCGATAACGATACGAACGTTCAAGGCAATCACCAACCAAATAGTCTTGTAAAAATAAAAGCTTTCACAACTCAAGGCAGTAAGAATTTTACTTAGGGCACACCAAAGCACACAAAAGTAATGTATACCTTACAGAAAAAAACCATAATATTGAGTTAATCAGATGTTGATATCTGTAGAATCTTGGTTTGTCAGATTGTGTCTAATTACTCTAAATCTGTGTTCCTGACTACGCAAAGCCTATGCAGAATATATCGACAAGATAGCAATAGGAGTCGGGCGTGTTTGTTGCGGGAGCGGCAAAGAATAAATTGATTCAGATTCGAGTTCGCAAAACTAATCAGTTGGTCTACTGATACCAAAAAGTGCGCGCGATTTAGTGTTTAAATTGTTAGTTATTCACCCTTAAAAGGGTGACATAATATCAGAGTTACTCTGACGGTAATGAAGTGCTAACTATTGTTTGTCAGAAACAGAGAATAGAGTCAACCTCAACCAATCTTAATCTATTTGTTTGAATTGGTATACAATAAAGGTGATTGCAATCAATCATAATGGCGACTGTTGGCTTGATGGTTTACCACAAGAAACACGTGCAAATACTAACATCGCAAACTTAATAAAATTGTGGCACTCAAAAAAAATTCTGAGTGCTTGCGAAAGACCAAGTAATTAGAAACGAAGTTTAGTAGAAGTTATGTGTTTCTTTACGTTTCTCTGCTTTCTTCATTTCGTTTTATCGTTCTAACTCTAACTATTAAAGCTAAAGTTGCGACAATTGCTATCACTGCAACAGTGGTTAATGCTACCGAATGTTGGATGTAAAAAGGCAAGTTACTTTGGGTAGGCAAATTTAAGTCAAAATGTACAACGGTAACATTATTGGCTGAGGAGGTGATAATCAATGAATTGTTGGGCAAAAGAGTCCAACCTTGACCTTCAGCTAGAACGTTATTTTGCGGAATGATCACGCTCCACTCGGCTGCATTCGAGGGACCTGACGCGTTTAGATCAAAGTTGACTATTTGCTTGCCTTTGCCTTCCAATGTATAGCTTAGTATGGTCACGGGAAATGAGTTATTGATGTTAAGATAGGCTTGTATTGTAACGTTTGAATTCTGGGCTGAAAACTTCAAGTTTCCAACGCTGTGGAAATCATTTAATCCAAAACCTGGACTGCTTTGATTATTCAATGTTAAATCCATGAATGCCCAGGCGTTATCATTCAATGTTGCCGTCGAATAAGACCCGTTAATGGCAAAACTGATAGTGCCGTTAAGGTTGGGAATACTGAATTTGTCCGTGGTTGTGAAGGCTTGGCTCGTTTGGCCTAGTGAAAGGGGACAATAACAAGAAAATACCAATAATAAGATGATAACCAAGGTTAATACAGTTAGGGCTGGTTTGCTGGTAGTTTCCTTCAAAGTCTCATCGCAGCTTAAGAAATGCTGCGTGAGATGGGGTATAAGTATTTTCTACATTAAAGCAAATTAGAACCGCACAATTAAGGGTCGTTACAGTTCGAAGCATAGAATTCAATTAAAGTAAAAAAAGGAAAAAGATGATTTTGTTAATTAATTTCTATTGCAGTTTTTCTAAAGAATGGCTGGCCCGCTGTGACGTGAACCCCACGGGGTGAATATGTACTTTCCACTTTTTTCCTTTTGGGTCCTTGAGCTTTTTTTGTTGGTTCTCCCTCCACAGAACGTTCCCAACTTCATATTCAGTTAAGGAACTCACGGCGCATTCCTCAGCGTTGAATGCTTCGCCAAGTCCATCGCATCCACCGACAGTCACGCCGCCCAATGCGGCACCAAATTCTTTTCCAACTTCAATTGTTGCCGCTATTTCTCTGGCGCTAGCAGTTGTTGTGGTTGCTGGTTTGTTGGCCTACTTCAAGAAACACAAACGTTGAAAATATTTTTCCCATGTTTTAAAATCAATTTTGAAAGGTTATCGACTGTTGTTTCTAATTGTAAGAGCAAAAAATCTGGCAATGAAAAACCATCGTAGTTAAATTAATGGAAGGAAAAAAATGAGTGAAGAGAAAGTTGAAGAGGAAAAGTTTGATCGGGAAGGGTTTGAGCGTTTGCAGCGTCAAGCGCAGGAGTACGAGTCTAAGCTTAGGGACCGTCTTGGAAAAATCAACATAAGTGATGTGTTGCGTCAGGCTAAGAATTTGCAAAGTATCTTTGTTGATGGGCTTGGTGAGGTTCGCTATGTGCTGTTAACTCGGGCAGACATTAGTGAGATAGCTAAGAAGTACCCTGATGATGCTCATGAATGGAATTTGCAGGCGCTTTTCCGTAGCCTTGTGGGATTGTGAATAGAAACCGGTTTGGGCTTGCAGTTGAAAATCGACAGCAGTGGCGTTTCTCAGTGGCATTGGAAGCATCGGTGGATTGTTTATTGTCATTGTTAGTATGGTGTATGTTGTGTTTGATTGGATATGGTAGGTGTCGGTTGAATAAATCGGCGCCCACCTATCGGTGGCGGGGTCTCTGAATCGTATTAAGATAGTATATTGCATTGACGGTGCTGGTGGCGGTGAAGTAGTGGTTTTTTATTTTGAACTCTATCGAGCTATTATCTATTTGCCGTGAAACTCCCGTTTGTGGGTTGACTACATTGTAGGATGAGTGGATAAGCCTTACAGTAAAATCTGGCGCAGTGGGCTTAGTGGACTGAGCATATGCAGTTTCAGCAATAATCATGTTTGAAAGAGCTATTATCAAAAGCGTAAATAATGCCAAACTTTTAAATTTCTTTTGAAGAAAATGGAAGGTAGGAGTTTCCAACCGATGTCTCGCGACTTGAGCCAATGTTTATCCCTCTTCCTTTTGGTGTTTTCTTCTTAGGCGAGGAATAAACCTAGGTGTCGCTTGTTTGTATTGACTGAATTCTTCTCCGTATTTTGCTTGGGCTTCTCTTTCCTCAATCTTTGCCAGCCGATAATACAATAACGCCAGCACAGGCCAAATCGCAGTCGTGATGATTGTTAACCACTGTACGTTTAAGCCGCCGGTTATCATTAGGAACCCGATGTACTGGGGGTTGCGACTGTACTTGTAGAGTCCCGTGGTCACCAGTTTGCCTTTCGCCTTGAAGATTTGGTACCAGCCGAAGATGACGAGCAGCATGCCTGCGCCGATTATTATTTTTGAGGCGGGGAAGACCCAGTAGTGGTAGGCGATGTAGAACGCTTGTTGCCCCGTTACTTGGGTTATGAGGAATTCTAAGCTGAAGATTTTGTTGTAGCCGAAGATGCCCATGAAAAAGTACATGGTTAACGGTATGCCGTACATTTCTGCGAAGAGGGCAACGATGAAGGCTATGTAGACGCTGTTGGGTAAGCGGTTGAGTTTCTTTCGGAAGGACGAGAGTAGAAAGAAGACGCTGAAGAGGATGATGTTCATGATGACGAATTGCCAGTTGTTGTAGCCGTATGATGTGAGGGTGAAGTAATACATGAAAATGCCGACGGCGAGGGTGACTATGGCAACCAGCAAAACAAGCTTGATTTTCCCCTTTGCGGGCTCGGATAATTGGTTTTTCTGCATACATTGAACCTCACTCATTAAAGGGCAAGAGGTGGCTCTTAGTTCTAATTATGGAACATGGCGTTCCAAAATTGGAACATTGACTTTAGGGTTGAGACCGCGTTTTTCTGATACTCTGTTTCTTCTTTCTTATAACTACAAAAGCTACTATTGAGGAAAAAATAATGCATAGTGCTACCGCAAAAATAACGGCGGATAATTCGTTAGATTTCGGAGTTGGGTTAGTCAAAGCGTAGATGTTGCCGTCGAGGGAGCCAACGTAGACCACTCCGTTGACGACTGCAGGGGAAGATTCAACATAGCCGTTGGTGGTGTAGCTCCAAAGCTTAGTGCCGCTTGAAGCGTTTAGCGCATAGATGTTTGCATCCGCCGAACCCACATAGACCACGTCGCCGACGATTGCAGAAGCTGAATAAACCGTGCCACCAGTAGTATAATTCCAGAGTTTTGCTCCGTCCGAAGCGTTCAACGCGTAGATATCTTGATCCAACGAACCAATGTAGACAACTCCGTGGGCAACGGCACACGACGATTTAATAATGTTACCCGTGGCGTAACTCCAGACCTGTGCGCCATCGGTGACGTTTAAAGCGTAAACGCTGCCGTTGTCGTAGGCAGTATAAACAAATTCACCCACAATTGTAGGTGAAGACTCAGTCGGGTAACCATTAGTGTACTTCCAGAGTTCGGTGCCGCTTGAGGCATCCAACGCATAAGTGTAACCGTCAGTTGAGCCTATGTAGACAACGCCTGAAACGACAGCGGGAGAGGACCAGACCGGGGCGAGGGTGCTGAAAACCCACAGTTTTGAGCCGTCACTGGCGTTTAAGGCATAAACGTTGTTGTCATATGAACCTACATAAACGACGCCGTTGGCAAAGGCAGGAGAAGAATCAACCTCGCCACCAGTACTAAAACTCCACAATTTGATGCCGCTTGTTGCGTTTAAAGCGTAAAGTTTGCCATCAGCTGAACCCACAAAAACAACGCCTCCAGTAACCGCTGGACAAGAATAAACTGCGCCGCCAGTGGTGCAATTCCACAGCTTTGCCCCGTTATTAGCTTTCAACGCATAAATGTTTCCGTTTAAGGAGCCTACGAAAACCACTCCGTTCACCTCGACTGGAGACGAATAGACTTGGCCGCCAGTGCTGTAGTTCCAGAGCAACTTGGAGATTAACACGGGACTTCCAGTTCCTACACCACTATGAGTGAGATCCGCACGGAACATAGGCCAATCTCCTGAAGCCTGCTGGGCAGTTCCCACAGAAGAAGACCCTGAGAGAATAGATGACAAAAACAAAATCGCAACAAACACCACGGCTAATGAATCCTTCAAGGCTTCTCTCCCTTAAGCAAGTCATCACTGAAAATTGGCATTTAACAGTTTGCATTTTCACTGGATTTGCTCTTCTAAAAAAAGAAAACTTTTCTTTATGCTGAATTCTTAGGTTTCATCCTAAACCGGACAGCTTCCACCAAAAAAAGCAAGGCAGCAACGGAGGTTGTTACAATCCAGAACCAAAACGACTCCTCAATTGGAGCTCCTCTAACCAAATGGGGAACCAAGACAGCTAACTCACCGATTAATATACCTACAAAAATGAAGCCGACGATAACAAAGCTTGGCATGAGATACTTCCCAACCCAAACATAGCCCTTCTTGCTCACTTTTTCCTTGACCACATAATTGTTGTATTCGTCTTGAACTACTAAACCTAAGTCTATGAGCTTCTGAAGGTTTCTGTATGCAACGCTTGGACTGCTCAGGTCAGCTCCACGCATGACGTCTCTGGGGCCTACCGGTTTTCCAACTTTGACAAGATACATGTAAGTCTGGAAAGTGGATGCGTTAAGTTCTTCGCTTGGCTCCAAGATGTACCCCTCAGTCATCTAGTATGCGCTGCCTTAAAAACCCAAGCCAAAACACCTGCTATTGCATTTTTCGGATTTTTCGATGATAAAGGATAACCGCAGCGCCTATCACAGAGGCAAGCAATGGTAGAATTGCAAACCATGAAAATTCTGGAACGGTAGGCGTTGTCGTTGCATTTAAATTAGAAGTAGAGACTGAGCCATTAGCCAAGTTTACCGTTTGTGTGTTGCTTCAATCGCTTTTTTCGATCGTGCCAAAATTGTTTTCTGTATATCCATCTCCAGATTGAAACTGGACAGGAGCGCCTGGAATATAGCCTGGCTTGTCAGTTTGTGAGTAATGACCTATTTGCGCCTGGACTTGAAAATCTACTACTGCAAAGTTTACTGGGGGAGTAAGGGTGGATTATTTAACAGACCTTAGGCGCAATTTCTATTTCAATTGCTAAAAAACGATAAAATAGGCTTATTTTTTAAAGGAAAAATGCAATTTTGGGATGGATCACCCTCGTAAGGATTCATCAACATATTAACTCGAGATATCGCCCAGTGTTGAATACGCTTATTTTTTCAGAAAAACAACTGCTCTTTGATGAACAGTTTGCTCAACTACAAATGGCTTTCAAAGAAACCTTCTCTACTCCGATCCCTAACGGGGCTAAAAGTACCTGAATTCGACTCGTTCTGCACCCAAGCGAACGCCAAATACAGAGATTACGAAACAAAAAGGCCTGCTTGTCAAATGATATTTTTTGATGATGGTAACGTAACCTGTTCACGTTCGTAGAAGTAGATGCGTTTACTGTTTAGGTAGGGTTTTTGGCGATTCGCCGTTGAATCTTAATCAATGTTTTTCAACCCTCTTGATTCTCGCTCTTCCTGAAAGGGTCGATGGTTTCTGTGGGCGAATTTTCTGGTTGCTTTGGACAGGTTTTTATTGGGCATTCTATTTGCCAAAAAGCGGAAGGAGCACAAGGATTATTTTCTTACTTTCCTTACCCCAAACAAATTATCGCAACGGGCAAGCCAACCTGCAAAATTAGATATGCCACTAACGCATAAGTAATCACAAATGGTGATATACATGGAAGTTGCAGTCAACTACAAACTCTACGACGACGAGTCAAACGTAAAAAACGAAGGAGAAGCAAGAGCCACCTTCGACGAACAATACCTGACTCTAACCGTCATGTTCGGGGATCCTATGCTATACGCATACACGGACATTGTCGGAATATCAGATTACGACTACAAAGTCGACCTTTTCTTAACTTCCAAAGAAAAACTAAACCTTTGGGGCTTAGGATACCAATACGAAGACTTCCTTTTCCAACTATACAAGCTCCGAAATGAGCTCATGCTCAAATACCTACTCATGGAAGAATCACTTCTCCATGCCGGCTTCGAAGCACAGTACACAAAACTTGACCCAAACGACCAAGCAAACCAATGCGGAAACTGCGAAATTCGCCTCTACGACACCGCACTAGTAGTTCTACCACAAAAAAGCGAACCCATCCGCTTACCATACTGTTACATAACCAACGTAAACAAACAAGATTACAAGCTTACAATAACGAACGAATTCCTAGAGAAAATGGAACTCACCAAGCTCGGACAAAACTTTGACCCACTTGCAAAAGCTCTCTCAGTCGCCATAAACAAAATGATCCTCAGATCACAACAAAACATAAAAGAACTAATCCCCGAAGCAACTCCCATCGCAATAAACAAACTAGCCGCCCTAATGAAAGATGGACGGGCAGCAAAAAGAAAAGAAATCGAACAGCAGTCACAGGACTTCTGGCGTCGCCTAACCAAAAGAATAGACGAAGCCGATATGACCCTAGAATATGAATTTCTAAACTCACTTGCCGCAAAAGACCAAGTATGCGTAGGAATAAAACGTGGACTTATGGGTGACCTAACAGGTACTTACATATGGATGCTGTTCCCACTCCTCAACCCAGGAACAAACAGACTAAGCAATACAATAGCCCTAGAAGCATTTAACACCCAAGACAACACAGAAGAAAACAAAGAACAACCAACAGAAAACATAGACTCCAAAACAGAAGAAGAAATCAACCAAACCCCCGACGAAGAAAAAAAACCCTCAACAACAGGTGCAACTTACTTCTTCAGAGAAATAGGAAGAAAAGAATACTCACAAACCAAAGACGAGGATCTGACCAAAGAACTAGACAGTTTCATCAAAAACATCAACCGATCCATGATCGAAATTAACTTCAGAAGAGAACCCATCTACCTTACAGAAAACCAGCTTGATAGCACAGAATATACTCAATACAGATTCGCAATAGCAAAAATCGCCTCCCTCAAAACCCTGAGAGACCAATTTGTAGGCAGGGTAATCCATGCATCCCAAAAACAATGGAAAACCGATGTAACTAGCTTATTAACCTTCAACACCAAAAGCATAGATGACAAAGAAAAATGGAGTAAAGGAGACCAATAAAATGCCCGGTTATAAACACCCCTGCAAATTCTGTGGAAAACTTGTATCCTTTGACGACAACGTATGTCCCTTCTGCGGAAAAGTTAACCCAGTGGGACCTCAAAGATGCCCAAAATGCCGAAATCCAATCGAAACCGGTCAAGTTAGTTGTAGTAACTGTGGCTTAAAGCTAGAACTAAACTGCCCATATTGCGGAAAACCAACATTCTTCGGGGACTACTGCCAAAACTGCAATAAAAGACTTACAGTAATCTGTCCAAAATGCAAAACCGAACAACCACCGCTCGGAGAGAAATGCATAAAATGTGGTAAACCCCTTAACATAACAGGGAGATGAAAAAATGCCACTACAACCCTTCACGCGAAATTATCAAGACGACAGCACGGACGCTGGGTTCCAATTTACATTCAACTGTGACATATGCAACGACGGCTATAAAACAACCTTCACCGCAAGCAAAACCTACAAGAAAAAAGGATTCTGGAAAGGAGTAGGCCAAGTTGCCTCCATCGGATCACAACTAGCCGGACGGAGCGGAGGCTATACTCTTCAACAAGGCGCAAACGCCATGAGCGACCGATTCCAAGGAATGACACCAGAATGGCACAAAGAACACGAACAAGCATTTGAACTCGCCCAAAACGAAGCCAAAGGCCACTTCCAAAGATGCCCAAGATGCCACAAATACGTCTGCGAAAACGACTGGAACGAACAAGAAGGACTCTGCATTGATGACGCCCCACGGGAAAGCACTGAAGTAGCCGCCGCAAGAGCCGAAAAAATGGTCGCAGACATCAAACAAAAAGCCGAATCCACCCAAGTCTACACAGGCGAAATAACACAAAGACAAACAATTTGTCCAGTATGCGGAAAACCAGCGGGTTCAGGTAAATTCTGTAATAACTGCGGAGCACCATTAGGGTTGAAAGTATGCCCGAAATGTGGAGCTAAAAACCCCGAGGGTACCGGCTTCTGCGGTGAATGCGGCACCAAGCTAGCATAAACAAACAAGCAACAGCTAACAAATCCTTACTTCTTTTTTTTACACAATAATCCAGCTTAATGACTGGTCGCCGAGTTGCAGATTTGCAACGCTTTTTCAGCAGCTATCCTTCTTTTTCTAAATAGTGGGTCCGATGGGATGCGCTTAAACTATTAAGCAAATCCTCAAGCAAAAAAGCAAAATCAGGGCAATTTCTCATTACAAAAATGGCGGGCCCGCTGGGATTTGTTTAAAACATTAAGCAAATCCTCTTTTGTCCTCTAAAAATACTTGGACTGGGCTTGGGTGGATGCGCTTATAGCCGTTATCAGAATATTGTGAAAAGTTTCCAATACCCATCTCCTCTTTCCAGGTAGAAGTATACCTCCATAGACATGGTAGATTATGGTCTATGTGCAACTTAGAAGAATTACTAAGCTCGGTTTGTGGCTTCAACCTAGCGCCAACATCAATTTATTAGGATTAAATTGGATAAACAATACAACAAGAAGGATAGATAACAATTGGATAACCAAGTTGATTTGTACAGTGGAATTCACAAAGCCCAGCGCGTAAGGTTCTCCTGGATAAGCAAGGCAGCAGGATCTTTAGACACAAAGGACGAAACGCTCTGATTGCGCTCGAAGGCGAGCTCATCTTATTTCGAGAGCACATGTATCTTCACGCAGGGTTGGAAGAGAAGTTCATCCATCCGTTGCTTTCGGAAAGAGAGCCTGGAGGAGCCGACAGACTAAACGAGGACCACCGCAATATGCACAGACAATTCGATAATCTCATAAGCATGCTTTGCAGAAATAAAGAAGAAACCAAAAGATTTTGAAAAAAGAGAAGCGCTTTTCTTGAGTTTTACCTTGCCTGGAACAGATTCATTTCGTTTTATTTCAACCACGCAGACTACGAAGAAGAACATGTGATGCCTATGCTACTGAAACTCTGTACCAATGATGAACTAACCAACACATTTAGGAAAATTCTGGCAGACCAAACACCCAAGGAGCTTATGGATAACCTTGGAATGATGTTCCCAGCCATGAATCCCACAGAGAGAGTTACAATTCTCTTTCAGGGTCGAGCAACTATGCCCACTGAAGCTTTCCAGGCGGTTCTCAAACTTTCAGAAAATGTTCTTTCCCCCGAAGACTGGTCTTTCCTAAAGACGATGCTAAAGTAGCAAAGGAATTAAGTTCCCTAACAAAAACGAAATTGCAGCACGCGCAACCTCGTATGCGTGCATTCCAAATATACTGGAGCAGTCACTTCCCATCCGCCCTTTGAATGCAGATAGTTCTCCAAGCTCAAAATTGCTCTTTTTTCGCCGTGTTTCCATTTGGCGGAATCATGTTTCCGTCTACAACTTTCATCGACCCTTTCAAGGTCACGGTCCAATCGGCAACGGTGCATGTGTGATCTCCTTGGCCGAAGGCGATCTTGTAGGGGCTGTTTACTAGTTTGTTGTCGATGGTTTTGAAGAACTCTTGCTTCGACGTCGTGGTTGTGTCTTCCTGCTGTTGGAAGAGGTTGAGCTGGCCAGTAGACTTTGACGTCTTCTCAATGACGCTTCTTGAACGTTTCCCAGAGTGGACTATTGGGTCCTTCATTCCTGGAATCATCAAGTGTTTTCATCAACTGAAGGTTTTCCTTTACGCCCATGCTTTTCACCAAACTATTTGTTGTGACATTTACCATTAATGGACTTGTGAAGCACTCAAAGAGTGGTCTTACCTTCACTGTATAAGTGAAAAGCGAGAAGTCCGAAAATAAGCCTGATTAGACACTTATTTTTCAAAATAAGGTGAGATAAAGGGTTTTGGCGCCCAGGCCTATGTCCATACTCGGATTCTAACTCGGAAAAGCGCGCGTTGCAGTTCGACCAGTTGCTGAGTGGGGGATCCCAGCACCATTTTACCAGTAAAAACATGTTTGGAACAGCTTGGGTGCCCGAAGGTGTTTTAGTTTAGTTTATTAAAACCTTGCTTTATCAAAGATTCATTTGAGATTTAGTTTAAATTCTTTTTCGCAGACAGCCAGTACGCGATAGACGAGGAAAAAAGGTAGATATAACGATGTTAATTGAAGTTTAGTGCGTTAAGCGTATTAATGCCTAACAGCAACTAGTTTTATCGAGGGATAAACTGTTTGAATTCTACCGGTTGGTGGACTCTTCATTTTGATTGGGGACCTAAGGGAAGCTACTATTGCACGCAAATTTACTTTAATTTTGACGGTACCTTTGGGTACTTAGCGGGAGCAAGCGAGGGCACTTGGACAGAGGTGGATGGAGCAATAATTTGGAGGTATAAGAGAGCTCCAAACGAAGAAGGCAACACCGTTTACTCTGGCGTCATCAGTCGAAATGTCATGTCAGGCATAATGTTCTCCACAACAGGAGGAAAAGGACACTGGTATGCCGTCAAGAAAGGCACAAAATTATTCTTGAACAAAGAAAACCCCTCATTGCCCTATTTGGTTGAAAAACAAGCAAACGCCAAAATTGACCCAGCAGGCAGACCACAATAGGCAGAGCAGGTTCTAATTGGTGCAGGGGTTGGCATTCGAACCCCAGTCTCGCGGAAATATCACACGAACTCGGACAGCCCAAGGCCGCATTCTTTAACATGTTTAGGGTTGGCTTTGATAGTAATGGCGTCTATTTTCAAAATCTCCACAAAAGAAACTATTAGTTCAGGCAACCAAATAATTTAAATTTGAATTAAGAAGTTCCGATGTTAGAGATGAGAGTATGGCAGTTGATGAACAAAACTGGAAGATGCCTGAATGGTGGTACCGAGAAGAAAGGCCGCTAAACGACGATGCTTACTTTGAGAATATGTGCAGAGTAATATTTCAATCAGGCTTAAACTGGCGTGTAATAGAGGATAAATGGCCAACAACTAGGAAAGCTTTTGCTGATTTTGAAATATCCAAAGTTGCACACTTCTCGGATGCTGAAGTTGAAAATCTTTTGAAAGATGCTGGAATTGTGAGGAACAAAGGCAAAATTAAGGCAATTATACAGAATGCTCAAAACTTCAAAGCCATAGAAAAACGATATGGTTCATTCCAAAAATACCTTGACAGTTTAGATAAATCAGACAATTATGCCAGCGTACTTAAGGATTTAGTTAACAAATTCAAGTGGTTAGGGCTGCCTTCAGCAAGCCTTTTCTTGTATACCGTGGGCGAAAAAATCAATCCATAGGGCCAGTTGGCTCTATTATCCTTTTTTTGTGTTTTATTATTACTGCGTTAATCTCTCACAAAATTTTGTCGAAGTCAAGCTGTTTAGAAAAGGCATGTAGCAGTGTTTGCGAATGGGGCCTTTGGCTATTATGGTGGGGCTGCTGGGACTTGAACCACACGGATCGAATATGTACTTTTCCAACCTTTTTCCAAGACAATGTTGCAGCCTTTTTGAGAAAGTCTGTCAATCTTTTTTAAGAGTTAGTTGTTGTACCAAAGTTCAGAATATTTAGTTATATTATTTGTATTCTAATTGTTTTCTCAGTTTTTTATTTCTGGATGTCAGCGTTAACTGTGTTGCTGTAATAATCAGTGGCGGCACTATTGCCAACAATGGTAGCTCTGGAATTGAAGGTGTAGCTGTAGGACTTGGACTAGGTGAAGTCGAAGAACTGCTTTCATACCTTGAATGATATTGTGTAAACGTGTAATCTCAGTTGCATGAAGACCTGGCTGCTCCAAGGCAACCAGTGCTGCATCTAAAACTCTGTGTTTCTCCTCAATACTTGGTAATGGTCGGGTCGTTTTCTATTTATGGGTTACCTTATTTTCGCTGGCAGGATCGATGGTTGGAGCTGGATTGACATTTGTAGCTATTGTAGGTGATGATGGTAATGATGATGTGGCTGCTGGAATTTGCGATTGGGGTTATTTTTTAGAGATAAACCTAAGTTGTATAGTTTTTTTTTAATTGAGATGCGGCTTTTACCTATGACTTGTGAAATGTCACTGAAGCCTTTTCCTTCCTCAACAAGCAATATGTCAGTTATTGTGGGTGAGACCCAATTTAAACAAACAAAGTGTTTATAGATTGTTGGTACTTGAAGAATACATTAATACCAAAGAATACAAAGAGCCGCCTACGAACACCAGCAAATATCTCATGGATTGGTCAAGTTTGTTGACAAATATGGAAATGAAAAATGGGGCACGCCTGATCAAGTGGGTCAATGGCAACAAGAAGCCCTATACCAAGAAAAAATCTGGCACACTTGTCCGAGAAAAAGAAACGATCATAAGAGAAATAGTACAAATCCGCTGCCCATACTGTGGTACTCTCCATGAAGAAACACAAGGAAAATGTCCCAACTGCGGAGCATCTGCATAACTACCGCGGAACATGAAGAATCTCCTGTTGTCTGAAGTAAACCCCAATGAGCTCGCATTTTTTAGTGTTTGCTGTCTGCGCGCGTTCTAAACGCTTACCCTATCAAACCAACTTTGGGTAGTGTTTGCTTCTTATCTGAAACACAATTAATTTGAGTTACTCAGTCTCCAGTGTTAGTGCAGCCAGAGTTACCAAGACGGCAAAGTCTGGGAAATCCTATATGACGAAGAAGTATAGGTTTCCCAGGCGAAAATAAGAAAAAGTTTTGAAAGAAAAGATGTGATTAACCTGTTAATGCAGGTTGTCTGTGCGCAATGTTAAACTTCGATGCTTGTCCGTTTATTCATGACTTCTCCAGTGCCTGCTTCGGGGAATTTTTCGCCAACCCTCTTCTCCGCCGCTACTTCAGCTTCCTCCAGGATTGCCATTGCGTCAGCGCTTGCCATTATTGTATTCTCTGGAATGTCATTGCCTTGGTTAGTCGTGGTAACTATGTCCGAAAGCAGGCTTCCGATGTTTCCAAGTTCCTGGCTTGCCTCGGGTAGAACACTGCACATCTCCGAGCGAATGTTGTTAAGCATGCTTTTTGCCGGGCTCAACACTGAAATTACGTCGCCCATTTCTGAAACGGTGCTCAAACGCATGGAAACGCTCTGTAGGGCAATCGAGGCGTGCGACAGCATTTTTTCGACTTTGCGTATCTCACCCAGTTCTGTGGCGAGGATGTTTGCTCTTGCTTGATCCCTGTCTGCGAGTGCTTTAACGATGCGGTTGAAGATTTCGGCATCACGGCTCTCAAAACGTTTTACTGCCCTGTCTAAACTTTGTGTTTGGGCGTCTAATCGATTAATAACCCCGCTGATTTGCTCTTTCAAATCGACGGTGGGCTTGCCAACATTTTTTATTTTAGATGTTAAAGATGGCTCGGCTTCCTTCTTTGTCCATCTGTCGATGAAATGATTAACCATGATGATTTCTCCAGATTGTATGCTCACCTCAGTTGGGGAGACGATATAAAAAATTGTTTGAACTTATAAGCTAAAACCTGAGGTTTTAAAGCTTCCATTTTTAACTTTCGTTCTAAATTTTTTGTGAGCAACAGTTTTTTGTTCCATCAAGTCTGCTCCAGATGCAAGGAGAGAGCGGAAAACTGGTATATATGCACCCGCGCAAATTATGCTTCAATCTGCCCTTTTAGGCGTTAATTTCTAAAGCGTTAATGATCTGGACAAATGGGGAATTAGGCATGTTGACAACTGAATTATCGTTAAATCCCTTAGACCCAACATGCCAGCGATAGTAATTCTTAAAAGGGCTATGAAATACTCATTAAGTCTATTCGTGAGGAAGAGAAGGATTGGCAACAGCAGTATTGGGCAAAAAAATCGTTCTAACGGCATCGTCTACAGAAATGAGCGATTTTTTCAATAATCCATTCATAGCGTTCGTGGGAGGCTTCGGCAAAGGCCCTATCCCGTTATCATACGTTAGAAAAACACTGTATCCGTCAACTGGAAACAGCCCCGATGGACAAGCAAAAAATGCACCCTACGGCTTAAGAAAAGTAGAAGCTATACTTCTGCAACACGGTTTCTCGCCGCAGGACATCGCAGTGGTCCACCCAGATAACCTGCAGAACTTCATCGGTCCAGGAACTAAAGTGGTAGGCATATCCTCCATGGATCCAACAGGTATGGGCTACGTCAGCAAAACGTACTCTTCCATCGTCGGCGGCGGCGAACCCATGAACGCAATAGAATTCAAAAAACTCATCATGCACCCGAGCATAAAGAAATACAAGCCCAAAATCATCGTCGGCGGCTTTGGCTCTTGGCAACTCGAACGCAAACACGTCTCCGACAGCTATGGCGTGGACTGCGTGCTCATCGGTGGAAAACCTGAACCCATCGCGGAAATCTTCACGAAAGCCGTCAACGGCGAATCATTGCCGCGCATCGCAAAAGCCGATGAATCCTTAAGCACATGGGACTACAACGTTCAAATGCCGTTAACTTTACATTCTGCAATCCACGGCGCAGTCGAAATCTCGAAGGGCTGCGGCAGGAACTGCCAGTTCTGCACCCCAACAATGCAGAACAAGGTTGATGTGCCATTGGAAAAAATCATGCAGGAAGTCGCCTTAACCACCGCAGAAGGCTGCGACCATGTGACATTAATCACAGAGGACCTTTTCCTCTACGGCACGAAAGACAAGGCATTCATCCCCAACAAAGACGCCGTCGTTAAACTCGTGAAAAGCGTCGCCGATTACCCTGGTGTTAAGAGTATTCAGGCTTCACACATGTCGCTGGCTCCTGTTTACCATAACCCGCAGATGATTAAGGAACTCGCGGAAATCCTCATCGAGAAAAGCTGGTACTCCTTTGGCAAAAAAGCAATAATCACCGCTGAAACAGGCGTTGAAACTGGCAGCCCAAGGCTCATGAAGAAGTACATGGCGGGAAAAATGTTGCCCTTTAAGCCTGAACAGTGGCAAGACGTAGTCACCAACGCTTTCGGCATCTTAAACGACAACGACTGGTACCCATTGGCAACTTTAATCATTGGGTTGCCAGACGAAAAAGAAGAAGACATACTTCAGACGCTGGAGTTGATGGATAAACTCAAGGGTTACAACGCGTTCTACGTGCCATTGTTCTTTGTGCCGCTTGAAAACTGCGTACTCATGAACAAGAAAGGCGCAGAAATGGATTCCCTCTCTAAAGCACGCTGGGACTTCTTCATCAAATGCTGGGAATACAACATCAAAATCTGGAAACCAACATTCCTTGAAAACCGCTTAACCAATCCATTGATATACAAAGCATTCGACCAAGTCCTCATCCCCTACTTCGGCAAAATCCTCGGCGCCTACTACGGTTTAACACGCGGCGAAAAGAGCGAACAGTTAAAACAGGCTTTTTGGCAACTAAGTATGCCGATGCCTGAGTCGTCAAAACACAAAATGAAAGATAAGGCTTAGGCAGTTTCTTCTTCTTCTGCCATTTTTTCACTGTTTTCTTCTTGCTCTAAAGGTGCTTCCTGCACTACTGCTTCTTGAAGTGGTTCTATTGGTTCTTGAGGTGTCAGTGGGGTTTCTTGGATGGGCGGCGGCAGGATTTTTCTTGCGTGCGTAATGTAACCGGTGTGTCCAGTCATCATCGTGTTGGGCCGAGTTTTTCCCCGTTCCACCTGCATGCTCCGCATCAGGCACTCGATGGTTTCGATGAAAACAAAGTTATTTTCGCGCAGTGCCTCCGTGGTTTTTACGACTTGGTCGATGGTTGGGCTAAACGAGACAAGTACGCCTGAAGGTCTGAGCGCTTTGTAAGCGTGCGG
>Ga0209777_10002843_pt1 | contig 22130 bp, 19 predicted proteins | sample FrelakmetHBP12HB_FD_187147 | JGI IMG/M metagenome (GOLD analysis project Ga0209777, IMG submission 187147) | Freshwater lake sediment microbial communities from the University of Notre Dame, USA, for methane emissions studies -HBP12 HB (SPAdes)... | ecosystem: Environmental > Aquatic >...
CCTTTCTCCACCAGAAACACGGAAGAGCCCTCAAGAGGCTCGTTTAAGATACGGATATCAGACCCTTCACGCGAAGCCGCCACCTGGAAGACAGGTTTAAATGCCGGCTTCGGCTTTATGGCAATGATAGACTTGGTCTTTTTAGCATCGATATAGACAGCATCCAGCATGGTAAACAGCAGTTTTCTTCTTTCTTCTTGATTAGTCGTCAAGATGACTCCGAAGGTTAGTAAGTAATAAAAAAATTGTTGGCTAAAGACCAAATAACAGAATATAATGATAGTGCTTTTGGTGGTATTGTTGCTGGGGACAGTCCTGAACGAGAACCTAGGTATCGATGAAATTGTACACCGTTAGAAGTAAAGGAGTCGAATGGCCGAAACAATAAGAAATATGAAACACGGAAAGTATATCCATGAATTAAATACGGTGAAGTCCAAGCATCCTCAGGTTGAATATCCTATGCCTTTGGTCCAGGGTGAGCCTGATCTTAACGGGGCTGATTTTTCCATAGGCATCGCTTATATCACCAAACCGGTAGTTATGGGCGGAGACCCTCATTCACATGATTTTGATCAGGTTCTCTTTTTCATCGGCGCCGACCTGAAAAATGCCAAAGATTTTAATGCTGAATTAGAAATGTATCTTGAAGACAAGTTTGAACCGATTAATTTTGCGTCCTTTGTTCATGTGCCCGCGGGCACCATGCATGGGACGGTTAATGTCAAGAAAGTTAACAAACCCTTTGTTTTTATCGATGTAACCCTTGCGCCATCGGGATCTAGTAGACCCTATGCTACACTGATTAAAAAGGTGGAAAATGATGAAACATGCCAATGACCATTGCTATTTTAGTGACTAAATAAAATGAACCGTTCTTTGGCGATTTTGTTTAATATATTTGTGTATTTTAGGAAGATGTGACTTACGATTCCTTGCCTAAGGATGCGATAGCAGATAAGAAAAAAGAAGTTGGAATCATTTGGTGAAATCCAGGAGAAGATGCGAATGAAAGACAACGAGTATAGAAAAAGATTAAAGCGACTGGAGGACATCCAGGCCATTAAAGACCTCCATCGAGAGTATATTTACTGGGTAAATGAGTGTAGCTGGGATAAAGTAATTGATTGTTTCACGGAGGACTGCTCGGTCAACATCGGGAAGTGGGGGCTGAGGAAGGGCAAAGAATCGCTGTAAAAACTCTTCAAGCAGGATATTGCCGGAAATAACCAAGGAAAGGGACGGGACGGCCATTTCGTCACTCAACCGGTAATAGCCGTGAACGAAGATTACGCAACCGGGCATTGGTTGATGTATGTGATGGTCTCAAATCCAGAGACCGGCCAGGCTTTGAGATGGGCACACGGTAGACATGATGCAGAATATATTAGAGCGAATGGAGAATGGAAAATCCGCTCCATTGTCTGGACCAATCCCTGGCCGAGAGAACTCGGCTCATTTCCCAAATTGGAGTAAAAGGAGCGCGGTACGGTGAAAACATGTTGATGACATCAACGAATAGGAAAGACCGCAATTAAGGTTTTATTACAACCTTTAGAACACTGCCTTCCCCGGTCCCTGCCAGATCAAATGCTTTCTCCCAATCTTCAAGAGAGAAGAATGTCTTTGCGACACCTTCTGTACCAATTTTGTCCTGATGAATCCAATCGATAACTGTAGGGAAGCAATATGGGCTCAGGTGCGCACCCAGGAGGTCCAATTCTTTCTGGTCGCCGATAACCGACCAATCCAATGTCGTGGGCTGTGAAAAGACGCTGAATTCAACGAACCTACCCAGCTTGCGGATCATTTCCATACCCTGGTTGACACTCATGTGATAACCGGTGGCTTCGATATAAATATCACAGCCGTAGCCGCCGGTCAATTTTTTAATTTCCTTCACTACATCCGTTTTACCAGGATTCCAGATCAAATCGGCACCAAATTCTTTAGCTTTTTTCAAGCGATTGTCCTTAATGTCCAGCGCAATCAACAACTTCGGGTTTTTTAACTTGGCAATTCCGACCATACCTAGACCAAGTGTCCCACAGCCGGAAATCACGACGATATCTTCCAACCCTATCTGAGCACGGTCCACTGCATGTTTCGAGCAGGAGTAGGGCTCAACCAGTACGGCTTTCTCAACAGGGATTTCTTTAGGTACTTTATATGTGCGGGCATTAACCGGCAGGCGTATATATTCAGCCATCCCGCCGTTGACATGAGGCCTGAAGCCATATATGTCGTGGATCTCGCACATCCAATACTTACCGGTCTGGCAGAATAGGCACTTACCGCAGGGAACAATCTGTTCCGATACTACCCTGTCGCCGATCTCAAACCCGGCCACACCTTTGCCTAACTCAACAATGAATCCTATGAATTCATGGCCGGGAACAAAAGGCGGGACAACAAAGTTTTTCCAAAAACGTTCTGCTCCATGCTTGGCTTTAACATCACCGGCACAGACTCCGCAAGCTTCGACTTTAAGCACTATTTCACCCGGACCGGCCTTGGGACGCTGCCAGGCTTTTTCGAACACGTACCGGTCAGGAGAATATGCTACTAAAGCTTTCATGGTTTCCGGTAGTTTAAGCATTTTCCTTACCTCATTTTAATTCAACGGTTGTGATTTACAGGCAGATATCTTGGCATCTAAAAGCAAATTCACATGTATTCTCAGTCATATATTATTATATTTTTCTTTAAAGTAAACCATTCTTAAATTAATCTTAGAGGATTACTTCAACGATTTCAACGGATTCAATAATAAAGGACCAAGTTCTTTTCTATAAATCTATCATGGATTTAAATTAGATGCATTTCCTGAAGGGCACGTTTGACCTCTTTTTTTTCTTCCGCCGTCAAGTCTTCCACAGGCAATTCCGCCGGGTGATACACACCTCCTTTTAACCCCAAGAGGTTCATGGCATATTTACCTATGGTGATATAAGTTGTAGTGGCCCGCAGCCACTCGGGAAAAACTGAGATAGACTCGCGGCGGCCTGCAATCGCCGATGAAACTTTAAGAAGCGGTAGCTCTCTTTCCAGAGCTTCCATCGCCTTTTTGAAATCGCCGGATTCAACAGCCTTATAAACCAAGGAAGGTATCTCCGGCGCATAATTGCCGATGGTATTGACGAACCCACGGTATTTGAGCCCGTAGGCAGCCGCCGCCAAATATTCCACTTCTCCCAGACCGTTAAGCAGCACCATGTCATCCTGGTCAATGTTCGCTGCTTTCCAGAAGTAACTGGCAGCGGTCGGTGAATTGTCCTTGGTAGCGATTATATTGTCGATTTTAGACAACCTTGCCATTAAATCGGGAGGCATTAGTGTACCGGAAACATCTGGGTTATTGTATGCTACAATGCCGATATCGACAGCTTCAGCAACGATCTTGAAATATTGGTACATCCCCTCTTCACTGGCATGATTATAATAAGGGCTTACTATGAGCGCGCAATCAGCCCCTACTTCTTTAGCGTACCGAGCCATCTTTATCGTGAGGCCAGCGGCAGCCTGCGATACACCGGCGATAACGGGTAACTGGCCGGCAACAGTCTCAACTGTCGTTCTAATGAACTGTTTCTGCTCTTCCACGGTGTTAGCGTAAAACTCGCCGGTACTGCCGTTAGTCAAAATAACGATGTCTTCGCCTTTTTTAGCAAAATCCAAAATAAACCTGGTGTTCTCTTTCAATCCATCCAGGTCTATGTTACCCTGTTCCGTATAAGGGCAAAGCTGTACAATAACACTGCCTTTGAGTTTTTTCTTCAGTTCGGGAAATGACTTACCCATATATTGCCTCCCTGATATTTACTGATAACCTACCATCAAACCGTGCGTGATATCAATTTAATTAACTTATATTTTACATTAAATTTTCGTACAACTATAATGAAACGTAAGTAATCCGTGGAGGATTGTTACCTATGAAAATCACAGGCTATAAACCGTACGTCATAAGTACGCCTTGGAGAAATTTAACGTATCTGTTATTAGATACGGATGAGGGCATATCCGGCATCGGTGAAGCAAGGGTCTTGGGGAGGACCAATTCGGTTCTGGAGCTTTTAAAAGAAACAAAGCACCACTTTATCGGCCATGATGTCTTTGACATAGAGGGTTTGTATCAAAAATATACCCTACTAGATTTTGATAAAGCAGGCAGCGTGGCTATAACTGCCTTTTCTTTGCTGGAAATTGCCTGCTGGGATTGCATAGGGAAAAAGGCTGGTTTGCCGGTTTATAAACTCCTGGGTGGAAAAGTGCTAGCCGGAGGTAAACCTATTCAAAAAATACCGGCGTACGCCAATGGCTGGTATCGAGTTGCGCGGACTCCGTCTGCCTTTGCAGAGGCTGCAAAAAAGGTTGTTAAGAAAGGGTACTCGGGGCTCAAATTTGACCCATTCGGTGTGGGGAACCTGGAGCTAAGCCGGAAAGAGTATGTTAAATCGATTGAAATAATCGAGGCAGTTCATAGTGTACTACCGAAAGGCGTCCAGATGTTTATTGAAATGCACGGGCGTTTTGCTCCGTATCAGGCGATAGAAATAGCCAGGGACATTGAAAAATTGAAGCCGGGATGGATCGAAGAACCTTGCAGACCCGATGACCTTGGCGCTCTGGCTGAAGTCAAAGCACATACTACCATCCCGATAGCCACGGGCGAGCGTCTATATACGCGGGCGGAATACAGAGAGTTATTCGAACGCCGTTGCGCCGATATAATCCAGGTTGATCCCACCAACTTCGGTGTGCTTGAAGCAAAGAAAGTCGCAGCCAATGCTGAAACTTATTCGATGATGGTAGCGCCTCATAATGTGGGTGGGATTATCTCAACCGTTGTCGGTATTCATTTGATGGCTGGATTGAGAAACGGGAAAATCCTGGAGCACTTCAATGATTTCGTGGACGCAGAAGTAAAACAGGTCGGCTCACCGTATCCAGTGCTTAAAGGGGGCTGCTTCCAAGTGCCAGAAGCACCCGGTTGGGGAGTTGAGCTGGATATGGAATTCTTTAAAAAACATCCCACGGTAAAGACAAAAGATGGAATAATATTGGACTTCGGCCTTGACATGTTCCGCGACGAAAACTGGCAGAAACGTGCGGGACAATTAAACAAGTAGACCAGCGACCCGGCTATATCATTTATCAAGAGAAAAGACAAATCCAAAAAGGGAGTACTAATGGAACGAGACATGAATAGCATAGTATATCCCAACCCTACTCCTCCCGGTGTTAAACTCAAAAAAAATGCTCACGCCACCATGCGTGACGGCATTAAAATATCAGTCGATATCTACAAACCATCACGGGGAAAAGGACCATGGCCAGTGATTTTGGCCTATTCCCCTTTCCCTAAGGAGCGTATTTTTGAAAGTGCCAAACCCGGTTTCTATTGCTCCCACGGTTATGTATGTGTGCAAGCTAGCGAGCGCGGTAGCGGTTTCAACCAGGGTAAATTTACCATGCACGGCACGCAGGCGGCACATGACGGTTATGACCTGGTGGAATGGATTGCCGGGCAATCTTGGTGTAATGGGAACGTGGGGATGATGGGAGCCTCCGGCTACGGTGTCATGCAGTGGCTGACCGCCCCACTGAATCCTCCCCACCTGAGATCACTGGTAGTACTGGCTACCACAGACAATTACCGGGGTCTCTGTTATCCCGGAGGTGTGTTACGTAAACCTTTCGTCCTGAACCTGGTTTCAGGATTCATTCAAGGGGCGCTCTGGCCTGGCCCCATCCCCGGCAAAGAAATGCCCTTGAATGTTATTGCAGAAATCCTTTCCCATACGGAAGACGGACCTTTCTGGTGGGAGCACGGCGGCGGCTGGACGCACATATGCGAGATAAAAGCTCCGGTATTGAGTATCGTGAACACGCCTAATCGCTTGCATGCTATTTATCATTTAAGATCGTATGTGGATATCAAATCCCCAAAGAAACTCATCATCACTCCGTGGACCAACGAGAACTACCAGCCCTGGGTTTTTGAAACAACAGCGTTTAATATACAAATATTGCGGTGGCTTGATTACTGGCTGAAAGGTGTAGATACTGGAATCATGAACGAGCCGGAAGTAGCTATCTACGATAACGGCACAGGAGCCTGGCGTTATGAGAACGAGTACCCGCTAAAACGTACTAAATGGAAGAAACTCTTTCTTCACGCAGGAGAAATCAACCAGACACGGCCCACGGCAAACGAGCCGCCCGATTCCTACGAAAATATCAGCCTAAATACTGCCATGATCGCTTCCTACGGCATTAGCATGCGAACACCCACCAAACCGAATTACGTAACATATCTTTCGCAACCTCTGGAGGAAGAAGTGAGGGTGTGGGGGCCGGTTAGCTTCGTGTTATATGCCTCGACTACGGAAGAGGTCACCAGTGACTGGTCTTTCTTTATAAAAATGGGAGATATGGTACCAGAAGGGGTTCCTCTTAACCCCGTTACCGGCCAACCGGAGATAAAGCCCGAAGTCAATGACTCATTTACACCACAAAACGTCCAGATATGGAGCTGGGGTTCACTCAAGGCCAAGTTCCGAGAAGTTGACGATGATCTGTCACGGCCAGGCTTGCCATGGCACCAGTTCCAAAACCCCCGGCAGCTAAAACCTCGCACCATCTATGAGTTTCAAATTGAGATGCAACCAATCTTTAAGACCTTTGAAAAAGGATGCCGTATCTGGCTGAAAATCGCCAACGACGATGCACTCTACTCCACGCTGGATAACACGTCTAGATATGTGGAGACGCCGATATCACCGGAAAACAGCCGGATTTCCATCTACCATCATGTTAAGCATCCATCGTATATGCTGTTACCAGTGATTCCCGATGCCCCTGAAATCGCGTCGGTAAAGCCACCGCTCCGCGACGCTCTACCGGGCGCACCGCGTTTTACGGGATCTAATTGACGTCAATAGTTAATACCGGGAGGAGTTTTTCATGTTACGCATAACAAAGACAGAAAACGGAATGGTCCGGGGAACGCCCGCAGCTGATGCAAGAATTACAGTTTTCAAAGGTATACCTTTTGCTGCTCCACCGGTCGGTCCACTGCGCTGGCGAGCTCCGCAGCCGGCGATTAACTGGAAAGGCGTGCGTCCATGCCTGGAATTTATGCCGATAGCCATGCAGCGCATTCCGGGCGCAAACCCGAACACCGGGGCTTTTTATGCCAGGGAATGGCACGTTGACCCGGAAGTGCCGATGGATGAAGATTGCTTATACCTTAATATCTGGACAAACTCTAAAACCGGCAGGGAAAAGATGCCGGTAATGGTTTGGATATTTGGTGGCGGGCTACAGGAAGGCTATCCATGGGAAATGGAGTTTGATGGGGAGCGTATCGCCCGCCGCGGGGTCATCCTGGTTTCAGTTAATTACCGCCTCAATGTTTTCGGGTTTTTGACACATCTGGAAATAATCAGGAGATCTTCCGATGGATTTGTGGCTAATTGGGGCTTTCTTGACCAGAAAGCCGGCATCGATTGGGTGCGGCGTAATATCGCTAATTTCGGCGGAGACCCGGACAACATCACGATTTTTGGTCAATCGGCCGGTGGCGGAAGCGTGCTGGCCCATCTAAATTCTCCCCTGGCTAAAGGCACCTTTGCTAAAGCTATCGTTCAGTCTGGGGGAGGAATGGATGTTAAGGGGCCAGCCTTCAATTTAGTGCCGTTCCTCGACCTTAAAGGTTTGGCGGAGCAGGGTAAAGAATTTTTTTGCTACATCGGAGCTAAAAATCTCGCCGAGGCGAGAGCTATTGATTATAAAACAATCATGGCTAAACAAATTAAGTTCGATAAATTCTGGAACGCCACGATAGACGGAAAATATGTGGTTGAAGACACATCAAAGAGTATTGTAGCTGGACATCAACATAAAATTCCAATGATAGTCGGTTCGACTACTAACGAATCTCTGTTCGGCCCGCCGGATGATAATATTGAAGCCTGGGCTAAAACCAGCATTCCGGGCATCGCCAAAGAATACAGTAAACTAGCCCAAGCGAAGGCCTCTGCTGAGAGGATAAGCCTGAAGCAGGCGGCTATGGTTAACTTTTTTGAGCTTTCTGCCGGCTTGATTTGCGATATCGTCGCTGAGCAGGGTAAACAGCCCATATATAGTTATCGTTTTGGCCCTCAAATACCCGGTGATGACGCCGGCGCTTTCCATTCCTCCGACCTATGGTTTGAATTTGAAACGCTGGCTAAATGCTGGCGTCCCTTTACAGGTAAACATTACGACCTGGCACGTCAGATGTGCAATTACTGGACGAATTTTGCTAAAAATGGAGACCCGAATGGGCTTGACGACGACGGCACAACGATGCCGAAATGGACCCCATATACACTAAAATCACCGCGGGCGATGGAGTTTCTCGATAAACCCGGCATGGAGAAAGCGCAAAACAAGATGAAAAAACTATTAATGGAATATAATAAAAATTTATTAAAATAAGGCTTTTATCTCTTTATCAATTACTTATTCAATGGGGGTAATCAACTAAAAACTTATCGAGGTAAAAATGGTAAAAAGATGTTTAGTCACATATTCTTCTTACACTGGTAACACCGAGAAAGTGGCCCTGAGGTTCAAAGAAACATTCGAGAAAAAAAGCTGGGAATGTGATATTTTCAAAGTTCGTAAACAGGCTGATGATATTTTAAGGCCTCCTTTTGATATCCGTTCCTATGATTTCGTGTGCGCCGGCTCCGGGCTCAGGGCGCATTTACCTTACAATGAAATACTAAATATGCTGCGAGGATTTAGAACGGGCATGGACCCCCGAATAGTATTACGGAATAGAGACGAAACTATTCCTTATATCACCGAACCTGTACCCGGAATTCCTCCTCATAGAAGCGCCAGGATTGACCATCGAAAAATTGTCCTGGCTCCCGATTCCCCCCGAGCGGTGGTTTTTATCACCTACGCCGGTTATGAATTCGGGCCTAAAGAAGCTCTGCCCGCGGTACAATTACTAGCTTTGGAACTGGAGCATATCGGCTTTCAATTTGTCGGGTATTTTTGCTGTCCGGGCAAGTATGTTGATGACCCTATGCCCAGAACTTTCCACGGAGATATCCGGGATAGACCTAATGAAAAAGATTTGCTTGAAGCACAAATGTTTATTGAAGAAAAGCTTGATGAAATAGCTGGTCGGCAAAAATAAATCTGATATTGGAAAGGAATCTTAGCGCGATGAGCATTATAAATTCCGTTCTTGGGCGCCTTGATACTAAAAATCTCGGCTTTACTCTTATGCATGAACACGTTATGAGCCAGGGCTTTGTTGCCCAGAACTATCCCGAACTCTTTGGGGACAATTATTTAGACCGGATTATTGAGGGAATAGCCGCTGCCAAGCAAGGCGGAGTTGGTACTATAATTGATGCGACTACATTTGACCTCGGGCGGGATGTAGCCGTCTTGGCTGAGGTCAGCCGTAAAACCGGGGTCAATATCATCGCCTGCACTGGATGGTGGATGAACCTACCCCAATATTTAGCCGGGACCTCACCGGACCTGTATGCTGATTTATTCGTCCGGGAGATTCAAGAAGGTATAGCCGGTACCGGTATTAAAGCCGGCATCCTTAAATCGGCAGCTGATTTTGGCGGCGTAACGGCAACGGGCGAAATAATGCTACGTGCCGTAGCCCGGGCCCATCTCCGGACACAGGTGCCCATCATGCTGCATTCATACGCACCGGAGCATTTGGCAAAGCGGCAGTTGGCAATCTTAAAAGAGGAAGGTGTTGATCTGAGAAGGGTCGCTGTGGATCATGTAAATGATACCAAGGATTTAGAATACCTTGCCTGGTTGCTTGAGCAGGGATGCTACCTTGGAATGGACCGTTATCCAGGACTAAATTTGAGTTCACGTGCCCGGACAGAAACCCTGAAGCAATTGATTGATACCGGGTGGACCGATCGCCTTCTTCCTTCTCACGATTGTGGTTTGGTTACTCCTTTAACGTTTTATCCGCCTGACGTAAAAGAAAGTATTGAGAAAGGTAACCCCTACGGTTACCTTTACTTAAAGAAAGTGGTGTTTCCTCAACTTGAAGAGATGGGAATACCAAAGGCTGTAATAAACACGCTCTGCATAACCGGCCCTAGGAATTTTTTCGAAGGTGTATAGGTTTTAATACTCCGGTGATTGAATTAAAATAGTTAGATTGTGACGGGAGAGAAAGATGATCAATACGAGGATCGGATACCTACCTCCCCTGAAGGCACCGCCAATTCGGAGAAGGAAAGATATGATCCCGGAGAGGAAGTATAATTTCGAGGTGCCGCCTGATCCGATCCCCTCCAGTGATATCAAAAAACATATCGATGCCGAGATTGTGGTAGTAGGTGCCGGAATAGCCGGGTTGAGCGCCGCTCTTGCTGCGGCGGAGGCGGGAGCCAGGACTATTCTATTGGAAAAGATGGCGACAGTCCAGGCACGCGGTCATGATAATGCCTTTATCGGCAGCCGGCTTCAAGAGAATCTGGGAATAAAAATTGATAAAGACGAAATAATACGAAACCTTATGAAATATGGAGCCAATAAGCCTGACCAAAGATTGATCAGAATGTGGGCCGAAGGAAGCGGCAAAACGGCGGACTGGCTACTGGATATGACGGATGCTGCCGGTATCGAAGTGATTATCAACCACTATCCCCCGCCACCAGCTTTCAACAATGCCACAGAATATTATCCTCAATACCCGGTTACGCACCACTGCCAAAATGAACGGTTGATAGCAAAATGTTTAATGGATAACCTTGTGAAAAAAGGCGTTGTTACTTATTTTAAAACCAGCGCAAAACAACTATTAAGAAAAAAGAATGGCCGGGTTACCGGCGTTATTGCTCAAAATGCGGCTGGACAATTTCTTCAATTCAATGCCGCTAAAGCGGTGATACTCTGCACGGGAGATTACGGAAACAACGCCGAAATGATGGCAAAATATTGTCCTCAATCATCATATCTCGCCTCCATGATACCTACCTCGACAGGAGACGGGCACATAATGGCGATGTGGATAGACGCGGTTATGGAGCCAGGACCGCATACACCAATGGTACACGGTCCGGCTGGCCCCCTTCTTAGTAGCGCTTTTCTACAAGTAAATCTCTTTGGAGAACGGTTTCAAAATGAAGATGTGCCGATTCAGAGTAATGTGAACGCGGTCGAGCGACAACCTGGCAGAACGATTTGGCAGGTATTCGACTCCAAGTATCCTGAGGAGCTTCCGTATCACGGGATAGGCCTCGGGAAAATCATCATTGCCACCGAAAAAGTCCGGCAGGATGTAGCCAAAGTAGCATTAATGGCCAATTCTATTGAAGAATTAGCCCTGAAGATTAAACTACCAATCGAGACATTCAAAGCTACAGTAAAGAGATACAACGAGTTGGCACACCTGGGAAAAGACATTGATTTTGGAAAACGGCCTGACCGGTTGTCTCCAATTGATACCCCACCGTATTACGCCGGTAAAAACGGTTACTCTTTATTGGCAATTATGGGTGGTCTGAATGTTAATCAGAAGTTACAGCCGCTAGATAAGGATTGGGAAGCCATTCCCGGAATCTATCTTGCTGGGAATACGATAGGCAACCGCTTCGCGGTGGATTACCCTACAATGTGTCCCGGGCTTAGCCACGGAATGGCTATACACTTTGGTCGAATTGCCGGCTTGAACGCAGTTTCACTAGAGTGACTAGTGTTAGTATACAATCCACCAAATAAAAATTTACCTTAAATGTTCCTCGTTTTGTACCGCACACCGCATTGGATTTGAACTCAAAACAGCGCTGATGTTTTTTTATGGCTACTCAAGCACACGCATACTTATCTACTAACCATAATCTTATGTTAGTCAGAGAGTCTGATTAACCAATTTATGCCCACGGATTTCTGCGCTAATGAGCCCATGTAGCTTTCTATAGTGTTCAATTCTTCCCGATGTTTGTTCAATGGTAGCTACAAACTATCTGATGGGTTATAACGTTCAACGCAATTGTTAAATTCCATATTTGAAGATAATTCGGTCACAAACTTCCCTTCAAATCCCTTCGCCAATACTTACCAGACATATACTGGATAAAGCCTACCGAAAATATTGAAGATATGATTTCAACCCTACTTTATTTCCACCATAATGTTTTAATACAAGACTCATAACTAACCGCATCAGTTAAATCAACACCCGAAAACCTTTAACTTTAATATAACTATCTATACCTGCAGTTGAACATTGATGCCGATGACTGCGTAGGCATATCAAGTCATATTTTGAAGCTAAACGGGATGATATTGTTGTGACTACGCAGGTAAGAATGTGTCGTTACCGTTGTTTATTGGATACCCGTTGTTATTCATCGGCGTTCCCGGAATATGTATTATCTTATATCAAAAAAAAGCTTCGAAACGTCGAGAATATACAGGAACGTGGGTAAACATCAATGCAGAATTGCCGTGGGTATTCTGCTGCTTTTAGTAGGTTGGTTTATATGCGTTTTCGGGCTGTATATGATGCACGTAGGGACATCTACCACTTACAATGGGTGGTCTTCCTTATATTTAGATGGAGCAAGTCCCTTTTATTGAATTCGCCCGTTTCTATTTACCCGGATTGTTACCAATTGTAGTGGTAGTCTCTTTGGTTATTGCCAGATTCCCCATTAAGCTATGGATAGCACTCATAATTGTAGCCATTGTAGTGGGCTCAAGTACCTATTTACATATTGCCGGTTTCTATAATCAGGCCGCCGAGCAATCAAGTTTTTTGCTGGTGGATGTTCCCCCGGTTTTTTTGACCATGTCCAGATTGAGAGATGACCGCCAGCAAAAACTGGCAGATTTACTGAATACCCAAAATTTGAACAGGTAACCTGACTACTATTCGAGGGCGCAGAGTTTCTTGATAACGGCGTACCTCCGGTCGACCATCTGCTGGAATTCTGCGATGTCGGGCTCTTTCAGGTGACTGAACTTACGTACCATATTGATGAACTCCCCGATGGGCCTGGGACTGGTTACCTCATTGGTCAGGCGGAACCGGCCGTCTTCGGCTTCCCACAGTGGGAAGTAATTGGTCCTCACAGCCATACGGCAAATCTGAATAGACATATCCGTCTCAATGCGCCAGCCCATGACGCATGGGGCGAAAATGTGGATGTAGACAAAGCCTTCCCGACTCTTTTCCTTAGCTTTGGCCAGTTTTTTAGCGAAATCGTCCAGATGACTCAAAGTGGCCGTGGCTACGTAGGCAGCCCCCTGCATTGCGATGAGGAGGGGCACGTTCTTAGCGGGGGTCGGTTTGCCATGGCCGACGGTACCGGCGGGTGTAGTGCTGGTCGAGGCCCCCAGCGGCGTGGTACTGCTCCTCTGGTAGCCAGTATTCATGTAGCCCTCGTTATCATAAGTGATATAGATGATATGCTCATTCCTCTCCGCCGCCCCGCTGAGAGGCTGGAAACCTATATCAGCGCTACATCCGTCGCCGGTAAAGCAGACAACGGTCGCCTCTCTGCCTGTCTTCCGGTAGTATCGTGAAATCCCGGTGGCGCTGGAGGCGACCCCGGTCATCAGGGCGCTAAAGTAAGACATGCGGTGCCAGGCTCCCAGGTTTTGACCGTACAGAACAGGTGCCGAGCACCCCGGGCAGCCAACGAGTACGATATCCTTGCCCAGGACCTTCGGTATGAACCTGGCGGTGAGCTCGAGCATACAGCCCGCGCACCAGGCGACACCCCCGGCGTAAGGGTCTTCCTTTTCCTGAAAATAATCGTAAACTTTCGGTTTTTTCTTCTTTTCTACCATTTGCTTCCTCACTCTTCCAGCGGTATCCAGGTTACTTCCTGGTAAGATTTGCCCTTTGCAGCGGCGTGTACTTCGTCGACGACTCTGGCAATGTGGGGGACGGTGATGTCCAGGTTAGCCAGCCCGTCGATGTAGCTCAGCATCGGGACGATGCCTATTTCCGGCGTCAGGGCACGCAACTCCATGTACATCGGGCCGCAGTTCCAGCCGAAGTCAACACTGCGGTCGATGACGCCAATGGCCTTCTTCCCCTTAAGTGCTGCCGCCAGGCGCCGGCGAGGGAAGGGACGGAAGAGTCTGAGCTTGATGAGTCCTACCTTGATTCCCTCTTCCCTCTTGGCATCGATTACCACCCGCGCTGTACCGACAGCCCCGCCCGACGCAACGATGATGATATCGGCGTCGTCGGTGCGGTACTCATCTATCTGGCCTCCGTAGCTCCGGCCGAAATACTCCCCGAAGTCGCAATCGATTTCATCCAGCTTTGTGGCGGCACGCTCCATGGCGGCACACTGTCGGTAGCGCAGTTCTACAAAACCTAGCTCAATTCCGTGTGTGCCGCAGCCAAGGGCCACACCAGGTTCGAGCATCTGGCGTGCTGGCTGTTTTTTCAACGGTGCGAGGAAATTATCCACATCCGCCTGCTCCGGGATTTCTACAGCCGTGGTCATATAAGAAAGGTAAAATCCATCGTAGTTTACCATCACCGGCAAGAGTATGTTGTGATCCTCGGCTAGCCGGTAGGCCATGATAACGGTATCGAGGATTTCCTGGCATTCTTCGACGATAATTTGTATCCAGCCAGTATCCCGGACGCTGATGATATCTTGCTGCCCGCCGGACACCGCCAAGATGCCCGGTGACTCGCGGTTGGCAATGACCATCACAATCGGCGCCCGGAAGCCGGCGGCATGCTGCACGGCGTCGTACATGAATGACAACCCCCAGGAAGAAGTGGCTGTGAAAGTCCGCCCCCCAGCTATGCTGGCACCGGCTACCACATTCATTGCCGAGTTTTCTCCCTCGACCTCCACCATTTCCGTTTCCATGAGACCGTTGGCGCGGAACGACGATAACTGTTCCGCGACCTCACTCATGGGGGTTATCGGGTAAGATGTCGCTACGTCGGGCCGGCAAAGCATGGCACCGTAGGCCGCGGCGGAGTTACCTGTGATCACCTTAACTTTACCTCGCTGCGCTATCATCGGCGAACTCTCCTTCCGACACCATTTTAAGTGCTCCCCGCGGGCATTCCCGGACGCAGATGCCACAGCCCTTGCAATAGTCCAAGTCCGGGGTGTAATAGTCCCCCATGTCTTTCAAGCATTGAGGCGGGCAGTACAGAGCGCATAAGCTGCAGTAATTACATTTCTCTTTATCAAGCACCGGTCTGGCCACGCGCCAGCTGCCTGTGTCCAGACAAAGAAGCCGCTCGCGGCCATCGGACCAGGCACCCTCGCTGGGAAAAATGAACTTGTGTTTGGTCACCATGAATACCTCCGTTTAAGATACTTTCTTTTTGGTAACTCCAGCTAACGGTTTGGTTAAGCCCCGCGCCGATATGACATAGTCAAATTATACACTTCATGAACACGTTTAGAAAATAAGTTCACTAATAATATCAGATTAATCTAATATGAAACACAAATACGTTATTCCCCCCTCATGCACAGTAGCCACAATAGTTTGAAAAAGAGCAGTTTAAATCTAGAAGATAAAGAACTGTAGAAAAGAAACAATCCTGGTTATAACCCCATTTTTGCTCAGGTTGACATCCGGTTTATTGGCTGATGGGCTATTTTCTGAATGGACAGAGACAAGCGATCTCCGCCTTTTAGACGGGCTACATGGGGTTCAGAAGGCCGGTGGTTCTATTATTCAGTCAAAGAAATCCCGCTAATCCATTTGCTAATCCATTCGGCAACTTCCTGTGGAATTTTGCGGTAGTTGGTGGACAGTTATTAGTCGATGATAGATACAAAACGACACTTGGTATAATGTTGAAACCTAGTATAATAAAGCCCTGGATGAATTCCTAAACCGCTTGTATTTCGGTCTGTGGTAAAATACTCAATGCCTCTTCCTCACTCGGCCACTCGTACGTACCAGAAATCAGACATCCCGATGTTTGTCCAGTGATAACAATAAAGTAATTCGTGACCCTTGAAAAATAAAAGGCGATTCACGATGAATTACGATGGAGATAAGAGGATTGCCAGGCTGGGAAGAGAGCTGACCCTGCGCTCTAACCCATTAAAATCTCGCCGCTGGTCGAGAGGGCGCTTCGTCATTACCTGGTAATTTTCCTCGCAACCAGCATAGACCATGGAATCAAACTAGTCAACAAGTTTTTGTCACCAATTTGCCTAACCGGGTTTCTTTACATGGCTGGGGCCTATCTCAGGGTAGAGGGCAAAAAGTGGATTAGACCACGTTTGCTCACCGGATTCAATCCCCCCCCTCTTTGGTGAGACGATAATACACCCGCTCTGGAGCTGCCGGGTAGTTGTCCTGGATAGCTGACGGCTCGGTTTGTTCGGTAACCTCCACCCACCCAAGCCGCTTAAGCACTCCAAAATACATCAGGAAAGAATGATAAGTCACGTGGGTAAACTTCCGTGACACCCTTCGTATCTCACGCTGGTATATCTTTTCAGCGTCCTCCTCGGTGATATCAGCCCCCTTTACGACCATGTTACTGATGATTCTCTCCGAGCGTTCCCGAGCCGTGGCCCTGGCCAGCGCCCCTTTGTACTCATAGTTGATGTCAGCCTGATTGGATCCTCGGGTAGGGTCAATCTTGGTTGAGCCTTCGGGGCTGTTGCCCGGGAGGAACTCCCGGATAAACCGACCACAACCAAACGGCCGTAAAAAGCCACCCCTGGTCGGCATCAGTCTCATTACCATAAGATATACTATCCCCACCATTTTGTTCGCTGTCTTCTCAAGCGCATCAATAATCTTCGCAGACACCCTGCGTATCGCGGTAAGGTTTTGTTCCAGTACTTTCTTATCCTGCGACCAGAGAGCTACATATGGAAACGAACAGGTGCCGGAATCGAAGCCGTAACCAGCTCCGATAACAAAGGTTACGCTTTCGGTGATGGTCTCTGCGTCACTTCGAGGAATGCGAAATACTCCCTAAGAGAAGTAGTGAGCCAGATCAGTATAATTGTCTTTAATTGTTGTGCCCCTGATTGTTCTAGCCGAACCCATATAGTCTTTCCATTGTAATACCCTTTGATGTCGGGATCCTGATTGGGCCATGACTCGAAACCGACGGCAACCCCCTAGGTCTCAGCCAGCCGCATTACGCTGATGAATAAAGTTCCTTGCCTCTCCGGTTAGATATGGTACCTCGAATTCATAGAGGAATTTCCGAAAGAAATAACATCTATCAATTTGGTATTCCCAAAGCTCTTTCTTTATTTGTGGGTGGCATTGTTTATTCCTTCGGCTCGGATTTGCCGGGAGGGAGACTTATCAGGTGGACTTCGAACTTAGGTAGCACCTTCGGTGTGTATAACACTTTTTTCAATATATCTAGTGTATTTTTATCAACAACCGTATCGGAAGATAAGCATCTCGGGCAATGATAGCCGACTGTCTGAGGCTGCTTATCTACGTTGAACCTGGTCTGACATGAGTCACACTTTACTATTTGCAGTTCCGGCCCGATAAGCTGCTGAAGCACATAGTTGCACAAGAGTTCCGGTGAATAATTTCCCGATTTTGCTTCGTCAACCAGGTCGGGCAGTACTGCAACTAACTTCTCCAACTCCTTTAGTGGTGATGACGATTGAACAAAGCCGAGGAAACTCTTGAATATTTTCAAGTGTTTTTCATCGCGTTTTAACTTCTCCCCAACTTCGGAAAGGCGCTTTATAAGTTCATTGGCCTTTGATTCCAGGACCTTAATGTCACCGATCTTTTCTTCTTTAGATTTAATATCATTGACTAGAAATTTACGGTACTCTTCGAATTTAATAATATCTTGGGCAAGCTCAGCCTTCTTCTTGCTCAGTGAGCCGACCTCGGCCTTTATGTAGTCAAATTCATCTTTCAGGTCGTAGAGACCGGCAATATAAGCTTAAAGGCTGGCTTTTTCAGTCTTCAGCTTGGCTACTTCACTCTCCATTTTACCCTTCAGCTTGGCTTGTTCTTCCAGGCCAGCGGTCTGCTTGCTCAATCCCTCTATTTTAATCTGCAGGGACTTCGCAGCTTGAAATAGACCGTTATATTCCGTTAGGGTTTTTAGCAGGTCTTTGCCATTGTCTTGGGATGTGGCCACTTTAGTTTGTTGTAGTATTTTAAAGAAGATTTCAGGACTAATCCCGGCTTTACTCAGCAACTTCTGGCGCTGTATGAAATGCTGGATTTCTTTATCCGTTATACCGGCTTCCTTCAATGCAAAGGAGAGGCCCTCGACCAACTTCAACCTGTTCATGTCGACGCCTACCTGTTTCATGCAGGCTACCAGGTCTTGATTGGCCTTCTTCTTTTGCTTAACGATAGTGACAATCTCTTCCTTGGACGCATTGAGCTTAGCCTTTTCAGACTGCAGTTGCGCCTGGGTTTGTTTAAGTTGTTGACTGGCATCGATGGCATTATCAATAATCACTTCCGGGGTCATGCCCGTGCTTTTCTCCAACTTGTTCATCTTCAGTGCTGAGTCAATATAGCCTTCTGCCTTCATCTTGTTACAAGTCTGCACCAGGTCCTGATAATCCTCCTCCTTCACGCCGCAATGCTGGAAGACCTTGACCATCTTCAAACCGACCCGTGCCTCTTCAGCGGTTAGCTTGGACTCTTTCAACTCTGCGGCTAGACTGTGCAATATCTTTACTTGGTCCACAATTCCATACTCCTTCCCGGCATCTTCCAGACCGTACTGCTCTACTGCGGTACTGAATTTCCCCACCGACAGCGACACTGTAGCCTGGTTTATCTTCAGTTTTTCCGCTATCTGGGACTGGGAGTAACCATCGAAATATAACATCATCATCTTGGACATTTTCGGTGGTGATATTTTTTGTGTCATAACCTTTTTACCCTATTCGCAGTATTCACACCTGACGATATTTCGTATCTATTTTGTCCGTATAGTAGGGGTAACACTTCATAAAAATCATAACTTTCATAATATTCATGATTTACTTCATATAAATCATTAGACTAGTAATACCCGGCCTATTAATTTCTTAAGATGGTATATATCATCCCCCCTTTTTCCTTATTCGACTTAAAACTACCGATAAATTTGGGAATCAAGTTGCTGACATTTGACGGTTGCGTGAACGGCATATGAACTTAATTTAATCAACATTCCTACCTCCATAGCGATTAGTATATATCATGAAAGAATATAATACAATATTATATTGACATATATGCTAGAATCCCTTATGATTTTGATAGGCAAGTTAAACTAATACATTCTAGGAGGAGGCACGAATGGACCTCAGACAAAGAGAGAAACTGGAAAGGTATATGCGCAACGCCGAGCGATTTATGTGGGGTGTCATTCCTGGAAACAAGAGAGCAGTTTTTGCGCAGTGCAAACCTTACTGAAAGAGATTGGGCAGGATAGTGCTATTATCTCGGAGCACCAAAAGGATACTTACGCCATGGTTACTGAAAACTTGCTTGCGAAGTTAGGAATCGAGATGGTTGTCACGGAAATTGTTACGGGAGAAGTAAAACGGCAATTTGAACACCGGCCCGGTGCCATGGACTTCCTGCGGGCCCACTGGTTAACCGGGACTCTACCGCGGTGGCAGACTCTCCAGAGCCTTCGCGCACTCAGGACATTAAAACAGCGGTTTCTTGACGGCGTGGAACCGAAAAAAGACACCAGGGATAATTATCGACCGACCTCGGACATTCTTGACGCATTCATAGCGGTCAACACACAATACAATTATGTTCACGGATGGACGGTGTTTGCTGGACTATGGTTTGAGGAAATAGAGCCGCTCTTAAAAGAAGTCGTTGGGGAACACATCGCCTGAAATATCCCTTAATAAGGCGTAATAGCTGGGTTTCGCGCATCATAGCTTTCGGCCCCCAACCATACTTCCCACCAGCATTTTGGTATGAAAAGAGACTACTTCAGATATCTGGGAGACGGCACATATAGTTAGAAGGATACGTATCTGGGGGAATCTAAAATTAAAGAAGCGGATCAACATTATCCGTAAAACAATATTGAGGAGGTTCAGAGATTGATTAGTAACAAAAAAAAGAAATGGAAGATGACCTGAAAGAATTAGCAGCCAAGGCTTGCAGGCAAATAATGCAGAGCCTGAAGCATGAGCCGTCTGTGATCCTCGAAGGCGATGAAGCAGGTGGCCCGCCAGATTCTGTTTTAGAAGATATAGAGGCATGGTTGTTTCACAGGAGATATATTAATGGTAACACAAAGAATTGAATCTGTAACCAACGAAATGATTGACGAATATGTAACCCAGGCAGCACAGGCAACTGGTTATGAAAATGGTTTCGGCTTAAAAGGCTGTGACCTTATTAAGGCCTTCTGGTGGGCTTCTTATTGCCGTCAGAGCCTTGATGAGCAGGGGAATAATAACCGTCTGCCTGACTATCTCCGAACATGCGCATTGGAGGCAAAAAAGTTAGCCGTAGTGGTGCCACGAGAATATATTCTATTCGACCTGATGACTGGAGAGCATTTGGAAAGACCAAAAATGATATTTCTAAGAAAGCTCATGGCAGAGAGACGAATTGCTGGCATTGTATTTCCCGCCCTTGATAGGCTTTCTAGAGAGCCGCTTCATCAGCAGATTTTTGAGTTGGAGGCTACTCACTACGGCGTCCTATTACAATATGCAGATGCGCCAAGTGGTAATGACCCGGGTAGTCAATTTGCCCGTACTATACTTGCGCATGCAGCTAAACTCGTGAAAATCGCCAACCGTAGGAATAATAGAGGAGGCAACATTGGTAGAGTTGTAAATAATAATGTGCCCGCTGGTAAGACACCCTATGGATATCGTTATAAAGCAGAGTATGACGAGCTAATCAACGGGCGGCGAAAACTAATAAGAGCAAGCTGGGCGGTGGATTCTCTAGACACTGAAGGCAAGGTAGTGCATGCATCCGAAGCGTGGATTGTTACCCAAGTTTTTCAATGGATTGGCATAGAGAATCGCACACTATACTGGGTAGCGAAGAATTTGAATCAAATGGCTATAAAACCAAGATGCGTCAAAGAGTGGTCTCCAGCGCTCATAAGCTTCATTGTGAAAAAACATTGCTATACTGGAGAACATGTTTACAACAAAGCTATGTATGTTCCGAATCCCAACAGCCCAATTGGAGATTTCACCTACGCAATTAGGCGAACAGTCCGCCAGATCAAACCTGAAAGTGAGTGGGCTCGATTTAAAATACCACCATTGATCCCAGAAAAATTGTGGGATCAGGCTAACCTGAATCTCGCAGAAAGAGGACGTGGTAAAGGCAAGGAGAGCAAACAAATCGATGCTTTAGTTCGTGGCAGGATATATTGTCCTTCCTGCAACAAGTTAATGAGCATTTATCGGGATAGTAATTACCGCCACTTAATTTATTATATCTGTACCAGCCGTTCTCAAGGCTGGAAACATAAACGTTGCCAGATTAATTCGCTTAGAATTGACCGAATTGACAACGTAGTATGGAGCTGTGTATACGCTCTCCTAAAACAGCCCGAGTGGGTTTATCAAGAACTTTCAAAGCAAGATGCCGATGGTAATGTAGAAGAATTACAGAAACGGATACGCCTGGAACAACAAAAAATGGAGCGAATCCAATACAAAATTCGTCGAATTCAAGAAGGATACGAAACTAACCCACCAATTTATACCACTACTGAGGTCAATGAAAAATTGGGAGTATACCGGAACTTAATATCTCATGCTGAGATAGAGATTCATCGTTTGGACGACATTATGGGACAAAATAATATCAAAAGACAGACAAAGGAGGAAGCACTCCAGATTTTGGAGTCTATTCGTGACACCAATCTTGAAAATGCGTCATTTAACGAAAAACGTAACTTGATTGCCAAGATGGGGATCAAAGTGTACCCCTCAGAAGATGGGAAAGTCGTGCGCATATCTTCAATTCTGCAATTAGCTCCTTCCTCTTTAAGACTTTCCCCTCAGATAATCAGCATCGCGTCGCCGAAGCTGTAAAAACGGTATTTCTGTTCTATCGCTTCCCGGTAAGCTTTAAAGATATTTTCTTTGCCCGCGAAAGCCGTCACCAGCATCAGCAGT
>Ga0209777_10002844_pt1 | contig 22116 bp, 31 predicted proteins | sample FrelakmetHBP12HB_FD_187147 | JGI IMG/M metagenome (GOLD analysis project Ga0209777, IMG submission 187147) | Freshwater lake sediment microbial communities from the University of Notre Dame, USA, for methane emissions studies -HBP12 HB (SPAdes)... | ecosystem: Environmental > Aquatic >...
TGGGATTTACTGCAAGCATGGAAAATGATTTGGATGCTATAGAAAAAGGTAAGGAAAAATGGGATAATGTTTTGGATAGATATTATCCTAATTTGAAAAGTGAAGCTAATAAAGTTAGAACCACAAGAGAAAAAACAGGTAAGAAATGTCCGAAGTGTGGTAAGGATTTGTCTTATTTTCCTGGTCCTAAAGGAAGATTTATAGGGTGTAGTGGTTATCCTAATTGTGATTATACGGAAGGTGGAATTGGTTCTGGAAGTAAAAAGTTGGATGAAAAATGTCCAGATTGTGGACGAAATTTAGTATCAAGAGTAGGAAAGTATGGAGAATTTACAGGGTGTAGTGGTTATCCTAAATGTAAATATATTAAAAAAGAAAGTTCTGGTAAAAAATGTCCAGATTGCGGTGGGGATTTAATTGAAAGGTTTTCTAAAAAAACAAAGAAAAAGTTTTTTGGGTGCAGTAATTATCCAAAATGCAATTATATAGGATGAGGAAATAGGTATGAAAAACAAAGTAGAAGTGAATGATTTTACAAATTTAGGTTATGAAATAGGGAAGTTAGTAGCCGAGAAAAATGAAGCTTATGGAGATTCGTTTGGGAAAATAGGTAATGTTATGAGGGAATTATATCCAGATGGTATATGCGCCGTTCAAATGGATGATGCATTAACTGTTGTAAGAGTGCTGGATAAGTTATTTAGGATAGCCACTAAGAAAGATGCGTTTGGTGAAAGCCCGTGGAAAGATATTTGTGGTTATGGATTGTTAGGATGGAAAAGAGATGAAGAAAAAAAGTCAAAATAATGCTAAAAGAAAATCTACAGAATATAGGTATTTGCAGATAGGTAAAGTCGGCAGTGATTTTGAGCGGTGTATTATTTGCGAAAGTATGGATGATTCTCCGCCAAAAGAAGCTTCTAGCCATAATTGCATATTATTTGGTGGTGAACCTATATGTATGCATTGTTGTATTTTTGAAGTGGATTGTGGTAGAGGAGAACAAAAACTTATTGATGCTATATGCGGTTATATGAATATAGCAGATACAGATATATATAGTAGATGTATGAAATGTCCATATAGTAATAAAAATAATATATATACATTTTTATTGGCAGATATTTATAAAATATGTTATTTTGTTACTATTTTAGATAAAGACAGAAAACCCGATGAAGAAATAACGATGGCCATGATAAAAAAGAAAGGTTTTTGTACTTTGTTTAATAGAAAGTGCAAGCACCGTGGAAATGTTATGGAGTGTGAGCACGGAGCTTTGAATAATAGCAGTTTGATGTATATGCAATATATGATAGAAAAAGAATTAATGTTAAGAGGTGTGCCAATTGAAATAGAGTATTATGACAACGATGATAACGATGACGATTTTGACGAAGAAGAATAATTTCTTACTTTTTTTCAATATATGTTGACATAGATATGTATTTATGTATATAATTATATTAGAATAGGTTATTTAAAATGGGAGGAATTATATTATGCCTAATGGGAATGATAAGCCAAAAGATACTGTGGAAGTAAAAGGAGCAGATTATTATTATAATGAAGAAACAAAAAATACTACAATTGTTTTAACCAAAAAACATTATAATTTTTTACAATCCGTAAGACATAACGAAATGAAAAATGGTGGTAGAAACGTCAATATGAGTTTTATTGTTAAGGAAGCGATTGAGTTATATGAAAAGTATTATGCAGAAAAGCACAGTGTAAGAATAGACGATAAAGGATTTATAAAATAAATTATGGATGAATTTTTAACTTTCGAACAGGCTTTTGTCAAAGTTATGGACAAGGAATTTGGGTGTACCGTTGGCAGGTCTAAAGCCATATTGCAGTTTGTTAATGATGAATTATTGCATTTTAATAAACTTGAAAATCGTTTGTTAAGAGGTATTACAAAAGTTTTGGAAGAAGGAAATATATTTAATGAAATGGGTGGTCTTGGGAATACTGATTTTGCTATTTATTTTAAAAATCAAATGCAACAAAGAGGAGTTGTACCGTCTAGATTTTTTAAACAAAGTAAATTGTCGGATGAAAAAGTAAAAAGGCTTTTGAGCAATTGGGAAAATCTTATGTTTGATCAATGCCCTAAGTGCAATAATAAATCCGCTGTAATGGAAGTAGAGCATCAAAGAAAAGATAAAAATAAAATTTATAGGGATGTGTATGAATTAAGTTACTGTGAAAGATGCAGTAGAATATTTGTAAGAGATATGAGGAAGGTATAAATAATGGAACAGATATTTGGAAATTTTATAAGATATGACGCTGACCAAGGATTTATGAGTCGCGAAGATATAAAGTTTAATTCTATTAATGTTGAGGATTTGGAAGGTTGTTTGCTTATATTTAGAGTTAAGAATGAAGATGCTTATAAATCTTTGAAAGAGATGTGGACTGACGATGTTATTGCAGATATTGGATGTTCTGTTATGATTTTAAAAGACGATGATATTGCAGGTGTAGATATTATTGATATTCCGGAAGCCGAAAAAATTACATTAAGACAACTTGATCCAGAATTGGAGCGGAGAGCTAAAAAAGCCGAAGAAAAGAAAAAAAACGATAAGGCAATAGATAAGATACTCAAGGAGGTAATTGATTAAATGGATATCAGTACCGATAATGATGAAGGTAACAAGACGGAAGGCATCAATGTTTTAAATGGAGCATACAGAAGTCGCCCTAGTGAAGTTAGGAAGTTTGAAGAATTAAATAAGCCGCGTAGAGAAGAAGTGCATGACGAATTGTTGGATTTGATAGAGGCAACGGAAAAAGCGCAAATTCAAGATATTAACGGGAATATTGTTGCCGATAGTATGGTTTTAATATATGAAATTTTTGAATATGATGGGAAAATATATAAAAAGCGTTATAGTGGTGGTGGATGGGAACAAAATATTTATGATGCATGTCCGTGCTATGAAGAAGATGTTTTTTGCGAAGCTCAAGTATATATGAATGTAAGTGAATGTAGTGATTTGGAAGTTGAAGCATTGGAAAAATTTATTTTTGATGGTAAGTTGGATTTAAGGTGTCAAGTTTTGGGTTATAAAGGTAAAGTATATGAAAAATACAATAGTGAATGGAAAGAAAGAATTAAATATCCTGAGCCTTTGAATTATGAAGTTTCGGTAACAAAAGAACCGCTGGAAGTCGAAGCTTTGGAAAATGCTTATAGAAGATTTATACAAAGAGGGAGAGAATAAAATATGTCATATCATTTATTTTTGTGGGAAGCGGAGTATGAGCAGGGCAATAAGGATGTGGGTGGAGAATTGAAATATTTTATTTTCAATGACGAATATGAAGTGATGGAATATTTGAATCAGTTACAAAAGGAAATGGATAGGTCTCCTGCAACCGCAGGGGAATTTGGGCTTGTTAAAAAGCATATAACAAGCATTAAAGATTTGTTAGATAATGGCTATTTGTATGTTGTTAAAGGCGTGGATATGTCGTTGGTGATGAATAGGGATGGCATGGTTGTGGGATTTGAAGGAACTGAATAATATATGGAGAAATGTGTGTCTAAAGATTATTATTCTATTTTGGGCGTTGACCATAACGCTGCTCAGGATGATATTAAAAAAGCTTATAGGCAAAAAGCCAAACAATATCATCCAGATGTCAATGTTGGTACAGATGCCGAAGCTAAATTTAAAGAAATCAGCGAAGCTTATAGTGTGCTGGGTGATTCGGAAAAAAGAAGAATGTATGATATGGGTGGTTTGAATAATGCACATGGTTTTGGTGGAAGTCCTATTGACATTTTTGATGGTATTTTCAATGATTTTTTTGGTGGAGGATTTAGATCGGCACATGTTAATAACACCAGAAGGAATATTCCTCCTGTAATTAAAACAGCGGTAAATGTTACTTTGCAAGAAGTTTATACTGGTACAAAAAAAGAAGTAAGATATTTTAGAAGCAAGATATGTAAAGGATGTAACGGTAACGGAGCAAAAAGTAATTCTGGATGGGAGATGTGTTCCGATTGCGGAGGATCTGGAGCTAGACAGAGATCGATGAATCAAGGTCCTATGAATGTAATAATTAATTCCCCTTGTCATAAATGTAATGGGCAAGGTAGAATATTAAAAGAACCTTGTGATGATTGCAAGGGCAGGGGATTTGTAGATGCTGCGGAAGTTATAAAGGTTGATATTCCAAAAGGAGTTGGGGATAGACAGGTTATTAAAATTAATGGAATGGGGCATCAGGCAGATCATCATATTTTTAGCGATGTGTGGTGTATAGTTCAGATTTTAGACCATGAAGTTTTTAAAAGAGATGGTAATAATTTAATGATGAATAAAGAGATTACATTAAAACAGGCTTTAGTTGGTGGAGAAATACCTATACAGTTTTTAGATGGAAGTAATGAAAATATTAAATTAAATAGTCCTATTCAGCCGAATACTAGTATGGTTTTAAAAGGAAAGGGCTTGCCAGATTTAACGGTACATCATATGGGGGATTTAATTATTACTTTTTATATTAAAATACCTAGTTTATCTTCCGCTCAAAAAAGTGAAATTGAAAGGATTTTAAACTAGTTTTTAAATAAAGAGTTATAATAAATAAAAAATGGGAGGGTACAAGTTATGGCAGAAGACATTGTTGTAAAAATCAAGGAAATGAGAGACAGACTTCACGAAAAAGATCAAAAAGGAGAAATGATAACAGAAGAAGAAGCAAGGCAAATGCACGAATTGGTTTTTGGTTCAAAGAACGCTGCTCATTGGGCGGATTTCTTGATAGTTGGAGATGAAGGCCCGACTGAGTTTGTAAGGTTGTGGATTGCAAAATCCATACCCTGTGTATCTTGTAATGTGGCTGGCGATAGTAAGCCAGAGGGCGCAGGTAAATTTGCTATTGCTTTTCTTAACATCAAGCATGATATTGCGATTAGATTTTTATGCGATGAATGCGCTCAGAAACTTCAAAATGAATTGAATCTTAGAGGAATTGAGATTACTACTAAAGAACAGTTGGCTGAATTGAAGAGTAAGCTTAATATTGAATTGGTTGAACCAGAAGATGATTCTGAATTGGCATAATATTAATAAAGGGGTGAAGTTATATGAGCTTGTCCGATAATGAAAAAAGGATTTTAGCTGCGTTTATGCAGTTAATACCTAGGCTAGATCAGGACGTTATTAATCGCATTACTATTGCGTTAAATAACGAGCAAAGAGTTAAGGCGTACAGAGAAGCTTTGATGGAGCGTCTTACAGAAGACGGTAAAATGTCTAGGGAAGATGCGGAAAGAGAAATTGTTAAGTTTCAAAGATTGCTTGAGGGTAGTAATGCTAATAGGGATTCTGTTTATAATGAAGACGTGAATAAAAAACAGGCGGTTAAAAAGAAGTTTGTAGAGCAACAAATAGATGTTGCCGAACCTGTTAAGTTAAAGAATGGCAAAGAAAAGATTGATCCTATAGATAATATGATTGAAGAACTTGATATACCAGAAAAATAAAACAAGACGTTAAAATAACTTGTCTTTGTTTTATTTTATTGTTATGACAGTTGTTAACGAACCACAGGTTGTATCGGGTAACACTTTAGGTTTTTATTTGACTAAAAATAGAAATTACCTCGGTATTATCTTACCCGAATATGCTTTGTTTTTAACGGGCGAACATAAGTGTAGTGGCGGTTTGTACAATCAATTAAATAAATATAAAGATAGTTATAGGATTAAATATAGTAATCAAAATTTAGATAAATTTTTTGTAGGTAGTATAGATTTTATTTTAAATGAAGATGAAACTATAAAGACTATTCATTTTAAATCTGTGACAGAAAAGAATCGGTGGGGATGGAATTTTAGTTGCCAGCCTAACGATTTTGAAACTAGTATAGAAATAAGAAGAGAAGATATGCTGTGGTTGTGGAAGGATGGTTTTGTTTTGGTTCAATTTAAGGAATGCGGCTGTGATGAAGATATAGATATATTACATCAGTTCGTTGTTTTATATAAACCTCCTTATGGATTAGGATCCACGAATGCCCCTCATTATCCATATCTCGGTAGAGATTGGAAGTAAATTTTGTATTACTATTTACAAATTTTAAATAATGTCTTATAATTTGTATAAGGGTGGTATTTTGAGTGCTAAGAAGGTATATAATGTTAAAGAAAAAGATATTAATGGTTTAACTTTAAATGAAATTAAACAGCATGTAAATGCGGAAATGATAGACAGGATGATGGACGGTGCTTTGAGGTTAGCTAGTCAGGAAAAAAAGTTAAATCGGAAAGCAATAAGAGTTTGGGAAGGGATAATAAAATTTCAGCCATTTAGAGAATTGAATGAGTTATATGCATTGCTGGTGGCCGATGCTTTTTTAAGAAAAAATGAGTTTAAGTTTGTGGTTACTGAAGATAAAAGGTGGTTTGCCGATTATTATTGTTGGAATATTAATTATGTTAAATATAGGAAGGCTATAAAGGGTAATTTTTTGGAAGTCAATTTTGATTATGAAGTTATTAAATCTACAGAAAAGATATGGGATTTTGCTAATGATTATCCTGTTATAGTTGAAACTATAAAAGATAACTTGATTAATAATTCCTTATATTATGAGAGGAATGTCGAAGATGAGTGAGAAAAAAAGAAAATTAAAGACTAAAAAAGAAATAGAAGATAAATTAGAATTTTATGAAAAGGGTCTTGTTGAAATTAATGAAAGACTTGGTAAGGGTGGTTTGGTTCCGGAACAGGTAAACAAATTGTATGATTTGCAATTGCAGTTTATAACGGGTGTTGGAAATTTAAAATGGGTATTAGGGAAGGAGTCGTAATGGATATATCCGACAGAGAGTTGGAATTAATTAAAATAGCCTTAAAAGAGTATTATGAGATGCTAATTAATCAACAGCATGAATTAACTGCTAGAGTGAATCATTTGGCTAATTTAAATGATGAAATTTTGTCTATAGAAATTAGCCCAGTAGCCGAAACAATAGAAATTAAGTCGCAAATTATTTCTGATATTAAAACTTTGTGGGTTAAATTAAATAGTATTACTCCGATAACGAAAGAAGAAAATTAATGAATGGTTTGTACTTTAAAAATGTAAGTGAAAAAAAGATAATTATAGGCGATTTGAATATAACTTGGATACCAAATAAGGTTATTAATTTTGATAAAATAGAAATTAATGAAGATTCTATGGAAGTTTTGAAAAGATTGATAGATCAAAGATGGATTATTCTTTGTGACGAAGATGGTAATAGTATATCTACGGCTTTGACATCGGTAAGCGATTTGCTTGAAGAAAAAAGAAAAAAGAAAGAAAGGCTGATTGAGGAAAAGATACAGTTAGTTGAATATGCAGCTAGAAAAGGTGATGATGCTTTTAATCCCGATGAATTAAAAAACGCCGGTGATGTTTATATTTTGCATAATAAAATAAAATTAAAATCTCTTTTGAATATGCACGGTCAGGCAGCTAAGAAATTTTTGAAATCTGAAAAATGGACGCTGGCCGATTTAGACGATTTGAAAATGGTTTTAAGAAACGATCATAGACCTATGACGGTAAAATATTTAAGGAGTGTTATATGGCATCTGGAACACCCGAGGGAGAAAGAAAAATTAACACAGGAAAATGGGTTAGACTAGTTAAAGACGTTGATAATGATGAATTGATTGTTGAACAAGGACCTATGACTACGTTTGAAGATGCTATAGGTATGCTTCATTCTGCTATCATTAGATATGAAACTCAGTATAAGATAGAAATAGAATTTAAGAATGTGGAATTGCTTAAAAGAATGGTTGATGAAATAACTTCTAAACTTTCAGAAATGGCAGGTCATGCTCATTTGATTGAAAACGCAACTATGAAAATGGCTGCGGCATCTCAAAGTATATTAAGGAGTAAACAGTAAAATGGCTAAAATTAGTTTGAAACCGAAAAGTCTGGATGGAGTGGAAGTTTTTTGCCCGATGAAGCAGAGCGAAGTTTTTGTCAATCTGCTTTGCAGAACTGCGGATGGTCAGAAGTGTGGTTACTATAAAGGTTCGGAACACGATTATGTAAATAATAGAATTGTTCTGGATTGTGATCACCCTGATATTGAAACGTGCAATCCCTATTCTGATATTGATTTATAAGAAAGGATAGTAATAATGCCAACTTATGAGTATGTTTGTGAAAATAGTAAGTGTAAAAATTATGGGAATGGTATAGAAATTGTTAAGTCATTGTCTCAAATAGATAATGAAGAATTATGCGAACAATGTTCTAGTGTTATGAAAAGAATATTAAGTAATGCTGGAATTAATTTGGGTAAGATAGGTGGAGGTTATAATTTTCAGGAGCGCAGTATGGGGTTTGGAAAAAAAGATAAGCATACGTCTATGCAAGAAGATAAGGTTTTGGGTTATGGATATAAATGTACTAATGAAACTTGTGATCAGTTTGATGAATATGTAACGATATATAAGAAGATGTCTAAATCAGATAAAAAAGAAAAGTGTAAATCTTGTAAAAAAGTTATGATCCGTGTATTTAATTGCAGTTATATGTGGGGTAAGGGTTCTAGACCTGATAGTGATAGGCGCAGAGAACAAATGTGTGATGCATTGCAAAGGGATGATTTTACAAAGATAGCAGAATTGCAGACTAATTTTGATTCTGCAGGACGGTCATATTTTGCAAAAGAAAATAAAGACGAAGGTAATAAAAAATATAAAATTATTGATAAAGATTTGACTTTGGATTATCAATATAAGTGTGGCAATTTTAAATGTAAGGAATTAGATAAAATTGTAATTGTAACTAAATCGTCCAAGTTATCTGGGCGTGAAGAGTTTTGTGAAAAATGCAGTAAACAATTAATAAAGGTGTTTTAAGAAAGGCATTTATGTATATACCGCTTCATGTTCATACAGAGTATTCATTTCTTGATGGATTGAGCAAAGTAAAATTATTGGTGTCTTATGCCAAAGATCGTGGTTTAAGTCATCTTGCTATTACCGATCATAATATTACAGGGGTAGTAGATTTTTATTTTTCTTGTAAAAAAGCTGGTATTATACCCATGCTTGGTACGGAAATGTATATTAATGAGAATCCATCCGAGATGTCGAAAGAAAATAGGCATACGAATCATTTGGTAATGATAGCTAAAAATTTACAAGGTTATAAGGATTTAATTAAGATTTATTCCGAAGCTGCAACTAAATATTTTTATTATAGACCAAGAATAAGTATGGATTTAATTAAGCAGTTTAATACAGGTAATATAATGGTATCAACTGCTTGTATTAATGGTAGAATTCCGTATCTTCTTTTAAAGGGACAAGAAACGGAAGCTATGAAAGAGCTTTATAAGTATAAGGAAGTTTTTGGCGAAGATAATGTTTATATCGAATTGATGCCGTTGGAAATGGATCAGCAAAAATTAGCTAATCAATATTTATATAAATTAGCTCAACAGACGCAGACTGAAATGATAATAACTACCGATGCACATTATTTGAAACCAGAAGATGCGGAAGTTCAAAGAATTCTTATGAAGGTGGCGCATGAGGATAGGGGCGGTAAGGGTAAGGGAATGGAGATGGAAACGCAAAGATGCTGGTTGATGACCGATGATGAAATAAGAAATTTTATGCAAAAAGATCATTCATCTATTCCAGCGGCTGCCGTAGAACGGGCTTTAGAAAATACTGTAAAAATAGCTAGTCAATGTGAAATGTATGATATTGCTCCTAAAACTTTACAAGTTCCAGATTTTAAATTGCCAGAAGGTAAAACGGCAGATGGACTTTTGAAAGAGTTGTGTTATGAAAATTTTTCAAAGTTTTATGATGATGATAGGGATGATGCGAAAAAAAGATTAGATTTTGAATTGGATGTTATAGGTAGGTTGGGTTATTCTAGTTATTTTTTAATCGTTCATGATATTATAAGTTATGCACGAAAAATAGGAGCAACAGTTGGTCCTGGTCGCGGTAGTGCTGCGGGCTGCGTAGTGTCTTATTTGTTGGGCATCATTCGTTTAGATCCTATTAAATGGGGATTGCATTTTGAAAGATTTTTAAATCCTGAACGTAAGAAACCGCCAGATATTGATATTGATTTTGGGTCTAGGCATAGATGGAGAGTTATTGATTATATACAAAAGAAATACGGTGAGGAAAATGTTGCTCATATTATTACATATGGAAAATTAGGAATTAAATCGGCGTTAAAAGACGTGGGTAAGGTTATGGGAGTGGCATCTTATAACGAATTGAATAGTCTTACTAAGATTATTCCTAATAATTATAGTATGGCGATGGCATTAACACAAATGCCAGAAGTTAGAGATGCTAAAAAGAAGTACAAAGAACTTTTTGATGTGGTAGAAAAAGTTGAAGGGCTTCCTAAGAGTCATGGTAAGCATCCTGCCGGTGTTGTTATAACGTCTTGCCCTATAACTGATTATGCCGCAATAGCTAAAGATACAAAAGCCGAAGAGGGTGAAAAGCAGGTTCCTATTTTACAGTTGGATATGGAAGCCGTAACACAAATGAATTTACTAAAGGTTGATTGTCTTGGTGTATCTGGTATAGATTTGATAGAAGATACCTGTAAGATGATCGATAAGAATTGGAAAATTAAAATAACACAGGATGATTTAGACGATCTTGATTTGAATGATCCTGTGGTATATAAATTTTTAAAAACTGGTAAAACAAGTAATATTTTTCAACTTAGTTCATACGGCATGAGAAAGCTTATTAGAGAAGTTAAGCCAGATCGTTTTGAGGATTTAGCGGCTATCAATGCCTTATATAGACCGGCCGCTTTGAATTCTGGAACAAAGGACGAATTTGTAAGAAATAAAAATAATCCTAAAGGAATTACATATCTCCATCCTGAAATAGCTCAGTTTTTACAGGATAGCCATGGGGTTATAGCATTTCAGGAACAGGTTATGGGTATATTCAGTCATTATGCAGGAATAAGTTTTGGTGAATCCGATTTATTTAGGCGACATTTAGACAGTCCCATGGATGAAAAGGGTAAACAAGATAGAAAAAAATGGAGAAATATATTTGTAGAAGGTTGTTTAAAGAAAGGGATTAAACAAGATTTGGCAATAAAAATATTTGAATGGCTTGCGGAACATGCAGGCTATGGGTTTAATAAATCTCACTCTGCTTGTTATTCTATGAATTCTTTTCAAATGGCATGGTTAAAAGCATTGTTTTTTTTGGAGTTCATGGTTTGTACTTTAAGATCAGAAGAAAAAGATGATAAAAAAGCCGAATATGTGAAAGAATGTTACGATGAAAGCTATCCTATTTTGTCTGCTGATGTGAATAGAAGTGGTATAACATTTGAATGCGAAAATAACAATTCAATTAGAGTTGGGTTAAGTAATGTTAAAGGCATAGGAGAAACACCGGCCCAGGCTATTATAGATAATGCTTTGTTAGTTCCTGGTAATTCTGGTTATGGGCATATGATTGATTTTTTCTTTTACAATAAGAAGTCTATGAATGTTGTTAAAAGGACTATGGAAATGCTGGCTGGTTCAGGAGCGTTTGATTCTATAACTTTAGGAAATAGAAAAGCTGCTAAAAATTTTGTTGATGCTTATATGGCTCTTGAAGGCGATTTAAAGAAAATGCATGATTTAGAAGAGTATATGAGTGCATTTGAGTTATATTTAAGAGGAACAGAAATGTCGATAGACGGTTCTGGCATAAAAGATTATAATTATGAACAGAAAACCGCTATGGAATTAGAATATTTGGGTTTTACTTATCGGGAAGCTAAGTTTAAAAAAAGAAATAAACCTCAAATAAACCTTGACAAAAATAAAAAAATAAAAGATAATATAGGAAATAGTAAGATGGATGCCAAACCATCTCATTCTATAGAAAGAAAGGAAGTATTTAAAATGAAAGACGGTAAAAATATTGTAGAGGTTTTGGATGTTAAAGCCGAAATAGAAGATAATAATATTTATCAGATTATTGTTAAAGATGTAGATAGTAAGAAGGAATATACTGTTAGGATTACTAAAAAGAAAGCTACTCAGTTTAAGGAACATTTAATAAAAGGCAATAAGATTATATTGAATAGGTTTGTAACTGAAGAAGGCAAGGCTAAAATTACTATTGAAGCATATGAACCTGACAATGAAGGTGCCGATGAAGAAGATTTACAGGAAGAAGTAAAGAAGGAAGTTAAAGAGGAAGTTAAGGAAGAACCTAAAGTAGTTGAAAAAGTTAAGGTTGAAGTTCCAGTAGAAGACAAAGAAATTGTGGATGAAAAAACTTTGGCTATGGGTCAAATACTTTTACATATTGTTAAAGTTCCGTGGGGTATTAAACATTCGTTGTTCGATGCTTTATCTAAAGGTAAGAATATTAAGAAATTTGCAAAAGAATTTTTCTTGGATTGTTATATTGTAAAAAATTTCGATCATTTTCTGGAAAATGTAGGTAAAATTAATGGTCAGTGTACTATAGATGAATTATATATATTGGAAAAAGAGCTTTTGAAAGATGAGCGCTATTCCGAAATGTGCAAACCTAAGTTGATTCAGGATAAATCTAAAGAAGATTTGAAGAAGATGAAAGGTATTATTGTTAAGTTATTAGAAAAACAACTTAAACAGTTGGGTGAAGCTAACGGTAGTGATACTACGGAAATAGTTAAAGAATTTATTAAACGTGAAAATGAATTAATGAGGATTGAAAGAACACTTATAAGCATTCAAAAAGCGGAGGTATAAAATGGGTAGAAAGCCTAAGAATAGTATTCCTATTGAAATTAAAGAAGAAGTTAAAAAAGAAAATGTTAAACAGGAAGCTGTTGCTCCATCCGTTTCTTTAAGTATGAATATTGATGATGAAAAGCGTTCTAAGATGGATGAAGCTACTTTGAAGAAGATAGCTAAAGCTAGAGCGTGGGAAGAAAAGATGGTTAAAGCTAAGAGTGTTGGTTCTAATGTTATAGTTTCACATGCTAAACAGCTTTTGGATATGGTAGATGTTGTTCCTACAAATATTCCTAGTTTGGATTGGGCTTTAGGAATAGGCGGTATTGGCAGAGGAAGAATATATGAAGTGTTTGGTGATCCTGGCACTGGTAAAACCGCTTTAATGTATCAGATAATGGGGCGGTTTCAAAGACGTAATAAGATAGTAATGTTTATTGATGCAGAACACACCTTTGATCCTTTGTTTGCAAAAGTGTTCGGTTTCGATGCCGAAGCTGAAACTTTTCTGAAATTGGTTAAACCGACTTCTACAGAGCAGGCTTTTGAAATTATTAATAGTGCAATCGAAGAAGGCATAGTGGATTTAATCTGTGTTGATTCTATACCGTTGCTGACACCTAAAGGCGTTGTAGAGAAAAGGGTTAATATAGATAAAACTATCGCTATGTATAAAGCGCAGGTTTTTGGTAATCATCTTATTGAATTGGTTCCTAAAATGAGTAAAGCTGGCGCTTCTGTTATCTTTTCTAACCATGTTGCTATAGCAGATATCGGAGATAGATTTGCTAAATATAAAGATCCTAAAACTAAGGGTGGGCAGGAAATTGAGTATAATGCCGACATTAGATTTTATTTAGTTAACAAAGGCAAGGTGTTTAATAAAGACGAAGAGGTTATAGGGGCTAAAGTTCAATATAGAGTTATTAAGAATAAACAAGCTCCTAATTATAGAAAATCACAAACGGTATTTTTGAATTGGGGCAGAGGTATTATGATTAATTTGGATATTATTAATATGGCTAAACAATTTAATATTATTAATCAGACATCACCAGGATGGTTTGAGGTTCAAGGCGTGGATGGTAAAATTCAAGGATTCGATAATGTGATAAAGCAGATAGTTTCTACAGAAGGTTTGTTGAAATCTATGAAAAAAGAAGTGTATAGAATTATTGATGATCAAAAGACTTTGAAGGATGAACAATGTGAAGTGGATATGGAAAAATCAACATACAAGGATAAAAAGAAAGATAGCGAAGAAAACGAAGGAGGAGAAGAGTAATGCCTAAAGAAAAAGATTTGAACGACAAAGTTGATGCTTTAGTTGATGATGGTGATGATGTTTTAGGAGTGGAAGGTATTGATACCGAAATAGAAGATGAATACGACAAGATACGTTTAACGAAGCAGTTGAAGAAGTTGATAAAAGAATTCCGTCAGGTTGGTGTGGATGATATTATAGCAGATGCGGAATGCGTTAATTATAAATTAAATAAAGAAGAAATTTATACTTTGACGGATTTTGCCGTTCCAACGGATGCACCTTCTGTTATAAGGTGTCTGGAAACTGCTATAGGGCTTTGGTTTAGGTTGGGTATGCATCTGACTTATGCGGAAGATTTGGAGCTTTCTGCTTCAAATGATTTAATTACAAAGGAAGCTAAGTCTTTGCCCGATCCTTCGATGAAAGATCGGACCAAGGGTTATAACGATAAAGATAGGGAAAGTGCCGTTGAATTAGGCACAGAAGCCGAAAGAGAATATCTTAGGTTGGCTAAGAGGTTAAAAAAGCGGTTTGCTTTATTGGTTGATTGCACGAAAGAGTATATTAATGTTTTGAAAAAGATGCTTGATTATTATTCTAACAGACCTGGAGTTAGGTCAAGGGAAGATTATAGTCCTTCATTGGACGATGAATAATAATTAAAGTTTTAAAAAAGTAAGTAAAATAAAGCTCCGTAACTTTTAATTTATTTCAAAAGTTGCGGAGTTTTTTTATGGCCACCTTAGAAAGTATTATAATTGAAAACTGTCCAATGCCGAACATTGTGTGTTGGAGTCGCAAGACTATCCATGAAGTTTTATGTGAATTAAGAAAACACATCCTTGAATTAAAAAATTTTGGATATGATGAACCGACAAGAAGATTTGTTTGTCGGTATTTAGGCGCGGACATCGATGCCATGCTGGTTAAGATCTGCGTTTTAGAAAAAGAATTAATGACGGATGATATTGTGACTCCGGAATTTAGATGTTTTATTATTGAAGCGTTGACCGATTTAACAAGAAGACAAACATTTATGTCTACTGATTTAACCAATATATTATTAACAGAAATGCACAATAAATAATATTCCAATATTTTAATACATATTTATATAAATAGTAAGATTTAATTTTTCGTTTTGACATTGACAGTTATACAAATAATAAGTTATAATCAGAGTGAGATGGATCGGAATTTAAAAATTAGGTAAACACTAAATGATAAGAAACGGAATCTACTCTGGTAATGATTTCATAGTGAAAATCAATAATAAAACCGCAGCTTTATCGGGTAAAGAATTAATAAAAAATCTAAAGTTAAAAATTGATAAAAATAATATAGTTCATAATTTATATTTTGTAGGATTAACTAATAGTTTTGTAGAAATAGATAGTATAAATTTTACAAAATTAAATTCGTCAGATCAATTTCTTCAAATAGTTGTTGATAGTTATAGAAAAGTTATAGTAACAAAAAATTATCCTTGCGCTATTGTAGATAAAGATATGAAAATATTGGGTGTTACTTCCGCATATAGTTTAAAACAAAATAAAACCCATGTTCCTATTAGTAAAATGTTACAAATATTTTCTCCTCAGTCTTATAGAAAGGGTGTGGGTACAAGCATTTTAAATTTGCTGGATGCTGAAAAAAATTCTAAAGATTTGAAAAGTTATTTTGTGGCAAGTCGAATTAAATCAGTAAAAGAAGTTGATTTGGACGATGGATATTTAATATCTATTAAAACTAAAAAAAATTATCGTCCATTTATCCAAACATCTTCAGGAATGTTATTGCATAGTTGTTAATTTTATATTGGGATGGAGCTAAAAATGGGAGTAAAAATATTAGATTTAAAGTCTTTGAATTATGACGAAGAGTTGAGGTCAGAATTGGAAACAGCACTTAATAATTATCGGTTGATTGATGTAAGTATTATTGATTTTGTTAAAAATAAATGGTATTTAATTTTGGCTTGTTTGCTTGGTTTAATAATTCCTTATTGTTTTAAGATTTATATTTTTACTTTTATTGTAGGATTAATATCAATTTTTTATTTGCAAAGAGAATTATACGAAAGTAATAAAAATAATATGTTTGATGGTATGAAAAACACAATGTTAATTATAAATAAAATAGTAAATAATAAAATTATAAGCAGAGGTTATTATATTCTTCTTGATACTACTGTAATGTTTGATTCTAGAATAATAGATTTATTAACAGAACCTATTTTAAAAGACAGATTGTATATACCAAGGTTTGTAATAGAAGAAATTGTTAGTTTGTCTAAAGGTAAAAATTTAGTTAAGTCAGAAATGGCTAAAGAAACGATGAACAATATTAATGTTTTAATTAAAAATAATAATATTAATATTGTTGATGAAGAAAGGGATGGCGGTTTGGATGTTGACATGCAGTTGATAAGTCTAGCGGAGCGTATCGGAGGAATTGTTTTTACTAATGATAAGGATTTATCACTTAAAGCAACTAAAAGAGGAATAATGGTTTCGTCTTTGATAGATTTGGCAGAATCTTTGGAGGAACCATTTGGGATAGGCGAGTTATTTGATGTGAAGATTGTTAAGAGAGGTAAGGAAAAAGGTGAAGGATTGGCGTATATGCGTGATGGTACAACCGTTGTTGTTTATGGTGCTGATAATAAGGTAAATAAAAATTTAATGATAAAGGTCGAAAATATTATTAAGTCACCAAACGGTAGAGTTTTGTTTGCTAAAGTTGTCGATGAAGAAGAATAAAGAAAGGGGCTGATATTAAATTTAAAAGGAGGCTATAGCGATGGGCTTTGATTATGCACCGCCAGCAGCATTAAAGAAGAATGATTATTTGGTGGTTGACGAGCTAGTATATAAAATAAGACAATGCGCTGTGGATAACGGCAATCAATGTGGAGTATCGTGCGGTTGTGAAAAAAATAAAGAAAAATTACTTGATTTGTTTGGCCCTACGTTTTTTCATTTGTTAGATTATCATGCTATTTTTGGATGTTATACCCAAAGAGATGACTTTGAACAGGAATTAAAAGCCAAATTTCTTGAACTTATTTATGATTGGGATGATAGTAGAAGTATTTATTTTGTAACTTATTCCGCTATTATGTTACATAAATGGGTTTTAAAAATGAATAATATTCATTGGCTTTGGAATAAAAGAAAAATTGACAATTATTTGATGTATGATGTTAATAAGTATGACAAAGATTTTGATAAAAGTTTGAATGAATTTTATTCCAAAGAGTACATTGAAAATATGTCAAAACATCTGACGGGCAAACAGAGAGCGGTTTTGGAGGATAGATTTATTAATAATCTTATGGTGAATGAAATAGCTGTAAGATATGATGTTTCTCCCGGTGCTATCAGTAATTTGCTAAAAAGGGCATATAAGACATTGCAAGAAATTTTGGAAGAACAAGAAGAATAAATTGAAGATATTTCATTATTGGCATAAAAAAAAGTTAATTATGTTGTAATTTACTTTGCAAAGGTGTTTTGCTGTTTTTATTTGTGTCTTTAAATAAGACAGATTGGAGTTGTGTTATGGGTGATTTGATTGTAATTAGACAGATAACAGAATATGATATTGAACAAGGCAGAAGCATACTTGAACTTAGAGGTAGTTTTGCCGGTAGCTCTGTTTTGAAGCACATGTTTCTTGGTGATATATGCGCTATGATAAATAGTGGAGAAAGTTTAAATACTGTAAGTAGATGGTTGAAAGAGAAGGAACAGGAAATAGGAAAAGAGTGTTATGTTTCTGTCGTAACTCTGGCCGAATTTAAAAAGAATTGGTTTAATCCAATACGAGAAAAAGCCATTGAGGGTTTTAACAATAATGCAGAATATAATGAAATAGTTTTGGCAGGTATTAAATTTGAAAAAGCCGAATTAGAAAAACAAGGTGCTTTTGATAAAAAAGAAGATGTTGAAGATTCTCAAAAATTTATAGATGGTAGATTAGAATTATATGAATATCTTAAATATGTTAAGAAGCAATTGGAAGATGATGTAAAAAATAAAGCGCATTGGTCAAAAGAATATCGTTTGTGTATAGATACATATATGAAGCACGTCTCCGAATCTTCTAAATCTCCAGAATTACATTTAGAGCTTGTAAGGCATGAAATTAATATTTTTATTAAGGCTAATATTAAAACTTTAAAAGAATTGTATGATATAAATAATGAAGATGAATATCTTAATTTATTAGAAGAGAATTTTAGAAGTATAGCTGCCGTGGAAGGATCTTTATTAATGGGCGAAGAAACAGAAAACGAATAGGTGGTAAAATGTCTATTTTTAATGAAGATCATATAACAATTCCAGAATGGATGGATTCTGATGAAATATACAAATCAGCCGGTCTTTCTAGTTTTATAAGCAAGAGTGTAGGTAAGGCTATGGAATTGAGTGGCAGTATTTTAAATTCATTAGTTCAAATGTTTTTACCCTCTATTAATATTCTTACTGGGCATGATATATCCGATACAGAAGTTTATAAGATGCTGCAAGAGGAAATAGAAAATTTACTTGTTAAAGATAAAGCTGTAAAATCAGAATTGTGGGCTATATATGTAACATTGGGTAAAGAAGGTGTTAGGAATAGATTTTTTCAAATTGTTCATGATAGATTAAGTAAATTAAAAAAATATGCTGCGGATGCATCGGAATTAAAAGCTATAGAAGCTATATTAACAGCGTTAGCTAAAAGATATAATAATATTGATTTTACAAGTTATAAAACAACAGAAAAGCAAGAGGAGCAAAATGAACCTATAAATGATCAATACGAACCACAAGAAACAGATGAATCTGAACATATTTATGAAGAAGGTGAAGCACAAAGACCTGATATAAATTATAAACAATGTTCGGGATGTCATAATTATTATCCATCTTCAAGTAATTTTTGTAGTTTTTGTGGAAAACCCAACGAAGCTGTTAATCGCGGCAATGTAAATTTGTCACAAGGAAGAGATAAAAATTTATTACCGCCGGGGAATAATTAATAATGTCGAAATCTAAACATATTAAATGGAAATTAAAATCGCTTTTGATGGGCGAGCTTGAAAGAAGGGGTGCTTCTTTCATAGAAAATAAGTATGTTATTCCCATGGTTGAAGATGCTTATCGTATTTATGAATTGCACCCTCATAAAGATTTGGATGAGCTAATAGAAAAAATAGTAGATTATTATTTAGACGAGATATACGGTTTATCTGAATCCGAAGAAGAAATTATGGAAGGCGGGAAAGAAGGTAAGGAAGAAGCTACAAATTTAGAAGAAGAATTATTGAAAACCAAACAAAAAGATAGCGCTGGTGAAATTAAAGAAGTTGGTGAAGCTGGGAAAGTTGTTTGTCAAATATGTGGAGCAAGATTTAAAGTTTTATATCCGCATTTATTGGCAAAACATGAGTTGAAACCAGATCAATATAGAAAAATGTTTCCGAAAGCTCCTTTAAGAGCTGGTGTTCCAGAGCAATTAAAACTAAAAAAAGAACATAGTCATAAAGAGCGTCCAATGTCGGTAGCCAATATTGATTTTAAAAATAGAATTATTGTTTTGGCAGAAAATATCTATAGAAAGAGGTGTCTGTAATGGCAAAGAAAAAATATCAAAATACGGATGATAATTGGCATGGTTGGGATAATGTAAAGCTGGAAGATTTGCTGCCAGTGAAGATGGCCAATGTTAGGAAACGTCAAATAGCGACAGGAGATTTTGTTGATTCTATGATAAGCCGCGCTAGTACTGATTCGACTAATTATTATGGTAAAATTTTAGCTTCTAATTTTCAATGGGATGAATCTCTAGGGGAAGATGAAGTAACTAGTTCTAGTGAATACAATCAAAAAATTTTGACAGCAAGTGATCTTAGAGGTATGGGATTTCAAATTGTAGCTAGAGAAGCTAATTTGGAAGCTGTAGAAGCTAAAGAGGTTTTGTTAAGACAAAAAACCAAAGGTAAGCCAAGCCATATTGTTCAGGCGGGAACTTCTGAGCAACCGGTTTTTGAATTGTGGTATCAGCCCAATCCTGCTGCATATATAGGTAAGGTTGCGGATTGGAGTGATAAGAAAATGGTAAAGGTAGCCACTAAAAGGCAGAAGTATGTAATAGCTTCGGATATTACAAAAATAGCATGGGATCAAGTTGAAAGATACGGCTTGCTTGATGGTATGGAACATGTGGGATTTAATGTTTATCAGTCAAGTGAGCCGGGTGGAATTTGGTGGAAGGAAAAAGTTGAAGATCCGGAGACTGGCGATATTAAATATTTTTTGGTTAAAAAGAAAGGAACCGATAAAGCGAAAGATGTGGGCGGTAATAAAGTTGTTTCTGTAAGCAAGGCCGCATCTGCAGAGACGGAAATGGTGAAAGTAGCACAAAAAGTTTTGATAAGAAAAGCCGTTGATCAAGAAATTACCAAAGAAGATGCTACTGATACACAGGCAACAAAATCAAGTGGGGTTAAAGCAAAGACTATTGATGTTACTGGTAGTGGATGGAAAAAGGAAGTTGAAGATTATTTGAAAGAATGTAAGGATAATGGATTTAAAGTTGAAAAAATGGAAGTTAAAGTTGTGGATTGGAAAGCTAAAGATAATTCTTCGGATGAATAAAGGAGAAAAATTATGTCGTACAATGATCAAGTTCTGGCTAAGTATGGAAGTAGCAGTCAAAAAAGGCAGTTAAAAGCCAAACAGTTGAGGTATGAATGTCTGGAGGAATCTGAATGGCGTAAATTGGCTATTAAAGGTTGGGAAGCATTAAAGAAGGAAGCAGAACTTGGTACAAGGATGTATAAGCCAAGTGATGATATGATTATAGGTATATTGGGTGAGGAATGTTTTGATAGTTATAAAGAATACAAGGACATGCAGGTGAAATATCCTGATTATGATTTTGTTCATATGGCTAATGCTATGATTGAATTGAATGATGGTATTGTAAATTCTATGACGAAAGTTGCTAGTAATGCTGAAAGTTATTTAGATGGTAAGAAAATGATTAAGACCGCCAAGCAGATTGGCAGTCAGAATAGGGAAAAAATAGAAGATACCGATTATGAAGTTGTTAAGACGTTGGCAGGTGGTGAAGTTATATTAAAAGATAAGACAAATGGTAAATTAGAATTGTGGGCTGAAAGCGATGATTTTGCAGGATATGTAATTGAAATTAATGGGATGGGATATGAGTTTGTAAGTTCTTTTAAGGGTGATATTGAAGCTCAAAGAGTTCAGGCTGTAATGAATAAGATTGCCGAAGTTACTGACGATATGGATGTTTATAAAAAAGCTTTAGATCTTTCATATTGGGCAGGTCAGGTGGATAGAGTTAATATTGGTGTTGTTAAGAATTTTTTGAAGGATAAAAAAGCTTTGCAATCTTTATATAAAATAGTAAGGTAAATTGAATGGACTTTAGAACTAGAATGATAAGATTAAGAAATAAGATAGCCGCTCATTCTATAACGGATAGCAGGACTATTTATGATCCCTTTTATTATTATAAATTAGGTTCTGGTTTGTTGGAGAATAAATTTATTCAATTGATAGGTTCTGTAGGCCATAAAGATTTAGAACATATGTACGTTGGTAAACCTAAGTTTTATTATAAAAGTTCTCACTGTGTTAAAGGCATGGACGATGATATAGTAAATGGATATATAGTTTTATCGGCATCGGGTCCATTATTTCCTGAAATTACTTTTAAAATGTATATTCAAGACAGAAAGTTGGAAATGCCAGATAAATTTAGTTCTATTAATAAGACGCATAGTTTTGATACGAATGGATTTAAAAAATGGTTGGTTGATAGCAATACAAGATATTCGCTGGGCGAAGGAAGTAAATCGGTTGGGCGTAAAATTCCTACTGTTTATTTTGGAGATCAAAGCAAAGAAAGAACTGATTTGTTACAGCCAGTGGAAACAGGCGATCAAATAATGTGGGGCAGGTCGACAGGACCGTATGTAGGAGTTTAATGTAAAAGGAGATAATAAAATGGATAAGAAAGATTTGGTTATAAAATATGCAATAGGTGCATC
>Ga0209777_10002845_pt1 | contig 22114 bp, 31 predicted proteins | sample FrelakmetHBP12HB_FD_187147 | JGI IMG/M metagenome (GOLD analysis project Ga0209777, IMG submission 187147) | Freshwater lake sediment microbial communities from the University of Notre Dame, USA, for methane emissions studies -HBP12 HB (SPAdes)... | ecosystem: Environmental > Aquatic >...
CTTGACTATCGCCTCGATGCCTGACACCAATGTCCGTTTCTTGGTCTTATCAAACTCAGCCAGGTCGATGCTCTCTTCACTGTTGATAAGCAACTGGTCCTTGAATGCCTGTGAATGAGCGATGTACCTATCCAGGATGTTCTGCGGTGGCAACCCAATCCTAATCTGGTTTATCTTATACACGTTGCTTGACACATTACCACGGGATTCACAGAAGATAGGATACCGTCTGTAGAACCCTGTAATCCACGGATTGCTTTCTATCCAGAACGGCTTAATCTTACTGTACAGCATGTTGCTACGGTCAACCTCAAAGACACCCTGAGACAGCTTACGAGCAGTCGTGTTGATGAAGCTAAAGTTTTGTGTGACAAAGCAAATCAATGGATTCAGATACCCGACAGCCTGAAGCTCCGCAGAGACGACCTTAGCGAGTTCCTCATACCACCGCATGTTGCTCAGGTCACCAGACCCAGCCTCATCCACGACAATGCCCCCTCCTTTGATATGATTCTCTTTCAGGTCCTTGAATGCGAGAATCAAATCCTTACTCGTGTAAACAATTCGTTTCTCCATGTTCTTCTCGAACGTCTCATCCAGGATATGACAGAAGCTCACCGCAGAAAGACTCTTACCCGTCCTGTGTTTCCCGTAAAAAATAATGAGAAGACTGAAATTGTCAACATGAAGTTTACGCCAGAGTCGATTGTAATACGCCTCAGCTAATCTCTTTGGAGTCGGCTCAGGAAAAACCTTTTCAAACGGGATATCGAAAAACTTACTTACTGTCATTATTTCGTTTCCCTCCATAATAGATAAGTTCCGAATGCACAAGCACCACCAAGTCCAATCATGACTGACAAAAACAAACCGACAGTCGTTGCATCATTCATTTTTTCATCTCCTCACTTGTACACTGTACCGCCGTACAATTAGTTTTTTCTTTTGATTCCTTTTCATCATTCCAGAAGCACCCACTACAATGCATGACTCTCTGGTAACAGATTACGACATCACTGGATTTCATACAGACACGTTCAGCCATTGTTATTCCACTCCTCGATTATAATAAACTCTCCTGAGCGATAAAAGGATTTATCAACCTAGAGGATTTAGCATCTGTTCTCTCATGCCATTTCTTTATTCTTTTCCGATGCTTTGCGATATTCACCATATCCTCTTTTGTTTTAATCTTGTTACAATCAACACAAAGCGTCTGGATGTTATCTTTCTCCCACATCCCTCCACCGAGAACAATAGGGATAATGTGGTCAGCTATCAACTTGGATTCATCAGGCACTTCCTTGAAGAGTCCTTCATTAAATAAAGTATATTTCTTTCCACACATCTTACAGGTTGAATCATCACGTTTGAATATCTCATATCTGAACGTCTCCCAGGAATAACTCTTATCAAATTCTTTGTAATAGTTCTCTGTGCATTCAATCGAACAGCAACGCCAATCTGTTCTTCGTTTCCATTCTGATTTAGGTTTACCGCAATTAGGACAAAGACCATCTTTAATCCGTTGCTCTGCGATAGGAGATATGACACGGAAATATGCTTCTCTCTGCATTATTGAATCACCTTACCATCAAGAGTCTGTTGACCCTTCCCCATCCGCTCCCGTTCATTACGATGTTTACGGATATGAGATGTGATACCAAGGAAACTTGTTCCCGTGTAATGACACATCAGACAACGGTAATGACCACGACTGTCCCTCTTATACCATTTCGTCATACTATTTCCTCACGGGTCATGTAACACAGTGAAAGCAGGATAAACCATGAACAAAATAATCAATAAAGGAATCAGACCAGTGACGGCATCAATGAATGAATTACCTGCTATCTCATGTATACGCTGTCCTCCATACCAGAGACCATATCCAATCAGACAAGCGATAAGCAAAACCTCGTAGATGATATATCCCCAGGCGAGTCTACTCACTCTCAATCTCCCCACTGAACAGCTTCACAGGCTCACGATTACGAATCGTCTTGATAAGCTCATCAAAACTTCCGAAGACCTCAATGGATGCATACTCTGTCGAGATACTGCTATACTGGATGACCACCGTCAGCATCTCAAGGACCTGCATACTCACATCATCACAGACTTTCATCTTGTTGACATTCTTCGTCCCCTCACTCATCGTGCTCCCATCTATCTTGGCAATCTCCTCATCCATACTCTTGTACAACTCAGCGATAGCGATACGCAACTCCGCAGGAGTATACTTCCATAGGAGACTCTTCATTATCTTCACGCCACGGACAAAACCAGTGTCAGTCGTATACTGGGCGATGCTCTCCTCACGCTTACATGCCATGTCGATGGTTTTGCTGAGCTTGTCGATGACAAGCTTCTTCAGACTATCTGTTGCCGAAAACTGTTGACTACCAAAATCCTGTCGCTCCTCCAACATAAGACTATGTATCTCCTCTTGTGTTTTAAACATAACGGCATCCTTATTTATATAAACCAATGAAAATATTTATATACTGATAAGTCCATCATATTCCAGATATATAAAAGAGGAAATAAAATGAAAAAAGAAACGACCTATGGAATGCTGGTAATGTTCAGCGTCTTTTCTGCGGTGCTCATGGTGTCAACCGCAGTAGCAGTGCCAGTGACCCAAAGCACACCATTCCGTGAGCAACAGCAAAAATTATCGGATGCTGGAGACATAGAACAACAACTCTGTGTGATGTCAGCAGAAGCGAACAGCAAATATCAATACATCTTCAGTTTGAAAGCCAGTGGAAAAATAACTTTCACAGATGTTGAACGTGAATTGAACACATTAACAAACAGACCACTATACAAAATCATGTCAAATCTCGTTGACAAAAAACTCGACCCAGAGACAAAACAGATTATCGAACAGAAAATCAACGAATTGTTCTCAACCATACCGAAGACCGCACCGACTGGGACACCACAAGAAGATTGGGATAACATCATCCAAACATGTGGCGAAGCTATCATGAAATATGTAGAAATAATGACCCTGTTCTTCGGTAACAACCAACTTGCTTGGTTAGCTGGAGCCGTTGTCGGTTTGCTCATGATAACACCGCTTTTGCTCGGTCTTGTCTTCATGTGGGAATATAACAACGTGACGTATACCATCGGTCAAAACTGGCAGGAACTCATCGACATGTTCGGACTCGTAGGATTGGCTGTCATGTTGCTGTTCATCCTCCCCATAACATACCTCATCATGTTCCCGATGCACACACTAAAAGCATACGCTGAGGTATGGAAATACGTTGGCGACAACTTCCCCTGGTAATAACTAAGGAGAACATGGTTGAACATCTCTATCATCCAGGCAAACTCCATGAACGGACATATAATCTTTCCTCCAAGAATTTTTATATTTCATCCATGGATGCTAGATGGATGATAGAACATAAGGAGAAGATACCATGAGAAAACAAAAATTGTTCGGGATGGTCGCCTTAGTATGCACCATCATGCTGGTGATGACAACGCTACACGTCTCAGCTACAAAGATAGAAAAGACGCAAACGATGGAAAAGATTTACGAAACCATAAACAGCTTCAATTTCACGATGAAGAACAGCACGAAACAGATACTACGCATCCTGGTCTTCATCGGGATACTCGGTGTCGCATTGAGCCCTCAACTGCACATGAACAAATACACGCTCCTCATCTCCTTGATGACGGGAAAGATGCACAAGCCGTTGAACATCCGTCTCAACGCCAGGCTCCTGTTACTCGCACTCGACTGCATCGTCCTGGTGAAGATACTCCAGAACAAAGGAGCCCTGAAACCAAAACCATGATGGTTATCTCCCTTAGGGCATGGTCGGAGTCGGTGACGATGACCATGCTCCCCCTATCTCTTTTCTTTCCCCCATTTCTTTTCTAATTACCAATATCTACCAATATCTACTAAATTAGTTTTTGTTCTCGTGTTAAAAATCATTTTTCTGGATAATTCAATACTGCAAAATTTCCATGAAGTTCTTTTGCCTTCTTATCTCTTGCTCTTCCAGCTTCTTCCTTTGTTTCAAAATAACCAATATGAATCAAATGCTTATTTTTCGTTATAGATGCGTTCCATTTATTTAATTTTTTATTCCAATAGACCCCACGTAATCCAGTTGTATTGTTCTTATTCATCTTACGGTTACAACAATTCTGTGATGCATTACAACGTCTTAGATTCTCTCTACAATTATTTAATGTATCACCATCAATATGGTCAATTATTACATCTGGCGATGCACACATTATTTGACGGTGCATTAAAATCCGTGATTCTCTCTGCATTAATCTTTCACTCCCCCTTCGACAAGCATAGAATTTATTTTTTATTTTTTGAGAATGCCATTTGTATTGACTCAATTCCTCATAATCCCAATCATCAACAAGAGCAAACTTCTCTTGTGATAACATAATTTTCTTTACCATCATATGTCTAATATATCTGATAGTATTTAATTTTTCTCCTGTTACAAAATAACACTCTCGGAGAGAAAAATCTTTAATTGTTATGTTTTAATCGTAAACGTCATCAAAAATTTTTGTTGTTTCGGTGTTTTTGTTTTCATAACGAGTATTATGTTTCAATATAATTTATTTATTGATACAAAGTATTATCTTGTCAGAAGTCTATCTATAATGTATGATACGCAAACAGGAGTTGAAAGGTCGCTTCGTACTATATCTCGATGAAGCAGGACGGCAACGAACCGAGAAGGTCATACGGGTCACAGGAAGGACCCTGACCGTACGTAGCGTCACAGGACGCAGGAGACGAGTCAAGCATGATAAAGTGCTTGGACGGATGCTACCGAAAAAAGGTTTGGAGGCAATAGAATGGAACGTAAGAAAATAATAACACCAGAGTTTAGGAGACGAGTGCGTGAAGTCCTCGTCAAAAAAGAAGCGGTTCAGCCAATCTATTATGATATCGCCACCGATGAAATCTGCGAATGGTTCAGAAACCATTTCAGAGAACTCACAGAAGACGAGATGGCTGATATCCTCAGACCATATCAATAAAAAAGGAGATGGGGGGAGAAGGGAAAAATGTAAACCTTCTCCCTATTTTTTTGTGCAAAGAAAAGGGGAAATATGGAAAACCCTTTTCCCTGCCACCTAAGGTTTGCGTGTGTATCTATGTCTGGGATATTTTTTGGGAGGATTAACATCGCAGTGTCTATTCCTCATACAACAGATATATCATGATAATAAAAACTTTACGGTTCCATTTAAATAAATCATCAATGATTCTTATTGTGATTGCACGTCTTGGGCAGTCGTGCGAAACGGCTATCGGTGATACAGCCAACTTAGACTCATTGACTTTGCAGAGATGCATCCTAGAGATAGGGTCGCAGTTCTGTCTGGTCTGGGAGGAACAGACCAGACCGCCCAGGTAAATATACAGTAACACCAGTGAAGCTGGTGTCAACCCTATCGGTTCTCTTTTTTTAGTTGGTAGCTTTTTTATAATTACCAAACGATGTACGAATATCTATGAAAAAGTGCTACCGAGCAAAAATACATTGCTTCAACTGTGACGCAAAATACTGGACGAACATCCTACGAAAACCACATTCCCGTAAATGCAAACTCTGCGGAAGCATCAAGATAGAACACCTCAACATCCTGGAGATGAGATAAACCATGACGATGGTCGATGGCATGGACCTCAACACCCAGGAGCTTTACTTCTACAACCAGGGTGGAACACAACGAGGAATCGCAATCATCCACTATCAACAACGCATGGGAACCTACCAGGACCAGCCAGGCGTATCATACCAGCAACAAGCACAACAGCTTTCACAACAATCAACAACACAGACACAGACAGTACAGCCTCAATCAAGCGTCCCAGCATTGAAACCATTGACACCTCTCGAACAGACCTTAGCAAAACAGAATCCTCAGTTGACAGAAGCACTCTACCAGCAAAGAACAAAAACTCCTTTATCGAACTTTGATTTAAAGACTCTTCTTTCAGGACCAGCACCAGCAGAAGGAACCTACCAAGCAAAACCAGGTGGACCATTACTCATAGCAACAGAAGAACAGAGTGCAAAACAAACTGCTGAACTCACCATCAAAGAATCACCATACAAGAAACTCGGTTACACGCCATCGGACACAGGAAACAAATATCAGACAGAGATACAATCCCTCAGCGATGAACTCAAACAGGAACAGATGTTCCGCTCACAGGCTCAATCAGCTTCACCGACAGATACATTTACCATTGGTGGCAAACAATATACGAAACAAGAAGCGATTGATTATGTGGATAAATCAATCAATCAACTTACCGAGTCAAAAGCAAAACTAGAGAGAGCACAAGAAGCAGGATACATCCTCAACAAAACCGATACAGGTTATTCTTTCTCGTTGCCTAAAGCCTCTGATGTCGTCACCTCAATCTATGGTGCACCACGAGCAATAAGTCTTGTTGGTGCTAAGGGGGCACAAGAGTTCCTCGGACTCGGACCAGCGTTAGCGGAAATCGGTGGACTCATCACAGGGAAACCAGGTTTCGAGGAATGGAAAGAAGAAAAATCACAAGAAATCCTTGGAGCAACAAGAGGAAAAAATGAAAGCGTTGAGGATTACTCCAAACGATTCTGGACATCGCCAGAAGCAATCGTGAACGTATGGTTACCTATTGCGACAGTTGGAATAGCGGAAGGAGTCACCACTGTTGGTAAAGTAGTTGTTCCACAGTTATTAAGTGCTAGTTCCAAATTAGCTGAGTTTAGTCAAGAACTAAAAGCTGGTGTTTCAGGATTAAAGGAAGCGTTACCTGAGAGTGTTCAATACGCTGGATTCAGATTAGGGTTCGCTGGACAGACCGCAATCTATACCGCTAAAACAGGTGCGGTAGTTGCCAGTGAGATAATGGCGAATCCTGTTGCATCACAGGGTTTAAAATATGGATTCTATGGAATCATGGAAGGACCAACACTTGTACAGACAGCACAACAGCAACCAGAAATGCTCCTCTCACGCCTCGGGTCATCACTCGCTCAATATGAAGTCGGCATGAAAGAAATAGAGTATGGAGTCGGTGGATTACAAAGAGGCATCGCTGAGATACGTCAACCAGGCTTTGCTCAATTACCACTCGGAGAACGTGTTGGTATATCAGGTATTGATAATCTCGGTCTTCGTCCACTAGGCGAAGAAGCAGGACAACCACTCCCAGGAGCAAAACGTCTCATCAGCACAAAAGGAATGACACCAGAAGAAAGCTTCGCATTCACCTACAAAGAGCCACCAGTGCGAATCAGCCCAGAGGAGGCAGAAGCAAATGCATTGGCACGTTCACTAGAGAAAAAGAAACCATCAGGATTCAGAGAGTTCATCAAAAGCGAAGAAGGAATGCAACCGCTTCCTGGCATCAGACCATTCACTTCTGAGAAACGAGGATTTGACGCACTGGTAAAAAGCGATGAGACAGCACAACCGCTCCCTGGTGTAAGACCAACTGAACCAGGAACAGTACCAAGGAAAGAGATATTCTTCAGTGAGACCACTGGAAAGACAGAGTTCATCGGTGGAACAACACCACGAGGAATGGCGACAAGCATCGAAGAGTTCCCCAGAGTCGGTGAGCTACAGATTGGCGAAGCAGTGAAACCAGGGACACGACTAGAGATACCAGCATCATATGAACAAGAAGTCACACAGCTTGGAACAGGAAAGAACAGACTGGACCTCATCGAAGCGAAACCAGGAAAAGCAACAGGAAATCTCATCATGGAGGAGCCAAGCAAACCTGGTGGAATAGCAACATTCGGATTACAAGATGTCATCAAGACCAACCCTGAACTCGGTGAAACAGGAATGAAAACGGTAACACCAGTCAGCAACTACGGACTTGGTAAGAACGAGCCATCACTCATGGAAAGCGGAATAATCCCTGAGACAAAAGAACAGGCAATCAAAAGCCAAAAAGCAATCTATAGTTCAAGAGAGATAGGTAAGATACCATCAACACAAGAAGAAGCGATGGCACGTATACAGAGTTACTATGGTGAGCCAGTTAAAACAAATGGGACAGTTGCATTAAAAATAGGAAAGAAAACAAAGCTATTCACAAAAGAAGACATTGGTGATTTCACTGGACTCATTAAGCCTGAACCTGCTGTTAAACAAGGATATTATGCTCTTGATTTCAAAGGAGAAGAAGAAATATTCCGCACAGAAATACCTGGTGGAGAGAAACCATACGAGTTCAAAGATATTGATATAGGAAAAATAGGTTCTGCTCAGAAGGAGATATATGCTGTTAATATAAAAGGTAATGTAAAGACGTTCTCAGGAGAAGACCTACTCGGTTTAGGTAAGGGCGAACTCAAAGCACGTCCACAACGATTCACTGAGGAACAATTACAGAAAGCAGTCTATTCCCCAGGTGGCTCTGCTGAATACTATGGGAAGCAATTAAGAAAAACAATGAGAGTAAAGACAGACACAGGAGTACCTATTGGAACAAGACCAGAAGAAGGATGGAGACAATTTCTGGGAGAAAGACAAGAAGCAAAAATATTCATTGAAAAAGAAAAAGAATATATTCTCCCTGAACTTGAGAAACCAACAAAGATAATTAGTGGTGGAAAAACTACACCATCTGACTTCACAAAAACATATACTACTGAAGATTTCACAAAATCATTACGATATGAACCAGGACCAAGACCAGACAACATCTTCCTACGGAAAGAACTATCACCCTTTTCTATAGAAGGAGAACAGATAGGGAAACAAACATATACACTTGAAATGGAACAACCAATTGAGAAAACATCATTCCAGCCATCAGGACTCTACGAATCACCAGAGATGAAATACCAGACCATAGAACGACCACTCACCAAAGAAGAAGTACAGATGCTCACAGAAACAGATGTCGTCTCAACACGCTGGGAAACCATCAGACCAAAGATGGAGAAAGGAGCACACCTCCTCATGGGTATGCAAGGAGCAGGACTCATTGACTCAGTGAAAGAAACTGGTGGACAACTCCAGTTCGCATCAGGTCTTGAAGGAAAAGGATTCGGCTCACCACTCATGGACATCCAGGGTCTCGGTCTTGGAGAACTAAACAAACAAGCCCTTGGAAACGAACAGCTACCCGACCTATTCCGTGGCAGTCTCTCATCACAACGATACGACCCTCTCCTTGGACAACGACAAGAACAGGGAACAGAACAAAGACAACGACAAGCACTACTACAACGGTCAGCACAACTAAGCGAACAAGCAACACAACAAGAAGAGATACAGGACACCATGCGATTACAGATAGGCATTCCATTAACAGATACAGCAACAGATATAGGATTCAATACAGGCTATTCCCCAGGAACCGATATCTTCATACCAGGTCTTCCCCCAAGAAAAAGAACTGAAGAGCTATTCCCAGAAAAAAAAGAAACCAAAACAACGGAAGACACTGCCTACGATGTCTATGTGAAAGAACGAAGCATGTACCATGGGAAGATACGAAAAGGATTCAGGTTCGCTAAAGCAAACAGACAGCCACTCACCGAACAAGACGCTATGAGCCTCGGAGGAGACATCACAGACAACACCAGTGCAGTCAGCTTCAGACTCAAGAAAGTAAAAGGAACACCGACACGACTCGACAGACCACTACAAGAGTTTAGGACACGCTCATATAAGTTCACAAAGAAAGGAGAGACCTATATCGAGAAACCAGAATACAGGATGGACACACCAGGAGAACTACAGCAGGTCTCAGCACTCGGTCAACAAGAAAGACGACAACCAACACAGAACCTCATAGGGACAAACACGTTCAACATGAGGACCACTAGACGCAGACGGAAACAAGATTCAGGATTAATCCAAGTTGAGACTCCGAAGAACAAAACCACCAGGAGCCTTTCAACTAAAACAATACTAAAAGACATCAACATCTTCAAGAGAAAAAAAGGAGGAAGAAAGAATGACTTCTACTAAAAGACCATATTGCACAAGCTGTGGAAAAATCATCAGGACAAAACCACGCTACATCAACAAACAAAAAGTCTGCACACATTGTTACGAGGATGAGATGGATGAACAATGGAGCATCATGTCATCCTATAAAACAAGACCCATCAGATATTAAGGAGAAAAAACATGTTAACGAAAACAAGATTGAAAGGGCAGTTCACCATGGTCGCACTCGTAGGAGTCCTCATCATGATAATCGTCTACAGCCAACTCTACCCCATCATCGAGCCGTTCATCACCAGCCTTGTCACAACATCAGACCCAGCGACAGCAACCATCATCTCATTGATACCTTTCTTCATCGCAGTCTCAATACTCCTCAGCGTCCTCTACTACATAATGCCAGGGAGACGGTAGATATGGTCAACTGTCCGTACTCAACCAGATGCAGTAGCGAAGGAACCTGTTGCGGTCACTGCGGAAACAACTACGAAATAAAAGATGATTACTACGTCCCAAGACGAAGACATTACCGATACGTTCCATTTGAATATCCATACATCAGATGGGGGACATCAGGGATACCACCACAATATTCCCCAGGAACAAAAACAAACCATTACCAGGAGAGATAAAAGATGAAACAAAAAAACATCAGAAACAAAAGAATACTAACAGTATTCATAATAGGCTTATTCATGACGACCATGGTCCCGATGATGCTGACCAATAACAGCATCGTCTCAGCGACATCACCGAACCCGACTGTGACGACAAACGCATCGACAAATGTCACATTCACAAACGCAATATTAAACGGCTATGTATCAAGTAAAGGCTCTAGCGACATAATCATAGAGGGATTTAAATACGGCACAACAACAAGCTATGGAAACTATGCCAATAAAACAATCTCCGAGTATCCAGGAACATTCGTCTATGCAGGTGGAGAAGCGGTATCATCACCAGGAGGAGATGTTTACTATATCAGGAAATACTGGACTAATAATTTAACATTAAATAGTATATCAACTGACTTCGGAAACTATATCACAGAAGTAACCAGCGATTGCCAATATCTCTATGCTTCAAGCACAGCAAATTCAAGGATTGCAGAATATTGGATAAAAAATATGACAAAAAGAGCAGAAACAACTCTTCCCCTTGGCAGTGTCTATCGTCTCATTGATGATGAAAAATATTTCTACGGAGATTGCTATCCAAATGGAATCCAGATATTTTATAAAAACAACATGACACCAATCACCATCATTGGACCGAATGGAATACCGACAAACATATTACACATCGGCACAACAATCAGAGGATTGGCTTATGATGACAACTATATCTATGCAGGAGGGACAAACGGGAGGATAGCAGTTATAACCAGAGACAACTGGAGGATTCTAGCAAACATAACGTATCCAACTCCATTATACACAGTCAGTGCTCTTTCAAGAGATAAAACATATCTCTATGTCGGAGCTGGACAGATAATCCGTGAATATACAATCAAAGACCCTCTCTTTCCAGGTACGGCTCCAGTTGTTTTTTCCAGACAAGTAGACTATGGCTCAACAATTAGACGAATCGCATATGATAACACATATGTTTATGTCTGCGGAATAAGTGATTTAATAAATCAATACTGGAAAAACAATTTGACTCTCAGAGCATCAGTAGACTATGGTGGCAGTGCTGAGGCACTCGCTTGTGACAACACATATGTTTATGGTGGCGGATACACAACAAATGCAGTTAAACAATATTGGAGAAGCAACATGACACTTAAAAGCTCAGTGAACTATGGAAGTGGTATCTTATCATTAACAGTTGCACCAGCTTTCGTAGCACCAGCAAACATGTCAATCAACATCAGGAAGCTACAGCCAGGACAACTCTACCATTACAAAGCATTTGTCAATAACACAAACAGTACAGGAATCGGTGCTGATATGACTCTGCTAACATATCCATACCCCCCAGTAAACGCTTCATTCAGATTAACTCCGACACCAGGGCAACAGTTCCATATCACATGGACGAAACAGCCTTTCGCAAACAAGACAATCATACGTGGCTCAAACGTAGGATACCCATTGACACCCACATCTGGAACATTGATATATAATGGCTCTGGGTCGTCAGTCGATACAGGCAAACTTGTCGCTGGAGACACCTGGTATTACTCAGCATGGAGCTATACTGAATGGGGACCCCTCACCAGAGACAGCATCAACTCTTCATGCAAAAGCCACATGGTCGTAAGTAACCCCGTATTTACCTACGGGGGAATCACACAAATCAATTCACCATGCATCACCGTCACCCTGAAACTCACTAGCCTCGGTGGAGCAGACTATTGCATCCTTGGATACACCTATTGGACATTATTAGGCTCAACAATCTCAACAGCACAAAGGAACGTCACAAGCATCGGCTCCTACGGAATCGTATCAGCTCCGTTACCGTGGGGAACAACATATAATGTTAAACCATTCGCACGGAACCAGAACGGTACAACAAACAGCACTACAACAATAAAATACACGACAGCTAAATCATTACTCGCATCAGACCCAGGAGCAACACACGACATCATCTACTACGTACTCCCTGCACTCATCGCTGTCGCAATACTCCTAGTCATCGTAGGAATGGCATTCACACTCGGAGCAACCAAAGAAGGGCTCATCACCATCATGATAGTCAGCATCATAGGGATAATCGTCATCCAGATAATCATGAGTCTGTAAAGAAAAGAAAAATAAAAGGAGGAATAAGAAAATGAACCTAATCAAAACATCAGAGAAGCAATTCGCAAAGATAAAAAACAAAGCAACCAGAAGAACAGGAAAAGGAAAAAAGAAAAAAGGATTATTGATGTAAATGGAGAAAAATAGAATTAAAAAAAAAAGAAAGAGTCCAGGATTCAAACTATATGAGAAAGACAAAGAAACTGGAAAATATAGTTTGTTCACTGGTGAATGGTCAGAAGATTAAAAAAGGAGGAATAAGAAAATGGACACAGGAGAACTCGTAGGCGACATCGTTGTATTGGCTGTCGCAGATAGAATCTTAAACGGAAAAAACAAAGGCAGACGAAAAAAACAGAAGAAACAAAAAGGACTGCTACAATGAAGCACTACAAGAAGATGCCGTACCCAGAACTCATCCGTGAGCATGAGCATCTTGTCAAAGTTCTCAGCACATCAAAATCACCAGCGATACAACGACTACATCATGCACAGAAGAAAGAACTCATGGAATACAAACGAGACTACAACAAACTCAGGAGACGAGCGTGAAGAAAGACAAAGAGATGAAAGGACTCATCAACCTAGACCTGATAGAACACAGACTCGATGGACTCTTCAAGAAATACAAAAAATACAAGAAGAAAAAAAAGAAGAAACAACAGAACATTAAACTAAGGAACACGCTGATAGAATGAAATATCACGTCTACAAAAAACCATACAAATTCATGTATCCATACATCGCAGTAAATGGACATTTACCAAAAAGAGAACTACCAGAACGAATGAGACACATGCATTACAACAGTGTCTACATCAGAGACAACATATGCGAAAACACAAAGAGAGAGAACCGAACATTACTCCATGAGTACAGAGAAATGAGAATAGAAGAAGCACATCCTAACATCTCCTACAAGAAAGCACACAGGAGAGCTGGATACTAAAATGAGCTTCTTAGCAATACCTGAAATCAAAGAACACAGATTCGAGATACACGAACTTGACAAAGCAAAGAAACTCCAGATGAAAATGCAGAGACACTATGGATACAAACCAGAGATACTCAACGTCATCGACAATACCAAACAAAAGACATTCCTTCTCATTGTAAAACCAAAAGGATTAAAGAAAATATAAAAGGAGGAAAACAAAATGGTCTGGATAACATGCCACGGAAAAAAGAAACAACGCCAACTCCACCACACCGAATCAGGAAGACCATATACTATGGAGAGACGTAAAGGTGGACACGGAACAAAAAGAAAATACCTTTAAAACAAAATTAAGGAGAAAAAGAACACATGCAGAAACCAAGCAGATTACTTAGCCTATTCCTCTTAGCGTTGCTCATCACCTGGTATGCACCAATGACCCTCAATAACAATATCGCCTCAGCAGTTATACTCCATCCCTCGTTGATTACAAACCCTGCAACAAACATCAAAACAACGAATGCGACACTTAACGGATATCTCACAAGCAAAGGAAACGACACCACCTCAGCATATGGTTTCCAGTACGGTTTAACAACATCCTACGCAGGAGGATACGTCTATTCAACAAACCTAACACCAGGATTCACACAGATACAGAAACGAAATGAACGAAACGGAAACAAGGGAATATGGGGAGACGGTACGTACATCTACACTGTCAACTACGGATTCGGAAACTCAAGCATCTATGCGTATTCATTCAACGGAACAACAGCAACACTCCTCAACACAACATATGATGCCCGTGCGAACCAGGAGTATCAATCAATATGGGGAGATGGGACCTACATCTATGTCACAGCAAATGGAGGAGGAATCAATGCATACTCATTCAATGGAACATCTATGCATCTTAATGCTACAAAATTCGATGCTGGTGGAGACTACTACGGAGTCTGGGGAGACGGGACCTATATCTACACCACCTGCGAAGGAAGCGGAATACGAGCATATACATTCAACGGTGCAACCAATACATTCACACTAAAAGGAACGAAGTTCGATGGAGGAACATACTACGGAGTCTGGGGAGACGGGACCTACATCTACATAGCTTGTGACAGTAGTGGCGTACGTTCCTACACCTTCGATGGAACAAACTTCCATCTAACAGCAACACAACACGATGCTGGAAACTATTATTCAGTCTGGGGAGATGGTACGTACATCTACTGTGGTTGCCTCGCAAACGGATTACGAGCGTACTCATTCAGTGGAGTGGCATTCACTCTCATCGACACAGACTTCATCGGTGGATTCTACTGGGGAATCTATGGAGATGGAAACTATATATATGTCGCAGACTACCAAGCAGGAGCCCCTGGTTTTCCAGATGTCCTCGCATACTCATTCAACGGAACAGCATTAACCCTTCAGAAAAGCTATAGCGACATTAACTACTACTATGAAACAGTCTGGTCAGACAATGCATTCATCTACGCAACTAGCTTCACAGACAGCATCATCGCCTACACATTCGGCACAGGGGCATTCACCTACAACCTCACAGGACTCACCCCAGGAACAACCTATCATTACCGCTCATTCGCCAACAACTCACTCTACACAGGATATGGGAACGACATGATGTTCTACACAGGAGTAACCAACGGAGCACGTATCAGCATCTATGTCGATGTGTACAACGAATCCAACGGCTCACAAGCAATACCATTCAACATCATTATAAAGAACCTGAACGGCTCAGAGGTCTATTCAAACCTCAACCAACACGGGACAACAAACATCAACACGACAGCATTGAGCGGAAACCAAACCATCCTCATCAAAGTCTGGTCACTCGGATACCGAGAAAGAATAATGCTTATACAACTCCACAACAACCTCTCTGGACATTACACATTCTACCTTCCTGCTGAGACCATGCCACCAGGAGCAGACCCAGGAGGAGGAAGCGGATACGGACCAAACGCAAGTATCGTACCACTCATCTACACCGTCAGGGTAGTCGAAACCATACGAACAGAATACTCAGAATTTGACAGACCAATCGCAGGAGCCTGGGTAAACATAAAACGCTACATCAACGCCACAGGACGATTCGAGACCATGAGCATCCTACAGACAGACACCAACGGATACATCAACCTCTACCTCATCCCCTCAGTCCTCTACCTCTTCAACATCAGTGCAACCGACTACATCACCAGTGTCGCTGACTGGAACCCCACACCACCAAATCCCTACCAGCCGACAGAACTCAAGATATTCAGAATGACTCGAACAAGCCATGCTCTCCAGCCAGTCAACGTCACCTACATCATGAAGAACATCATATGGAGCCTAGCTCCACAAGACCTCAGTCAACAAGGACCAATCACCTTCTATTTCAACATCACCAGCACCGACAACCAGCTCCAATGGTTCAGGATGGAAGTCAGCTACTTCAACCAATCATTACAAACATGGGTGCTCCTCAATTCACAGAACCAATCAACCTCAAGCGGAGGGAGCCTCACCTACACCACAGCAAACATCACAGGAACATACAAGGTCGATGTCTACCTTAAAAAAATAGGATACAACGAATACAAAATATACGAGACAGGAAACCTTCACTACACACTCTACTATCTCCCAATCTGGATACGACAGATACCTGACTTCGTATGGTATCTCATCATCGTAGTCCTCATGATAATCGTCATGGGAACATGCTTCACGATGCTCTCCACAGGACTGCTCACAGGATACATCGGACTCGGGGTATTCGCATTCGGACTCATGCTCAAACCAGGACTCACCATCAACGGATTCGGAGGCTGGGTCATATGGGCTATCACCTTCCTCATCTACACAATGGGAATATTCCTATGGAGCAGACTATGAACAGAAAACAATTACTACAAAAAAGACTCAAAGGAGGAATCACAACCTACGTACTTATCATGTTCGGGGTCAGCATCATGCTGTACATGTTTGGATTCCATGCGATGATGGGGACAGGGATAACTGGAGACACGGGATACAGGTCAACATCATCACTCAACGGAGACACCAATAGCAGTGTCACAAACCCCAACATGCAGATGGATGCCAACCCACTACAGATAGCTCTCAGCTCAGTCCTCAAATTCACCAAAGACAACCCACTCTTTGTAGTCGGAGGCATAGCAGGTCTATGTCTACTTGGGGTCGCCAGTCTCATCTTCGGGGCGAACCTCTCAGTGCTCTACACGTACATCATCCCTATCGCACTCATCGCAATCTTCCTCAACTACTTCATCTTCCCCATCAATCCTGGAAGCACCGAACTGTCACACATGCAACTCGCACCTAACCTCCCTGTATCAACTGTCCTTACCATATTCTTCAACCTGTTCTACATCCTGGCAATCATCGCATACATAAGGAGCAATGAGACATGATGAAAACAAAAAAGATACTCCTGACAATCATCACAGCAACCCTTCTGCTCACCATCATACCAATGGATACAGTACAAGCAACATTCACCCTCATCGCACACATGGACAACAGCGACACAAACCAGGGTAGCTACTGCGATGGAAACTATATCTTCACCGCATGTGGAGCGGACATCATTATCTACAATGCAACAACACATGCCCTCGTCAACATAACAGCATCAGGAGGAGACGCACGAGAAATCACAGGACACTACGGATTCATCTTCGTCACACTCGGCTCCTCTGGGCTCAGTGCATACACCTGGAACCCAGCAACAGAAAAACTCACACTCGATGATACAGTCAACAACCTCACAGTCGGATTCGCCTGTGGAATCTACTACGACTGGTGGGGCTCAGGATACCTCTATGTCGCCTGTGGACTCGATGGCATATTCGCCTACGTCTTCGACCTTCCCACACACACATTCACACTCCTCGGACAACAATACGATGGAGGATTCTACAACGGGGTAACAACCGATGGGACAAACATCTACATCACAACTGGTGGAGATGGACTAAAAGTCTACACTTTCGATGGAGCAACATTCACACAAACAAGTGGAGATTCAACCGCAACAACCTACGATGGACTATGGCTAGACATCACAGCAACCTACCTCTACTGTGCATGTGAAGACCAGGGCATACTCGTCTTCACAATAGGAGGAGGACTCACATACGTCTACCAGATATTCGATGGCACACCAGGAACAGGGAACTATAACAGCATCACAGGAAACACCACCATCGTAATCGTATCATGCACCTACGAAGGATTACGAGAATACACGCAATACAACGGAGTAAGCATGACGCTACGCTCAATCGTATTTGACGGCTCACCCACAGACTACTACAACAGCGTCTTCAACGAAGGACTACCCTACACCATCTCAACCAAACTGACAGATGGTGTATACCTCTACAGCCTCACAGGGACCACATTATCAGTTACCACCAACCCAGCGACAAACATCACCATGACCACAGCAACACTCCAAGGACGACTCAATTCAGGAGGACCAGCCACCGTATCATTCCAATGGGGACTCACCATATCATACGGACACAATACACCAACACAAACAAAAAACAATGGAAACACATTCACCTACACACTACCTTCATATACGCTCAACTTCAACACCACCTACCACTACAGAACAAAAGCAACCAATGGAATCAACACAACATATGGAGCAGATGAAACATTCATTACAACAAGCGGTGGACATGTCAACACCAACTGGACCAGCATCTTCGATGGCATCAGCAGAATGTTTTCTGGAGGAAGCTACTACGACTCCAATGGAAACTACCACCAGGTCACAGGAATCTTCGGAGGAGGATTCGACACACAAACACTCCTAGGGATATTCCTCTTCATGATACTCTTCCTACTCACCGCAGTATGGGGACTCGGAATAATGATAGGCAGTGTCGCCATCATACCCTCAGTGTTCGCAGTCATAGGATACATCCCAGAGCTGAAGATAATCGTAGCAATAATAGTAGGACTTGTATTCGGACTCGGAATCAACAGATTAGTAAGGAGATAACCGATGGCTAAAAGATTAACAAAAAAACGAATGGAAGAACTTCAGAATGAGGGAGACATCCTTGGATTGAATAAAAGATACGAGCCATCCAAAGAAGAATTTGAGAATGAGATGAAAAGAATGTATCCTAACTGGAAAGAGATACAGAAAAGAAACAAGAGGAAATAAACAATGAAAAGACATTGCATCGTCTGCGGACACCCAGTAGCACGAGGAACAGGATGCTATTCAAATTACCATCTAGTACATAAAACCTGCAAAGGAACACTCATGTCAAATCCCTGGAGGTATGTGTAATGCCACAACCAAGAGTATGCAACAACTGCTTCAACGAACTAGACGAAGACGGATACTGCCAAACATGCAGACAACAACAATGGTGGATAGAGGAGCCATACCAATGAAAAACGTCTTTGAAGAGATAATAGATTTCTGGATTGAAACAGGAACAACATACCAGGAAATAAAAACACAGGAGAAAACATGAGCCTCACAGACAACGAACTACCACCACTCCTAGACAACCTCGTACAAAACATAAAAGAAAAAGGAAGCATGGAACTCGAAGACTTCAGAAAAATGCTGTACAGCCTACGCATCACAGAAGACGACATCGACAAAATAGAAAAATGGCTCATCAACAAAGGATACATCCAACGCATCATCGGAGGAAAAGAAAAACAACAACGCAGAGACTACATCGTATTCGCACTCTTCCACATCGAGGAAAAATAACAATAAGTGCGAATAACTTCTTTTACTACCATTTATATAATTTCAAAGAGATTTCTAATCATAGCTATTTCCATGGAATACGGTGACGCTCATCGCTCGACTGAACACCTAACAAAAAATCAGGAGCCAAAGGATAACGAATCCTTAGCAGGAGGCTAAAACAGAATGCTGACTCAAACCAAACACTTCAAAGCACAGATTACGAAACAATTCATTGGGATAATGGTTGTTATCATAATCGGGGTCGCAGTGGTTATACCTGTCGTAAACAGTGTTATCACAACTGCAAACCTTACTGGGACAACTAAGACTCTCGTTGAGCTCTTACCCTTGTTCATTGCCATCGCATTAATCCTCGTGGTCACGAAATTGCGTGTTTCACAAAGCATACATTTCGCCATAAGTAGGAATGTATTAATGCGAGAGCAAAACTCGATTGAAGGTGGATGACCCCATCTTCACATCCTTCTTTTTTATTTTATCAATTCCATTCATAATCAGGATATAATTGTTTTATTATAGGAATGAGTTTTTCTCGATGATTTTTACCTAGATATAATAAATGTAAATCAACTGGAACGGCAACTACGTTCTCATCATCAACATGATGCCATTCATATTCTTCATCTAATTCGTTTTCAAAGAGAACATTGAAACCAAGTTGTCGTCTTCTCCTGTCTCTCGTCTTTGCTACAACAAATCGTCCTCGTTCTGATTTAATATATCTTTTTGATATTTCACGTCTTTCTTGTTTTTTTGTAATATACCTAACTCGGTCATATTCATTCAACCATTCAAAATTCTTTTTTCTGTATTCACTACACTTCAATCTGTTTTCTTCTCTATGTTCTTCTAATCTTTTCTTACATCGTAATCTATTCTCTTCTCTATGTAATGCAAACCTGTTAGCACTTCGTATCCTGTTTTCTTCTCGATGAGCCTCAAGATATTTTGTGTTATATTCTTTAACGCATTCTTTACACCAAGGTCTCAGTCCATCTTTGTTTTTAGTCTCAATCGTAAAAGCATCCAGTTCTTTTTCCATTCCGCACTTCGAGCAGACCTTCATACAAATACTATTATCTTATATAGTATATAATATTATCGGTCTTCTATAAAAACAAGGATGTGTGGACGGGGGTTGGATTTGAACCAACGACAACTATCCGCTTAACGCCTCAAGTGTTCTACAGACCATATGCATCTGGTAAGGTCCTTGGGAGAAACCTCGGTAGCTATCCATGGTCTCGTCCTGTTTCCTTTTGCTGAACTACCCCGTCCATCAATTAACCAAATGAAATGAATCCACCTATGAATGTAAATAATCCACCAGTCATTATCGCATCACCGAACATTCTGATGATTCCTATTGCCAGTATTATCACTCCGAAGAAAAGAAAAATCAAACCAAGATAATGTTTGCTTTGATTCTTTTCGTTCATAGTTTCTCCTCATCATCAGATACTTCATAGGTCCTGCTGACACATTCTTTCACAAAGAACTTCATAGCACAATGCTGACATTCCATCTCTGTCGTCTCTGGTTCACCATGATATGTGACAGGATATTGACCATCATCGTTATCTTGTAGTTCCCTACAGAACGGGCATCGTATCTCACGTTCTTCTTTGTATTTCTTTTCCCATGCTTTAAACCGTTCACTTTCAAAGATATCATCCATGTTTACTCATCATTATTATATACTATATAATATTTAATCTTATCTGTTGATGTCCATCGACAGTCCAGCAGACATCCATAAAAAGATGGTAGTAGAATTATAATATATCCAAACACATTACATACCAATGTTAGATATCGTCTTCCTCATCATGCTCCTCATATTCATCATCATGTTCGTCACCAACCTCTACCTTGACAACCCTGTGTTCGGGATGCTCAGTGGTTTCTGGCTAATCGTCATCGCAGGGGCGATACTCATTGACGGTATCAAGCTACAGTCAGGTACAACGATAACGACACTCAATGGTACGACCATCATGACCAATACATATACTGACCTTGTGCTACCATTCCCTTCCTCAGCCAGTGTCATCTTCGGATTGTTCTTTGTCGGTCTTAGCCTTTACATCATCTACAAGAATGGCATGGAGCTATAATTTTATATACCATATAATTGTTTCATGGTCTTGTGATGAGTGAGAGATTCAAACCCCCTTTTTTGATGTGATGAGAATATGAGTGATGAACTGACCGCTATCCTTGAGGAGAAGATTGTATACCTTGAGAAACTGATTCAGGAAAAAGAGAACAAGACCGTTTCCTTTGACGAGTATCTCCGTGAGCTGAAGATATACTCTGATGTCCCTCGTGACCAGTTCGGTCATCAGTACAAGCTCCTGTATCATCCTGGTCAGGAGATAAGTAAGAAGAGTAGACGGTCAGAGCTTTTCAATCCCGATATACTCCTTGGGAACATCAAGGACTCCAGGACCCTTTATTTTCTGCAACGAGACTTTGCTATACTCCACAGGCTTTTTGATATGGGGATTCGTAGCGAAGGTGTCATGGACCTGTTCAACAACCTGTATTACCCCTGGGTCGGTCAGATAAGGTTGACGAGTGCGTTGGGTGGCACTGAGCGTAACCTGCAATCATTCCTTGAGCCACAGCAAC